>Ga0209577_10000013_pt1 | contig 143422 bp, 134 predicted proteins | sample GraSoiAngelo_109_FD_185874 | JGI IMG/M metagenome (GOLD analysis project Ga0209577, IMG submission 185874) | Grasslands soil microbial communities from the Angelo Coastal Reserve, California, USA - 14_0903_12_20cm (SPAdes) (version 2) | ecosystem: Environmental > Terrestrial > Soil >... | reverse complement strand
GTGGTCACCTCGGCCGGCGGGCGGGTGAGCTTCAGCGACACCTCGCCCGGTCTGCCCCCGGCCCTCCAGCGCCTGGAGGGCTTCGCGCGCCAGGTCGCTCGCCAGGTTTGCGGGCTTCCGCGCTAGCCCGCCCCGGCGGCTGGGCCGAGCCTCGCCCCGGGCTCGGCCCGCCGACATAATCGGACGGGTGCTATTCGCGCTGGAGCACGTCAGCTGCGCACGGGCGGGCCGGAGCGTGCTCGCCGACGTCTCCGTGGACCTGGCCGACGGGACGACGGCCCTGGTGGGCCCGTCTGGCGCCGGTAAATCGACGCTGCTGCGCCTGCTCAACCGCCTCGCCGATGCCGACGCGGGCGTCGTCCGCTACCGCGGTCGCGACGTCCGCGACTACGACGTGCTGGCGCTGCGCCGCGAAGTCGCGTTGGTGCCGCAACTGCCCGCGCTGCTGCCGACCACGGTCGAAGAGAACGTCGGCTATGGGCCCGCGCTGTGCGGTCACGGGGCCGACGTCGCGGCGGCGCTCGAACTCGCCGGCCTGGACCGCGCGTTCGCTCCGCGCCGGGCCCAGCAGCTCTCGGTGGGCGAGCAGCAGCGGGTCATGCTCGCGCGGGCGCTGGCACTCGGCCCGCGCGTGCTCCTGCTCGACGAGCCGACCGCGGCTCTCGACGCCCAAGCCCGCGACGCCGTCGAGCGCACGCTGCTTTCCCTGCGTGCCCGGCTGTCCGCCGCCCTGATCATCGTCACCCATGACATGGCCCAGGCCGGCCGGCTGGCGGACCGGCTGGTCATCCTGGAGCACGGCCGAGTCCGCGAGCCCGGCGAGGCGCTGACCGCATGAGCGCCGCGATCCACCCCAGCCTCGGACAGGTGGCCGCGACGCTGGCCCTCGTGGTCATCGCCGCGCTCATCTCCGCCTGGCAGCGCGCCGACCTCGAGCGCGACATCGGCATCGCGACCATCCGCTCGTTCATCCAGCTGACGGCCATCGGCTTTGTGATCAAGCTGATCCTGGACGAGAACCGCCTCGTCTTCGTCGTCGCCCTGATCGCCGCGATGGTCCTGTTCGGGGCCTTCACAGCCCGGCGACGCGCGCGTCGTGTCCCCAACGCCTTCTGGCCGTTGCTCGTCGCGCTCGCCGTGGCCGGCATCAGCACCCTGGCCCTGGTGGTCGCGCTGGGCGTGTTCAAGGCGCAGGCCCGCTATCTCGTCCCCGTCGGCGGCATGGTGATCGGAAACGCCATGACCGCCGCCGCCGTGGCCCTGAACCGACTCGGCGACGACGTCGCCGGCGCCGCTCCCGAGATCGAGGCGACGCTGGCGCTGGGCGCCACCACCGGCCAGGCCATGCGGCCCATAATCCGGCGCAGCCTGCGCTCGGGCATGATCCCCCTGATCGATTCGACCAAGACCACCGGGCTGATCTTCTTCCCCGGAACGATGGTCGGAATGCTGCTCGCCGGCGCCGCGCCGATCGATGCCGTGCGCTTGCAGCTGATCCTCCTCTACGTGCTGCTGGGAAGCGTCTCCCTGGCCGCGCTGACCGCCGTGCTGCTCGCCCACCGGAGCTTCTTTACCCCGGCCCACCAGCTGCGCGAGCTACCCCACCCGGCCGTCTGAGCCGAGGGCTGCATCGTCAGCGGCGAGGGCAGCCGCGCCCGCGGAGGGTCAGGACAAAGCCACCTTGCCGTTGGAACGGGCCCGGACCTGCACCCGGTCGACGAACTCCAGCCGGCGCAGGGCGGCACGAAGCAGCCGGGTCAGCAGCCGCAGGCGGGCGGCTTCGGAGCGCAGCTCGAGCAGCCCCTGCTTGGCGTCCAGACCGAAGTCCACCCGCGCGGCCATCTCGTAGGCGCTCATGAGCGCGATCTCGTCGCGGTCGGGCGCGCTGTCGGTGGCCTGCTCGACGATCTCCGAGTAGGCGCCCCGCGCGACCTCGGCGGCCTCGTCGTCGGGCTCCTCCTCGCGATCCTCGAGGAACTGGACCCGGCCGGCCGGATAGGGAAGGTGGTCGAGCCGCTCGAGCAGGCGAAACGGTCGGGTCCCGCGGGCCAGGATGTTCATCCGCCCGTCGGGCAGCTCCTCCAGCACCCGCTCGATCCCGCACGCGCAGCCGATGGGCTTGAGCTCCTCCTCGCCCAACCACAGGATCCCGAACTCCTCGTCCTCGGCCAGGCAGCGGCCGATCATCGTCTTAAAGCGCTCCTCGAAGACGTGCAGCGGCACGTACTCGTAAGGGATGGCGACCAGCCGCAGTGGGAAGAGGGCGAACTCGGACTCGACCCGGGCGTCCACGAGGTCAAGTCTAGGGCCGGGCTGACTGCTAAGCGGCCGCGCGTGCGGCGAGCATCAGGTTGTAGAAGATCGCCGGGGGCAGGCGCGGCTCGAACAGCCTCCGGTCGAGCGCCTGGAGCAGCAGGTAGCCGCGGTGGGCGTACTGGCGCCACAGCCAGGGGACCTCGGTCGGCTCGGCGGTGGCCTCGAGCGCCCGGTTGGCCCAACCGAACCAGCCCGCCAGCAGCTCCTCCCCGCGCACCCGCACGTCGCAAAAGCCCGCCGCCCGAGCCGCCCGCCTGAGCATCCCCGGGGTGAAGGCGTGCACGTCGATGACGTGCTCCAGTCGCGGGTCCGCGCCGCCGTGGGCTCCGGGATCGCGGGCGGCCGAGGCCTGCATCAACGCGCGCCACAGCGGCGCCAGGGCGTGTCCGCCGCGCTTGGGAAGCTCGGCCAGGCGGTCCCCGTAGCGCGAGGGCTCGCCGGCGAACGCGATCGTCCCGCCGGGTCGCAGCACCCGATGAAACTCGGCAAACGCCCGCTCCAGGTCGGGGATGTGGTGCAGCACCGCGTGGCCGAGCACCAGGTCGAAGCTGCGGGCCTCGAACGGCAGCGATTCGGCATCGGCGCGGGCGGTCTCGACGTCGAGGCCCAGGCGCTCGGCGTTGCGGCGCAGCCGGGCGAGCATTCCGGGTGAGATGTCGCTGGCCACCGCCTCTGTGACCACCCCGGCCTGCAGCAGGTTGAGGCTGAAGTAGCCGGTGCCCGACCCGACCTCGAGCGAACGGTCAAACCGCGCCGGTTCGCGCCCGATGGCCTTACGCAGCTTTCCCAGCACCTGGGCTTGGCCGATCGCCCCGAAGTCGATGCCCCACTTGGCGTCGTAGTGCCCGGCGGCGACGTCGTGATAGCGGGTGTTGTCGGCTCGGATCTGCTCGGCCCGGCCACGCACCGGCGCCGGGGGACCCGACGCGCTCGGGCGGTCCGGGCTGGGCTCCGGGGACATGGGTGCGGCACTGTAGCGCCGCCCGGAGGGCGGGTCGGGCACTCATATACTCGCCCGCCGATCGATGAGCGCTCCCCGCTACCAGCAGCTCGACCAGCCGCCTGGCGTGCCGCCGCTGGCGCTCACCGGGGAGCGCACCTTGCCCGACGTACCCGAGGAGAACTACTGGTATCGGCGCCACCTGGCGGTGTATGAGTGGATCGCCGACCGGGTGCCCGGCGACCGGGTGATCGACATGGCGTGCGGCGAGGGCTACGGCTCGGCGCTACTGGCCCGCCGCGCGCGCTCGGTGGTCGGCGTGGACGCCAACCCCGAGGCCCACGAACACGCCCGGCTGCGCTATCGGGCGCCCAACCTGAGCTTCGAGCGCGACGCGGTGGAGTGCTTCGAGGCCCCCTGCGATGCGATCGTGTTCCTGCAAACGATCGAGCACGTGCCCGACCCGGGAGCCCTGCTCGCGCGCTTCGCCGAGCTGGTTGGGCCCGGCGGCCGGGTGTTCGTATCCACGCCCAACGTGCTCACGCTGGCGCCGCCGGGCGCGGCCAAGTCCGATAACCCGTGGCACCTGCGCGAATACCGCCCGGAGGAGTTCGCGGCGCTGTGTGAGGCCCACTTCGCCGCGGTCGAGCTCTACGGTGTCCACCACGCCCGCAGGCTGCGTCTCCACGCGCTGGCCCTCGCTCTGGGCTGGGACCGCGTCCACCGCCGGCTCGGCCTGACCGGGCCCTTCTACCGCCGCTTCGTTCCCGCCATCGGCGCGCGCGACTTCGCGCTTCGGCCCCCGCGCGGCTCGAGCCTCGGGCGCGCCCTGGACTTCCTCGCCGTCTGCACGCCGTGACGGGGTCGGGCCGCCGGGGCGTGCTGGCGATCGTCCTGCACACCCACATGCCCTACGTCGAAGGGTTCGGAACGTGGCCGTTCGGCGAGGAGTGGCTGTGGGAGGCGATCGCCGTCTCCTACCTGCCCCTGCTCGACGTGCTCGAACGCGACGTGCCCCTGACCCTCTCCCTGACCCCGGTCCTGTGCGACCAGCTGGCGGCCGAAGGGATCGCCGAGCGGTTCCTGGTCTTCATGCGCGACGTCCGGCGCGAGTCCCATCGGGTCGACATCGCCGGGCTCGGCGCCGCCGGCGAGCTCCAGCTCGCCGGCGAGCTCGAGCGCGCCGCCGAGGACTACGAGCGGGCGATCGAGCGCTTCCGGGCCCGGGACGGGGACCTGCTCGGCGCGCTGGCGCCCTTCGCCCAGTGGACCTCTTCGGCCACCCACGCCGTGCTGCCCCTGCTCGCCACCGACGCCGGCGTGCGCAGCCAGCTGCAGGCGGGCATCGATGCCCACCGAGCCCGCTTCGGCGCATGGAACGGAGGTTTCTGGCTGCCCGAATGCGCCCACGACCCCTGGCTCGACCCCCTGCTCGCCGAGGCGGGCGTGCGCCACACCTGCCTTGACCTGACCGACGTCTTGGGGCTGGGGGCGCTCGAGCAGCTCCGTCCCCTGCGCGGCGCCGGCGGCCCGGTGCTGATGCCGATCGACCGTCAAACGGTCGAGTTGGTCTGGAGCCCGCACGGCTACCCCGCGCACGGCACCTACCGCGACTACCACCATCACACCGTCCATCACCACCGACCCTGGGGTAACGACGGCGCGCCCTACGACCACCGTGCCGCGCGCGCCCAGGCCCGTGAGCACGCCCGCGATTTCGTGGGGCGCAGCATCGCGCGGCTGGCGTCCGGATCCGAGGCGCTCGGGCGCCCCGCGATCGCGGTGTGCGCGATCGACACCGAGCTGCTGGGGCACTGGTGGTACGAGGGAATCTGGTGGCTGGAGGCGGTGCTCGAAGAGGCCGGGGAGCGAGGGCTGGAGCTGCGCCGGCTCGACGACGTGCTCGAGGGCTGCGCGCCCGCGCCCGTCCCGCCGGATGCGGGCGTGACCAGCTGGGGCTCTCCGCGGGACCTATCCACCTGGGACGGGCCGGCGGTGGCCGACCTGGCCTTCGACGCCCGGGCGGCCGAGCTGCAGCTGCTGGCGGCCGGACCCGGTGCCGATCGGCGCCGGCTGCGCGAGCTGCTGGCGCTGCAGTCCAGCGACTGGGCGTTCATGGTCACCCGCCGCCTCGCCGGACCCTATCCGCGCGAGCGCGCCGCCGGTCATCGACGCGCCTTCGAGACCGGCGATGGGTCGATAGGCTCCTCGGGGCCGAGGATCCGCAACCTCGCCGCCCACGCGAAGGTCTCTCCGCTCCTGGCCCCGTGACGCGCTGCCTGATCCTGTCTTGGGAGTACCCGCCGATCGTCGAGGGCGGCCTCTCACGCCACGTGCGCAAGCTCTCGGAGGGTCTGGTGCTCCAGGACGTCGATGTCCACGTGCTCACCCGGGGCGACGAGCGCATGCCGGCCGAGGAGGAGCGCGAGGGAGTGATCGTCCACCGTGTCCGCGAGCCGCGCCGCCCACGGGACCTGGGCGAGTTCGTCACCTGGGTCGAGCACATGAACGCCGACATGCTCGCCGCCGGCGTCGAGCTCGGCGATCGCTTCGCCTTCGATGTGGTCCACGGCCACGACTGGCTGGTGGCGGTCGCCGGCGACCACCTGGCCAACCGCTTTCGCTGCCCGCTGGTGACCACGATTCACGCCACCGAGTACGGACGCCACCAGGGATGGGTGGAGACCCATCCTCAGTCCTACATCCACGGGGTCGAGCGCTGGATGGCCAATCGCGCCGAGCGGGTGATCACCTGCTCGCACTACATGCGCGCCCACGTCTCGGACATCTACGACCTGGAGGAGAGCCGCATCAGCGTGATCCCCAACGGGATCGACCCGCTCGACCTGCAGCCGGTGGACGACCTGGCGGCCCTGCGCCGGCGGTTCGCCGCGCCCGATCAGCGGCTGGTCCTGCTCGTGGGCCGGCTCGTCTACGAGAAGGGGTTTCAGCTCGCGCTCGAGGCGCTGCCGGGGGTGATCGAGCGCCTGGGCGATGTCCGCTACCTGGTCGCCGGGTCGGGCACGCACGAAGCGGAGCTGCGGGGCCAGGCCGACGAGCTGGGTCTGCACGAGCACGGTACGTTCCTGGGCTGGATCGGAGACGACGTGCTGCACTCGCTGTACCGGATCGCCGACCTGTGCGTGGTCCCCTCGATCTATGAGCCGTTCGGGCTGGTGGCGCTCGAGGCCATGGCCTCGGGCTGTCCCTGCATCGTCGCCGACACCGGGGGGCTGCGCGAGGTGGTGCCCAACGAGGACGTCGGGCTGCGCTTTCGCTCGCGCGATCCCGACTCGCTCGCTCAGATGGTCGAACGGGTGCTCACCGACGACGGGCTGCGCAACCGGCTGGTGGCCGAGGCCTCAGAGCACGTCCTGCGCTTCGACTGGACCGAGATCGCCGAGCGCACCGCCGCCATCTACTCCCGGCTGGGTCGCGCCGCCGTCTGAGCGTTCGTCGGGGCGCGATCGGCCCCCCCCGGGGGCGGGCCAGGGACCGCCGGGCGGCTCCGCCGCCTCGGTGAGCATCGAGGCGGGGAGGACGCGCGGGTCGTCGCGATCGCAGCGGCTCGCCGGGCGGCGCCGGGCGCGGGGGCGCGATGAGAACCGGCCCCCGGTTTTGCCCTCGAACTGGACCTATATGGGGCCAGCGAGGGGGTAGGCTGGGCGCGATGCGAGTCTTCGTCGCCGGAGCCACGGGCGCCATCGGCCGTCCGCTCGTGCGCCAGCTGATCGAGGGCGGCCACCAGGTGATCGGGACCACGCGCTCGGCGGCCAAGGCCGAGCGGCTGGCCGAAGCCGGCGCCACCCCGGTGGTGCTCGACGCCTTCGACGTGCCCGCCCTGCGCCGCGCGGTCCTCGAGGCCGAGCCCGAGGTCGTCGTCCATCAGCTGACGGCATTGTCGGCGCCGCTGAACCCGCGCAAGTACGGCCAGTGGCTGGCCCAGACCAATCGGCTGCGCCAGGAGATCACGCCCGTGCTGGTGCAGGCGGCCGAGGAGGCGGGCGCCGAGCGGCTCGTCGCCCAGAACGTTTCCTTCCTGCTCGCTCCGCGCGGGCCCTGGGTCCAGGACGAGACCGCCCCGCTATGGCACGACGCGCCGTCGGCCCTGCGTGGGGCGGTCGCCGCCTGCGAGGCGCTCGAGCGCGCGACGCTCGGCTCGGCGCGCCTGGCGGGGGTGGTGCTGCGCTACGGCTTCTTCTACGGCCCGGGCACCTCCTACGCCCACAACGGCCAGATCACCGAGATGGTCCGGCGGCGCCGCTATCCGGTGGTGGGCAAGGGCACCGCGCACTACTCGTTCATCCACGTAGAGGACGCGGCCGAGGCCACCGTCGTGGCCGCCCGGGGAGGGCAGCCCGGCGTCTATAACGTCGTCGACGATGAGCCCGCGCCGCTCAGCCAGTGGCTGCCGTGGCTGGCCGAGCGCCTGGGAGCACGCCCCCCGCGCCGGGTCCCCGCCTGGCTCGCGCGCCTGGCCGTGGGCCCGCACGCCGTGATGCTCGGCGAAGGCCAGCGCGGCAACTCCAACGCCAAGGCCAAGGACGAGCTGGGCTGGGTCCCGCGCCGCCCGAGCTGGCGCCAGGGCCTGGCCGAGGCGCCGGCGGGGGAGTCCGCTCCGGCGGCAAACGCAACGAGGGCGGCGTGAGCGCCCAGCCCCTTTCCGGCGCTCGGGCCAGCGGCGAAGCCCCCGCCGTCCGTCCCTCGCGCTGGACCTCGCAGCGCGTGCTCGGCCTCGGCCTGGTCGCGCTGGCCGCATACCACCTCGCCCTGGGGCTGTTCATGGTCGTCGCTCCCCACACCTTCTATGTGCGCGTCGGAGCCTTCGGTCCGGAGAACCACCACTACATCGGCGACAACGCCACCTACGCGCTGGCCGTCGGACTGGCGTTCGTGGGCGCCGTGCGCTGGTCGAGCTGGCGGGTCCCGGTGCTCGCGCTGACCACCGTCCAGTTCGCGCTGCACACGGCCAACCACCTGCGCGACATCTCCCGCGCCCATCCACGCTATGAGGGTCCGCTCGACTTCGCCCTGCTCCTGGCGGGCACCGCCCTGCTGGCGGGGTTGCTGTGGGCCGCCGTGGGGCAGGAGCGCGAGCGTCGCGCACTCGGGCCCGGCCGCTCGGGCGCCTAGGCCGGCCTCAACCGAAGCGCAGCGTGCGCGGCGTCTCGCGCATGCGCAGGACGCGCCCCGGCACGCCGCCCACCACCGCGTTGTCCGGGACATCGCGGGTGACTACCGCGTTGCTGCCGATGATCGCGTTGTCGCCGACCGTGATGCCCCGCAACAGGCAGGCGCCGTAGCCGATCCACACGTTGTGGCCCACCCGCACGTCGCGCTTGTAGATCCCCTGCAGGCGGATGGGGCGCTCGACGTCGACCACGCCGTGGTCGAAGTCGATCAGCATCACGCGGTCGGCGAGGATGCACTCGCGCCCGATGGAGACGTGCTGGTAGGCCGAGATCGTGCACTCCTGTCCCAGCACCGTCTTGGCCCCCACTCGCACCTCGCCCTCGTGGACCCGGATCTTGCAGCCGTGTCCGACCCACGACCAGCGGCCCAGCACCAGCCGGGCGCCGCGGCCGATCTGCAGGGTGACGCCGGGCCCGACGAAGGCCAGCCCGTCGGTTTGCAGGCGTCCCCGGAAGCGCAGCTTCAGCCGCGCCAGGCGCACCACCAGCCGCAGGTACTTGGGGGTCAGCATCCCGTGGGCGCGCATGAACCGAAGCAGCGTCAGCGGGCCGCCGTGGAGCGGGGGCGGGTCGCCGCGCGGCTGCGGCGGCGACGTCGTCGCGCCGGGGGAAGAGGCGGTAAAGGACACCCGGGCCGGATCCTAGCCCCGGGGGCCCTGCGATCATGCCCGCCCCATGGCCGGCTCCGACGGTCTCGCGGCCCGACTCCTGGAGGGCGACAAACGCGCGCTGGCGCGCGCGATCTCGCTGGTCGAGGACGACGATCCCGCCGGCTGGGAGCTCGTCCGGGAGGTCTACCCCCACACCGGCAAGGCATCGGTGATCGGTTTCACCGGCCCGCCGGGCTCGGGCAAGTCGACGCTCATCAGCGCGCTCACCCGCGCCCGTCGCGAGGCCGGGCGCTCGGTGGGGGTGCTGTCGATCGATCCCTCGTCCCCGTTCACGCAGGGGGCGCTGCTCGGCGACCGCATCAGGCTGTCCGAGCACTTCCTCGACGCCGAGGTCTTCATCCGCTCGATGGCCAACCGCGGCGCCCTGGGCGGTCTCTCCGAAGCGGCATTGCAGGCGGCCCTGCTGATGGACGCTTCGGGCAAGCAGGACGTCTTCGTCGAGACGGTGGGTGTGGGCCAGGCCGAGGTCGACGTCATCGACCACGCCGACACGGTGGTGCTCGTGCTCATGCCCGGCTCGGGCGATTCGATTCAGGCGCTCAAGGCGGGGGTGATGGAGATCCCCGACGTGATGGTGATCAACAAGGCCGACCATCCGCTGACCGACACGATGATTCGCGAGATCCGCGGCGTTCTCTCCCTGGCCCCCCAGCGCGGATGGCGCGTGCCGATCGTAAAGACCGAGGCGATCAGAGGCGAGGGAATCGACCCGCTGGTCGAGCGGCTCGACGAGCACCGCGACTACATCGTGGCCGAAGGCACGCTGTCTGAACGCCGCCGGCGAAATCTGCGCAACGAGGTCCTCGCCCTGGCCGGGGCCCGGCTGCGCCGCCGGCTGGAGGAGCAGCTATCCGAGGATCCCGAGTTCGCCCGCCTGCTGGACGCGGTCGTCGAGCGCAAGCTTGACCCCGCCAGCGCCGCGTCGAGCATCCTCGAGCGCGCGGTCGCCGACGAGTCCTCCCGGTAGTAGGCGACGCCCTCAGGCACCCAGGGCGCGAGCGATCACCATCTGCTGGACCTCGTCGGTCCCCTCGCCGATGGTGAGGATCTTGGCGTCCCGGTAAAAGCGGCACACCGGGTACTCCTCGATGTAGCCATAGCCGCCGTGGATCTGGACGGCGTCCTCGGCGCAGCGCACGGCCAGGCGACCGGTCTTGAGCTTGGCCTGGGCGGCGGTGAGGGTGAAGTTGGCGCCCGCGTCCTTCAGGCGCGCCGTCTTGTAGACGAGCAGGCGGGCGGCCTCGATCTCGGTGCTCATGTCCGCCAGCTTGATCTGGATCGCCTGAAAGCGCGAGATCGGCTGCCCGAAGGCCCGCCGCTCGCGGGCATAGGCCAATGCCTGGTCCAGCGCACCCTGGGCCAACCCCACCCCCATCGCCGCGACGCCGATGCGCCCGATGTCGAGCACGTGTAGGAACTGCCTGAAACCGGCCCCGCGGGGACCGAGCAGGTTGGCCTCCGGCACCCGACAGTCGGTGAACGTCAGGGGTCGGGTATCCGAGGCGTTCCAACCCATCTTGCGGTAGGGCTCGCCCTGCTCATAGCCCGGGGCGCCCCGCTCGACGATCAGGTTGGAGATCTCGCGGGCGGAGCCGTCCTGGCCCTCGCCGGTGACCGCGGTGATGCACACGGGCCCCGAGATCTCGGTCCCGGCGTTGGTGATGAACTGCTTGGCGCCGTTTATCACCCACTCTCCGTCGCTGAGCCGGGCGCGGGTCTGGGTGTTTCCGGCGTCAGAGCCGGCCTCGGGCTCGGTCAGGCCAAACGCCCCTAGGCGACGGCCCGAGCAGAGGTCGGGCAGGAGATCGCGCTTTTGCTCCTCGCTCCCGAAGAGGAAGATCGGCTGCGTGCCCAGCGAGGTGTGGGCGCACACCGTGATGGCCACCGAGGAGTCCACGCGCGCCAACTCCTCGACGGCGATCGCGTAGGCCAGGGAGTCGCCGCCCGCTCCCCCGTACTGCTCGGGGAACGGGATGCCCATCAGGTTCAGCTCGCCCAGCTGGCGGACGATCTCGTAGGGAAACGACTTCGTGCGGTCGAGCTCCTCGGCCACCGGGGCCACCTCGCGGGCGGCGAAGTCCTGGACCGTGCGCTGCAGCAGGCGATGGTCGTCGGAGAGGTCGAAGTCCACGGCCGGCATTCTCACAGAGCCCGAAAAACGGGGCATTTGCCGCGTCCTCGGCCGCGCGCGGGAGGCCCGGAGGAGGGACGGCGGCGCGGCGGCCGAGGAACGGGCAGGTGGACGGCGTCAGAAAGAGAGTGCGCCACAGGACATACGGCGGCGGGGGGTGCGCCAGCCGCAGTCCTGTGGCGCGGGCGACCGAAGGATGCCCCCCGGGCAGGGATTGGGGTGGGGGCCGGCCGCAACGGGGGGAATACCCCGAAGCTCAAACTCATAACCTGACCGCGCGAATCTTGTGTCCGGGGCCAGACCGGGGGCCGGACGGCCGATCGCTTACGGCCGCTTGAGGGCCGACCGGCACACTCACGGCATGTCCGCTCAGGCTCTACACGGCCCCGGCCCCCCCGGCCCCGGCCCCGGCCCCCCCGGCCCCGGCCCCGGCCCCCACGGGCCCGGCCCCAGCGGCACCAGTGGCGCCCGGGCGCCCGCCCGCCACCGCGGCCGCGGGCTGACCACGGCCGCGGCCCTGCTCGGCGCGCTGGCGCTGGCGAGCGCCGGGTGCGGCGGGTCCCAGAGCAACACCACCACGCCTACGTCCTCCACCACCACCACGCCCGGGCCAGGCGGCCTGCTCGCCCCCACCGGAAATGCTCCCTCCGGGCAGCCGATCGACGGGATCCGGTGCCTGAGCAACGAGCAGCTGGCCTTTCACATCCACGCCCATGTCGCCGTGTTCGTCAACGGCGGCGCCCGCGTGATTCCCGCCGGGATCGGGATCGTGGCGCCGCTGCAGGTGCAGAACACGGCGGCGGGGCCCTTCGTCGGGGGCGGGAAGTGCTTCTACTGGCTGCACAGCCATACCGTCGACGGCGTCGTGCACATCGAGTCGCCGATCCGGCGCACCTTCACCCTCGGTGACTACTTCGACGTCTACGGGCAGCCGCTCTCGCGCGACCGGGTGGGGCCGGCCACCGGGCCGGTGACCGCCTACCTCGACGCCAAGCCCTACCCCGGCGACCCCCGCTCGATCCCGCTCCACGCCCACGCCGTGATCCAGCTCGACGTGGGTCAGGCCCGGGCACCCATGCCCTTCGGCTTCCCGCCCGGGCTCTAGCCGGGGCCTGGCCGGGCCGGCTCGAGCCCGGCGCGGAGCGCGCTCAGGCGGCGTGGGCGCGCGCCAGCTCGACGAGCAGGCGCACGCCGAACCCCGATCCACCCTTGGCCGCATAGGCGCGCCCCAGGTCCCAGGCGGTGCCGGCGATGTCGACGTGGGCCCAGGGGGCGTCGTCGACGAAGCGTTGGAGGAACTCGGCCCCCACGATCGAGCCCGCCTTGCGCGCCTCGGGGGCGTTGTTCAGGTCGGCGAACTGGCCCTTGACCAGCTCGGCGTACTCCTCGTGCAGGGGCAGGCGCCAGAGCGCCTCGCCGCTGCGCTCTCCGGCCCGCAGGAGTTGCTCGGTCCAGTCGTCGTCGTTGCCCATCACGCCGGCGTAGGTCGAGCCCAGGGCGATGATGATCGCTCCGGTCAGCGTGGCCAGGTCCACCAGGCGCTCGGCGCCCTGCTCGAGCGCGTAGGCCAGGCAGTCGGCGAGCACCAGGCGCCCCTCGGCGTCGGTGTTGTTGACCTCGATCGTGGTGCCGTTCATCGCCCGGACGATGTCCCCCGGCTTGACCGAGCGCCCGCTGGGCATGTTCTCGGTGGCACCCACCACCGAGACCAGGGACACCGGCAGTCCCAGCCGTGCGACGGCCCCGGTGGCCTCGAGCACCGCGGCGCCGCCCGACATGTCGTACTTCATCTCGTGCATCTTCGCCGAGGGCTTGATCGAGATCCCGCCGGTGTCGAACGTCACCGCCTTGCCCACGAATCCCAGCCGGGGACCGCCGGCGCCGGCGGCGCCGTAGCGGAGCGTGATCAGCGCCGGCTCCTGGTAGGAGCCCTGGGCCACGGCGGCGAACGCGCCCATGCCGAGTTCGCGGATCTGCTCGAGGCCGGCCGCCTCGACCTCCAGCCCGTCGATCTCCCCCGCCAGCTCGCGGGCGCGCTCGGCCAGGCGGGTGGGCGTCATGTCGTTGGCCGGCGTGTCCTGGAGCACGCGCGCCGCGTTCTGGGCGCCGGCGATCACGTCGGCCGCGCCCACCACATCGCCCACGTCGTGGTGGGCCGAGACGATCAGCTCCTCGAGCGCCGGCGGCTGGTCGTTGGCCTGGTCCTTGTAGCGGTCGAAGCGATACGCCGCCAGCTCGGTGCCCTGCACCAGCGCGCCGGTCACCTCCTCGGAGACGTCGTGGGGCAGCTCCCAGCACAGCTTCGCGGTGCCCAGCTCGCGACTGCGCCCGTGCACTGCGCCGGCCACGGTGCGCGCGCGCTCGGCGTCGAACTGCTCGCGCGCGCCCAGCCCGGCGAGCAGCCAGCGGCGGCCCTCGGCGTGCACCAGGGCCAGGTGCTTGAACGAGGGCTTGGCCTCGCCGGAGTCCAGCAGCCCCTGCAGGGCCCCGCCCTCGACGTCGTGGGCCACGGCCTCGTCTTCGAAGGCGCCCACCGCGATCGTGTCGGCGCCGGTGGCGGCGGGCGGATCGGTGGTGGCGGACACCTGCATGGGCCGGGGCAGAATAGATAGTCGCCGCTAGGCTTTGCCGGCGGGCCGAGCCGGATCGATGCGCGTCACCGGCTCTGGCCCTTCGTCGACCACCACCTGGAGTCGCCCCGATGCCGCAGACCGTGATCCTGTCAAGCGCCCGCACCCCGATCGGGAAGATGGGCGGGGGCCTGGCCTCCCTCGACGCGACCGAGCTCGGCGGCATCGTCATCGAGTGCGCGCTCGAGCGCGCCGCGGTCGAGCCCGAGCAGGTCGGTCACGTGGTTATGGGCCAGGTGCTGCAGGCCGGCCAGGGCCAGATCCCCTCGCGCCAGGCGCAGATCAAGGCGGGGATCCCCAAGGAGGTCTCCTCGGAGACGATCAACAAGGTGTGCGCCTCGGGCGTCCGCGCCGTGGGCCTGCTCGACTACGCCATCCGCGCCGGCGACGTGGAGATCGCCGTGGGTGGGGGCATGGAGTCGATGTCCAGCGCCCCGTACCTGCTTCCCCAGGCGCGCTTCGGCTACCGCATGGGCGACGCCAAGGCGCTGGACTCGATGATCAGGGACGGGCTCACCAACCCGTTCTCGGGCAAGCAGATGTACGTCGAGGCCACCGAGGTGGGGGACGAGCTGGAGATGACCCGCGCCGACATGGACCGCTGGGCCCTGCGCTCGCACGAGCGCGCCCTGGCCGCCACCGACGAGGGCCGCCTGCCCGAGGAGATCGTGCCGGTGCCGGTCAAGTCAAAGAAGGGCCAGACCGTGGTCGAGGTCGACGAGGCCCCCCGGCGAGACACCTCGCTGGAGAAGCTGGCCGCGCTTCCGGGCCTGGTGGGCAAGGAGGGCTCTCACACCGCGGGCAACTCGCCGGGCGTCAACGACGGCGCGGGGGCGCTGGTGGTGGCCAGCGAGGAGTGGGCCCAGGCCAACGGCAAGGAGCCGATGGCCACGGTCCTGGCCCAGGCCCAGGTGGCCGACGACTTCGCCTACCTAGCTCGCACCCCCGCCTCGGCGGCCAAGCTGGCCCTCCAGAAGGCGGGGCTCGAGGCCCAGGACATCGACCTGTGGGAGATCAACGAGGCGTTCGCCTCGGTGACGCTCAACTCGATCCGCGCGCTGGGCATCGACGAGGACAAGGTCAACGTCAACGGCGGCGCGGTCGCCATCGGACATCCGATCGGGGCTTCGGGCGCCCGCATCCTCGGCGCGCTGATCCACGAGCTGCGTCGCCGCGGCGGCGGCCTGGGCTGCGTGGCGATCTGCTCCGGCGGCGGTCAGGGCGACGCCGTCATCCTTCGGGTCTGACCGGCGCTCGCACACCGGTGGCCAGCGCGGGCACCGCGGGCGCGTTCTTTGACCTCGACCGCACGCTGATGGCGGGGTCCTCGGGGCTGCACTGGGCGCGCGAGGCCCGGCGGGCGGGCCTGATCTCGCGCCGGCGACTGGCGCTGGATGCCTGGGAGAACCTCAAGTTCCGTCTGCGCGGCTCGACCGACCAGGCCACCGAGGCGGTGCGCAAGCGCCTGTCGGAGACGATCGCCGGCGTGCCGGTCGCGCACCTGCAGCGCATGGGCCCCCACGTGCTGGCCGGGGTCCTGCCGCGCCTGTACACGCAGATGCTCGAGCTGGCGTGGGAGCACCAGGACGCCGGTCGCCGGGTGTACATCTGCACGGCGGCCTCCCAGGACATGGCCTCGACGCTGGCCACCGTGCTGGGCTTCGACGGGGCGGTGGGCACCCGGCTGGAGATCGTCGACGGCCGCTACACGGGCGGGGTCTCGGGACCGTTCTCCTACCGCGAGGGCAAGGCCCGCGCCGTGCGCGAGCTCGCCCAGGCCCAGGGCCTTGACCTGGCCGCCTCCTACGCCTACTCGGACTCGGAGTCGGACCTACCCTTCCTGCGCGCGGTGGGCCACCCCGTCGCGGTCAACCCCGACGCCGAGCTCGCGCGCGTGGCGCGCGAGCAGGGATGGGAGGTGCTGCGCTTCGAGCGCCTGGGGCGCCGCCTGAAGGTGCTGGGCGCCGCGCTGGCCGCGGCGGTCGTGGGGACGGCGGGACGCAGCGTCGCGGGTCGGCGCCGGGGGCGGGGGTAGGATCGCCCCCAGGCGGGCGGCGACAGATGGTCGACGAGCTGATGGACGAGCTGCCCCCCGGCGCGCTCGTGGAGCCCGGCGCGCTGCGTCGTCGGACCTCGGCGGCGCTGTCGCCGCGGCGCGGGGCGCCGCCTGCGAGCTGATCAGCGGGGCCGGAACAGGCTGCGGCAGGCGACCGAGGCGGCCCGCAGCCGGGGGTCGATCTGGCGCCGCTTGAGCCCCTGCTCGGCGGCGGCGAGCTTGGCCAGGGTGTCCAGGCCGTTGGAGCGCAGACGATCGATCAAGCAGCCGCAGTAGGCGGTGGACTGGCGCCGCCCGGCACAGCCGGTGATGAAGTCGGCGCGCTGCTGGCGGGTGATCGGGCCCTTGCTCTGCGCCACCAGGGCGCCCCGCTCGCGGCTGGCGCAGTCGGCGCCGATCTTCCGCTGGCGGGCCTTGGGGACGTCGTTCTCATACGTGTAGCCCTGGCTGGTGGCCTGGCTGATGATGCAGTCACAGCCCCCCCGGGCCGCGTCCGCCGGGGCGCCGGCCTTGCGCGCCCCCTGCTCGCACTTGGCGTGCCCCGCGGCGCTCTGCAGCCTCAGCCCCCGATCGCGGCCGCACCCGGGGGCCAGCGCCAGGCAGGCACCCAGGGCCAGGGCCACGGGCAACGAGGGCATCCGGATCGCCAGCCGGGCGGCGGGGGGGACGTCTGATCTCACCCGGTGAGCGCCATCGCGGCGCAACCGTATCCGCCCCCGTAGGCCCTGACAACACCGTTTCGGCCCGCCGTACACTTGCCCCATGGCCACCGAGCCGCGCCAGCTCTCAGCGCGCGAGGAGTGGGCCCGGGCCTCTTCGGCCGCCCCCGAGCGCGACGTGACGTTCACCACCCTGTCGGGCGAGCAGGTGGCCCCGCTCTACACCGAGGCCGACCTGCCCGAGGACCCCGAGCGCTCGCTCGGCTACCCCGGGGCCTATCCCTTCACCCGGGGCGTCTACCCGTCGATGTACCGCGGGCGCCTGTGGACGATGCGCCAGTTCTCGGGGTTCGGCACCGCCGAGGAGACCAACGAGCGCTTCCGCTACCTGCTCGAGCACGGGCAGACCGGTCTCTCGACGGCGTTTGACATGCCCTCGTTGATGGGCTTGGACTCCGACCACCCGCGCAGCGAAGGCGAGGTCGGTCGCGAGGGGGTGGCGCTGGACACGCTCGAGGACATGGAGACCCTGTTTGCCGGGATCCCGCTCGGGGACGTCTCGGTGTCGATGACCATCAACGCCCCGGCGGCGATCATGCTCGCCTTCTACGTGGTGGCGGGCGAGCGCCAGGGGGTGCCGGCCGAGCGGCTCAGCGGCACGATCCAGACCGACATCCTCAAGGAGTACATCGCCCAGAAGGAGTGGTGCTTTCCCATCGACCCGGCGATGCGCCTGGTCGGCGACATGATCGAATGGTGCTCTGAGCACATGCCGCGCTGGCACCCGATCTCGATCTCGGGCTACCACATCCGCGAGGCGGGGGCCACGGCGGCCCAGGAGCTGGCGTTCACCCTCAAGGACGGGCTGGCCTATGTCGAGCAGGCCGTCGAGCGCGGTCTCGACGTCGACGACTTCGCCCCGCGCCTGTCGTTCTTCTTTAACGCCCAGATCGACTTCTTCGAAGAGATCGCCAAGTATCGGGCGGCGCGGCGGATCTGGGCCCGCGAGCTGCGCGAGACCTTCGGCGCGCGCAACCAGCGGTCGTGGCTGATGCGCTTTCACACCCAGACCGCGGGGGTGTCGCTCACCGCTCAGCAACCGCTCAACAACATCGTGCGCACCACCGTCGAGGCTCTGGCCGGCGTGCTCGGCGGCACGCAGTCGCTGCACACCAACTCCTACGACGAGGCGCTCGCGCTGCCCACCACCGACGCCGTGCGCGTGGCGCTGCGCACCCAGCAGATCATCGCCCACGAGACCGGCGTGACCAACACCATCGACCCCCTCGGGGGCTCCTATTTCATCGAGGCCATGACCGACCGCATGGAGGAGCTGGCCTACGACTACTTCGCCAAGATCGACGAGTTGGGGGGGATGGTCGAGGCGGTCAAGCGCGGCTTTCCCCAGCGCGAGATCGCCGACGCCGCGTTTGCCCTGCAGCGCGAGATCGACGCCGGGCGGCGGATCGTCGTGGGGGTCAACCAGTACGTCACCGACGACGAGCACCCCCTGCCGATCCTGCACGTCGACCGCGCGCTCGAGCGCAAGCAGGTCGGACGCCTGCAGGCGACCCGGGCCGCCCGCGACGGGGCCGCGGTGCAGACGGCGCTCGAGGCCCTGGGCCGGACGGCGGCCGAGGAGCAGGAGAACCTGATGCCGGCCCTGCTTCACGCCGCCCGCGCGCAGGCCACCGAGGGGGAGATCGTCGAGACCCTGCAGCAGGTGTTTGGCACCTACCGCGAGAGCCCGGTCTTCTAGTCACAGCCCCGCGCAGAAGGCGCGCAGCGCCTCGGCGAAGGCGGGGCTGCCGCTCGGCTTCTGCGCCGTGGTGACCACCTCGGCGTGCGGAAACGCCATAACCGCGTCCTCCCAGCCCTCCGGGGTGAACATCAGGCAACCCTCGTGTCGTGCGAACAGCAACGGCACGTCGAGCTCGGCCAGCGTCTCACCGATCGGCGGCTCCTCGTCGAGCATGGACTCGTAGAACGCGATCGAGATCTCCATCGGCACCCGCTCGACATAGGCGTCGGCGACCGCGTCGTCATAGGCCCCCTGGGTCACCTGAGTCAGGTGCCGGGCGAACATGCGGTAGCTGGTGTGCACCAGCCGCCCCAGGAGCTTCTGGACCTCGGCGTTGATCGAGGGGCGCTCCCCGCCGATCCGTAGCGACAGGCAGGGGTGGCCGAGCGCGATCGCCCGCACGGCGCCGGGGCGCTGGTGCGCGATCAGCGCGGCCGTGGCCGAGCCGAACTCGTCGGCGACGAGGACGCAGCGCTGCCAGCCGCGACGATCGAGCACGGCCAGGGCCTCGTCGGCGATGGCCTCTCGCCCGAACCGCGGGGCCGGAGGTGTCGAGCCGACCCCCGGGGCGTCGAAGGCGGCGACGTCTGCCCACCGCTCGAGCTCGGACCTGATCGGCCACTCGAGCTCGGTGAGCTGGGGAACCAGCAGCAGGCGTGGTCGCTCCATGCGAGAAATGAAACACTCTCTGGTGGTGTCCGCGCAGACTGGGCAGGCCAAGAAGATCCGCGTCGTGGTGGCCAAGCCCGGCCTCGACGGCCACGACCGCGGGGCCAAGATCATCGCCCGCGCCCTGCGCGACGCGGGCATGGAGGTGATCTACACCGGGCTTCACCAGACGCCCGAGCAGATCGTCGAGACCGTGCTCCAGGAGGACGCCGACGCAGTCGGGCTCTCGATCCTGTCCGGCGCCCACATGACGCTCGTGCCGCGCGTTGTCGAGCTCCTGCGCGAGCAGCAGGCGGGCGACGTGCTGGTCTGCGTGGGGGGCACGATCCCCGCCGACGACATCCCGGAGCTAAAGAAGCTGGGGGTGGCCGAGGTGTTCACGCCCGGCGCCCCGACCCAGCAGATCATCGACTTCATCCGCGAGCGCCTGGCCGGCCAGCCGGCGGGCTCGACCGCCGGCGGCTAGCCGGCTTTTTCCTTTGTCTAGGGGCCGGAAACCGGCCCCGATTGACTGATCAGTCAACGAAATGGGTACCATTCCCGCGTCACCGGCCCGAAGGAGGGTGTTCAGTTGAAGATTTGCGTCCTGGTGAAGGAGGTGCCGGACGCCGCGGTCGAGAAGCGCATCGATCCCTCGACGGGACGGCTTGACCGAAGCGGCGAGAGGAACCTCAACCCCTACGACACCCACGCGATCGAGGCCGCGATGCAGATCCGCGAGGGGGGGAGTGACGTCGAGGAGATCGTGGCGGTGACGATGGGGCCCGAGTCCGCCGTGCGCGCGCTGCACAAGGCCGTCTCGCTGGGCGCCGATCGCTCGGTGCACCTCTCCGACGATTCGCTGGCCGGGTCTGACGTGGCCGCCACCGGCTACGCGCTGGCCAAGACGCTTCAGCGCGAGAGCCCGGACCTGGTCTTGCTCGGCCAGCAGTCAGACGACGGCGAGTGCTACACGATCGGCGCGGTGGTCGCCGACCACCTGCAGATGCCCTCGCTCACCCAGGTGATCAAGCTCGACGTCGAGGACGGCGCCAAGCTGCGCTGCGAGCGCCAGGCCGAGTACGGCTATGACACCGTCTCCGTCGAGATGCCGGCGGTGATCTCGGTGGGCGACGCCATCAACGAGCCCCGCTACCCGTCGCTCAAGGCGATCATGGGCGCCAAGAAGAAGCCGCTGGACGCGGTCGCCGCCGGCGACGTGGGGATCGAGTCAGACCACGTCGGCGAGGCCGGCTCGCAGGTCCAATGCGGCGACTTCAAGCCCCCGCCCGAGAAGGCCGGGGGAGAGATCATCGAGGACGAGGACACCGACGAGACCGTGGAAAAGATCGTCGCCTGGCTCGACGAAAGGAAGCTGCTCTAGATGCCCGGAATCCTGACCTACGCCCTGCACTACGAGGGGGCCATCAACAAGAACTCGCTCGGCGCCGTCTCCGAGGCGGCGAAATTGTCTAAGGAGCTGGGCAGCCAGTGCGACGTGGTCGTGCTCGGAGGCGATGACCTGTCCGAGGAGCTGTGCCAGAGCCTGGGGGGCTACGGGGCCCAGACCGTCTACCGGGTCAAGGGCCCGGAGGGCCTGGCCCAGCCGGTGGTCGACGCGATGGCCAAGATCATGGAGGACCAGGGCCACGACTACGCGCTCTTCGGCGGCGGCCTGCTGGGGTTTGAGATCGGCGCCGGCCTGGCCGCCCGCCTGCGCGCGGGCGTGACCATGGAGGTCACCGAGGTCCGCGTCGAGGACGGCAAGCTGGCCGCCGAGCGCCCGATCCTGCAGGACTCGATGATCTCCACCTCGCGCTATGAGAACCGGGGGATCATCATCGGGCGCCTGAACGCCTTCGAGGCCTCAGAGCCCGACGGCTCGTCGGCCACCGTGCAGGACGTCGAGGTGCAGTTCTCGGAGTTCTCGACCAAGGCGACGATGATCGAGCGCGGCGAGCAGCGCGGCGCCGACGTCAACATCGAGGACGCCGACTTCCTGGTGGCCGGCGGCCGGGGCCTGGGCAAGCCCGAGGGCTTTCAGCTGGCCGAGGACCTGGCCGACGCGCTCGGCGGGGCGGTGGCCGCCACCCGCGCCGTGGTCGACGCCGGCTGGTACCCGTATGCCGCCCAGATCGGGCAGACGGGCAAGACGGTGGCGCCCAAGCTGTACCTCGCCGCGGGTATCTCCGGCGCCATCCAGCACAAGGTCGGCATGCAGAGCTCGGAGAACATCGTGGCCATCAACAAGGACGCCAACGCGCCGATCTTCGAGTTCTCCGACCTGGGGGTCGTCGGCGACCTCAACAAGATCCTGCCCAAGCTGACCGAGGCCGTGAAGGCCAAGAAGGCCGGCTGATTCATGGCCAGCGCCAACGGGCACCGGGCCGGTCCGATCGCCCCCAGCGCCTTCCCGCCGCCCGTCGACTCGCGCGCCGACTTCATCAAGCGAGAGCTCGACCCCGAAGACGAGCGCATCGAGGTGGGCGTGGCGATCGTGGGTGGCGGCCCGGGCGGGCTGGCCTGCGCCAACCGCCTGCTCCAGCTGCTGGCCGACGAACCCGCGGTGGCCGAGCGCCTGGGCGAGGTGCCGGTCGCGGTGATCGAGAAGGGCAAGGTGTGCGGGGCGCACAACCTGTCCGGGGCGGTCATGGTCCCCGGTCCGCTGCGCGAGCTGTTTCCCGACGTCGACGAGTCGGACTGGCCGACCCAGGCCAAGGTCTCCAAGGAGACCGTCTACTGGATGCTCTCGTCACGGCGGGCGCTGCCGCTCAAGCCCACTCCGCCCCCGTTTCGCAACCACGGCAGCTACGTGGTCTCGGTGGCCGAGCTCTCGCGCTGGCTGGCCGAGCGGGCCGAGGAGGCGGGCGCCTACCTGCTCACCGAGACCGCGGCCGCCCAGCTGCTGGTGAAGGACGGGGTGGTGCGCGGGGTGCGCTCGGGAGACAAGGGGCGGGGCAAGGACGGCCAGGAGCTGCCCAACTTCGAGCCCGGGTCCGACGTGGTCGCGCGGGCCACCGTCCTGGGCGAGGGGGTGTGGGGCCACCTGACCGGGGCGGCCATCCGCGAGTTCGATCTGGCCGAGGGGCGCGAGCCGCAGGTGTGGTCGCTCGGGGTCAAGGAGGTGTGGGAGGTGCCCGAACCGCTCGAGCGCGTCATCCACACGCTCGGCTGGCCGCTGCGCTACGGCGCCAAGTGGCACGAGTTCGGCGGATCGTGGATCTATCCGATGGCCGACAACCGCGTCTCGATCGGCTTCGTGGTAGGGCTGGACTACACCGACGCCACCGTCTCGGCCCACGACCTGCTGCAGGAGTTCAAGACCTCCAAGCTGGTGCGCGGGATCCTCGAGGGAGGAAAGCGCGTGGCCTGGGGGGCCAAGGCGATTCCCGAGGGCGGTTGGTGGGCGGTGCCCAAGCTCTCGGCGCCGGGCATGGTGCTGGTCGGCGACTCGGCCGGCTTCGTCAACGTGCCCCGGCTGAAGGGCATCCACTACGCGATCCAGTCGGGCATCTACGCCGCCGAGGCGATCTTCGAGAAGCTCAAGTCGGGCTCGACCGATTTCTCGGCCTATGAGCAGCGCGTGGAGAAGTCGTTCATCGGCAAGGATCTTTATGAGACGCGCAACATGAAGCAGCCTTTCGGGCGCGGGTTCTTCGTCGGCGGCGCGATCACCAACGCCATGGTGATCTCCAAGGGCCGCTTCCCCGGAGGGCGCTGGGAGAACCACCGCGACGCCGACGCGCCGATGACCATCGGCGACAAGCGCGAGGGCTATCCCAAGCCCGACGGCAAGTACACCTTCGACAAGCTCTCGAGCGTCTTCATCTCCGGCAACGCCACCCGCGACGACGCCCCCAACCACATCCGCGTCCAGAGAAGGGTGCCCCGGGAGATTGCCGAGACCTGGGCGTGGATGTGCCCGGCGGGGGTTTATGAGATCCCCGAGGACGCGCCCGAGGAGGGCGAGGTCGACGTGATCGTCAACTACACCAACTGCGTGCAGTGCGGGGCGATCACCGCCAAGGGCGGGCGCCTGACCGTCCCCGAGGGCGGGGACGGGCCCCTGTACCAGCTCACCTAGGCCGGGCCGGCTGTGCGCCGACTGCCATAGTGGGGGTCGGCATGCCTCCCGAACACGTCGACGTGCTGGTCGTGGGGGCCGGTCTGTCGGGGATCTGCGCCGGCTATCACCTGCAGGACAAGTGCCCGGACAAGAGCTTTGCCATCCTCGAGGCGCGGGGCTCGATCGGGGGGACGTGGGATCTGTTCCGGTACCCCGGCATCCGCTCGGACTCGGACATGTACACGCTGGGGTTTCGCTTTCGTCCCTGGCCGGATGCCAAGACGATCGCCGACGGCCCGTCGATCCTCAGCTACGTGCGCGAGACGGCCAGCCGCTACGGGATCGACGAGAAGATCCGCCTTGACCATCGCGTGGTGCGCGCCGAGTGGTCGACGGCCGACGCCCGCTGGACGGTGAAGGCCGAGCGCGACGGCGCCGGGGACACCGTCCAGCTGACCTGCGACTTCCTCTTCCTGTGCGCCGGCTACTACCGCTACGACCAGGGGTATACGCCGCCCTTTGCGGGCACCGAGCGCTTCGCCGGCCAGATCGTGCACCCCCAGCAGTGGAGCGAGGACATCGACTACGCCGGCAAGCGCGTGGTGGTGATCGGCAGTGGGGCCACCGCGGTCACGCTGGTTCCGGCCATGGCCCGCCACGCCGCCCTGGTGACGATGCTCCAGCGCTCGCCCAGCTACGTGGTCTCGCTCCCCGGGCAAGACCCGCTCGCCCGCGCGCTGCGCCGCTTTCTGCCCGCCCGGCTGGTCTATCCCATCGTGCGCTGGAAGAACGTCCTGCTGACGATGGCGAGCTTCTCGCTCAGCCGCCGGCGGCCCCACATCATGAAGGCCCTGATCCGTAGGGGCCTGGAGCGACGGCTACCCGTGGGCTACGAGATCGACACCCATTTCAAGCCGCGCTACAACCCCTGGGACCAGCGCCTGTGCCTGGTGCCCGACGGCGATCTCTTCGAGGCCATCTGCGCCGGCCGGGCCTCGGTGGTCACCGACGAGATCGATACGTTCACCGAGCGGGGCGTCAAGCTCGCGTCCGGTGCCGAGCTCGAGGCCGACCTCGTGGTTACCGCCACCGGTCTGAACCTGGTCCCCCTGGGCGGCACCGAGCTCGCGGTCGACGGACGGGACGTCGCGCTTCCCGAGACCCTCACCTACAAGGGCATGATGCTGAGCGGCGTCCCCAACCTGGCCTTCGCGGTGGGGTACACGAACGCCTCGTGGACGCTCAAGTGCGAGCTGGCCTGCGAGTACGTCTGCCGGCTGCTCAACCACATGGACGAGCAGGGGTACCGCGTGTGCACGCCCCGCCGGGATCCCTCGGTCGCCGAGGAGCCGCTCATCGACTTCTCCTCCGGCTACGTGCTGCGCGCCATCCACCAGTTTCCCCGCCAGGGCTCCAAGGCGCCCTGGCGGCTGTATCAGAACTACGCCCGCGACGTGCTCCTGCTCCGCTTCGGCGCGGTGGCGGACGAGGCGATGGCGTTCTCCGCCAACGGATCGAGCTCCCGCTCGGACGCCGACGCGCCGGACGCGGCGGGCGCCCGGACGGCCGCCTGAGCGCCGCACCGGGCGCAACCTGCCCGCGATCGGGGCGTTAAGGGGTTCGGACATGAGCAAGCGCACCCCCTTTCTGGCCGCGGCGCTCGCCGTCGCGCTGGGCGGCGGGTCGGGCGTAGCCCGGGCGGCCCCCGTCCGCCCCGGCGCCCACGCCGGGGCCGCGTTGGTCGCCTGCCATCCCGGCCTGACGCCCGGCGATCGCTACGCGACGTTCTCGGCGCGCATGTCGCTGCTGGCCGGGGCGGCGTCGATGGCCGTGCGCTTTGACATGTCCCAGCGCACGCGCCAGGCCCCCTGGCACCGGGTGACGGCCCCGGGACTGGCCGTCTGGCACCCCTCCGTGCCCGGGATCGTGGTGTTCAGCTACAACCAGTCGGTGACCAACCTTCCCGCTCCGGCCGGCTTCCGGGTGCAGGTGAGCTTTCGCTGGCGCGACGCCCAGGGTCACGTCATCCGCCGCGCGCGGCGGCGCAGCGGCGTCTGCCAGCTCGCCGACGTGCGTCCCCACCTGGCGCTCGACTCGATCACCCGGCAGCCCACCACCGATCGCGCGATCACCGACTATCGGGTCACGGTGACCAACCGGGGCCTGAGCCCGGCGTCCGCCTTCGACGTCGGCCTGACGGTGGACGGGGCGCCCCAACCCAGCCTGGGGGTCCCCGGCCTGGCCCCGGGGGAGACCAGGCAGCTGGACTTCCTGGGTCCCCGCTGCCGGACCGGCGGCAGCTTCACCGTGGCGGCCGACCCCGAGCGCCGCATCGATCAGAGCACGCACGCGGACAGCACCCGCACCGTCTCCTGCTGAGCGCACCCCCCGGGCTACACTGGAGCAGCGATGAAGAGCGGGATCCATCCGGAGTACGTCGTCTCCCACGTGCGCTGCAGCTGCGGCAACGAGTTCACGACGCGCTCGACCAGCCCGGAGCTGCACGTCGAGATCTGCTCCAACTGCCACCCGTTCTACACGGGCCGTCAGAAGCTGGTGGACACCGGCGGTCGCGTGGAGCGCTTCCAGCGGCGCGTGGCCCGGAGCCGGCGACGCTCCGGCGCCGGCCAGTAGGTTCCGTGGCGGCGGCGCCTTCGCCGCGGACGGTCGGCCAGCCGGACCCGGTCGACGCCCCGTTGCCTGCCCAAGCCCCGCCGACCGCTGGCCGCGACGCCCCGCTGGGCGGTCAGGCGGTGCTGGAGGGAGTGATGATGCGCGGCGTGCGCACCTGGGCGGTGGCGGTGCGCAAGCCGGTGCCCGAAGCCGAGGATCGGCTCGCGCGCGTGGGCGCGAGCCCCAATCGTCAAGCGTCTCGCGGCGGCGCCCCGCCCGACGGTCGCGGCGCCTCCGACGGTCACCCCCCGAGGGACGCCGGCGCTCTGGCCGCGGCGCGGGTGGCCTCCGCCGATGGGGATGGCCCGGTCGCCGGGCTGGGCGAGATCATGGTCCGCTCCTTCCCCCTGTTCTCCGTCCTGCGCCGGCACCGGCTGCTGCGCTTGCCGGTCATTCGCGGGGTGGTGGCGCTGGGCGAGTCGCTGGGTATCGGCTTTCGGGCGCTGAGCATCTCGGCCAACGCCCAGGTGGGCGAGGACGACAAGGAGATCTCGGGGGCGGCGTGGGGGGGCACGATCGCGGTGGCCGTCGCCTTTGCCGTCGCCCTGTTCTTCGTGCTCCCCGTCGGGCTCACCAGCCTGGTCAAGGGCCAGCTCGGCTCCTCGGTGCTGTTCTGGGTGGTGGAGGGTGTGCTGCGCACCGGGATCTTCCTCGGCTACCTGTGGCTGCTCTCGCGCCTACCCGACCTGCGACGCGTATTCGAGTACCACGGCGCCGAGCACAAGACGATCGCCTGCTATGAGGCCGGCCTGGAGCTGACGCCCGCCAACGCCGGGCGAATGTCTCGCCTGCACCCCCGCTGCGGCACGAGCTTTCTGCTCATCGTGATGATCGTGGCGATCGTGGTGTTCGCCCCGATCGGGCTGCCGGCCTGGTACTGGCTGGTCTCCAGCCGCATCCTCGGTGTGCCCCTGATCGCCGGGCTGTCGTTCGAGGCGATCAAGTTCGCCGGGCGCAACCGCAGCCGTGGCTGGGTGCGGGTGTTGATGTGGCCGGGCCTGCAGCTGCAGAAGCTGACTACGCGCGAGCCCGACGTCGACCAGCTCGCGGTGGCCATCGCCGCGCTGGACGCGGTCCTGGCCGTCGAGCGCCCGGGCGAGGTGGGGGTCGATGACCTGGTCGGGGTCGAGGTGGTCGCCTAGATCGTGGGGCAGGCGCGCGTGGCCGTGGGCGGGCCGAGGCCGCCGGCCCCCGAGGCGGTGTGACGGTGTCCGGCGTGGTCGAGAGCCTGGTCGAGCAGATCGAGGCCCGCTTCTCGGAGGTGCAATCCGAGCTCTCGGATCCCGAGGTGATCGCCGACCGCCGGCGCTACGCCGATGCCGGCAGGCGCTTTGCCGAGCTCGAGCCGGCGGCCCGGCTCGCCGAGCAGTGGCGCCGCGCCGCCGATGACGCCGCCGGCGCCCAGGAGCTGCTCGAGGAGAACGGTGACGACCCGGAGCTGCGTGATCTGCTCGCCAGCTCGCGGCGGCGCATGGAGCAGCTCGCCGACGAGCTGCGCCTGGCCATGGTCCAGCCCGACCCCCACGACGACAAGAACGTGATCATCGAGATCAGCCCAGGCACCGGGGGCGAGGAGGCGGCACTGTTCGCCGGCGACCTGTACCGCCTGCTCGGCCGCTACGCCGAGCGCCGGGGCTTTGACACCGAGCTGCTCAGCGCCCGCGAGGGCAAGTACACCTTCGCCGTCAAGGGCCAGGGCGCCTACTCGGTGTTCAAGCACGAGGGCGGCACCCACCGCGTGCAGCGCGTCCCCGAGACCGAGTCCCAGGGACGCATCCACACCTCGGCGGCGACGGTGGCCGTGCTCCCCGAAGCCGAGGACGTCGAGGTGCAGATCAACGACGGCGACCTGCAGGTCGACGTCTACCGCTCCTCGGGTCCCGGCGGCCAGTCGGTCAACACCACCGACTCGGCGGTGCGGATCACCCACAAGCCCACCGGCACGGTGGTCTCCATGCAGGACGAGAAGTCCCAGCTGCAAAACCGGGAGAAGGCGATGCGGGTCCTGCGCGCGCGCCTGTACGAGCAGGCGCTCGAGGCGCAGCGATCCGAGCTGGCCGCCGATCGCCGCGCCCAGGTCGGCACCGGCGAGCGCGCCGAGAAGATCCGCACCTACAACTTCCCCCAGGGCCGGGTCACCGACCATCGCATCAAGCTCACCAGCCACAACCTCGACGCCGTGCTCGCCGGCGAGCTGGACGGGTTCACCGACGCCTTGCAGGCCGAGGAGAAGCGCCTGCGGCTGGAGGCCCAGGCGGACTGATCCCGCCCCGGGTGGCGATGATCCAGCACGCCGTCAGCGCCCGCGACGCGCTGGACGGCGCCGTCACGGCGCTGGGCGCAGCCGGCTGCGAGACCCCTCGCCTCGACGCCGAGGTGATGCTGGCCCACGCGCTGGGAGTCGGCCGCCTGGCGCTCCTGGCCGACCTCGATCGTCCCGTCCAGGGACCCGCGGTGCGGGCGTTTCAAAGCGCGGTACGCCGGCGCTCGGTGGACCGCGAACCGGTGGCCTACATCACCGGCCGGCGCGCGTTTCGCCATTTGGAGCTGGCGGTCGACGCGCGCGTGCTGATCCCCCGCCCCGAGACCGAGCTGCTCGTCGAGGTGGGGCTCGAGCTGCCCGACGCGACGCGGGTCCACGACGCCGGCACGGGCAGCGGGGCGGTGGCCCTGGCGCTCAAGCACGAGCGCCCGGGGCTGATCGTGTCCGCCAGCGACGCCAGCCGGGACGCGCTGGCCGTGGCGATCGCCAACCGCGACCGACTGGGCCTGGACGTGCCGATGCGTGAGGACGACCTCGCCCGCGCGCCGGGCGAGGCCGAGGTCGTGCTGTGCAATCCGCCCTACGTGGCCGAGACCGAGCGCGGTGCGCTGGCCCCCGAGCTGCGCCACGAGCCGGCCGACGCCCTATTCGCCGGGCCCGACGGCCTGGCGGCGATCCGCCGGCTGGCGGCCGGGGCGGCCGCCTGGACCGGGGTGCGCGGGCTGGCGGTGGAGGTCGGCGCCGGCCAGGCCGCCCCGGCCCGGGGTCTGCTCGCCGCCGCCGGCTTCGGCCGGATCGAGGTGCGGGAAGACCTGGCCGGCGTCGAACGGGTGGTGGTGGCATGGCGCCGCTGACCGCCGCCCAGGTGCGGCGTCTGGGCCGCTGCCGGGACGCCGGCGGGGTGGCGCTCTTTCCCGCCGACACGGTCTACGGCCTGGCCTGTGACCCGGGCTCGCAGGCGGCGGTCGCCCGCCTGTACGAGCTCAAGGGACGCCCCCCGGCCAAACCGGCCGCGGTCCTGTTCGGCGCCCTCGAGCCCGCGCTCGAGGCGGTGGGCGCCGCCGGGGCCCTGGCCGCTGCCCTGCGCGCGCTGCTGCCCGGCGCGGTCACCGTGCTGGTGCCCAACCCCGAGCGCCGGTTTCCGCTGGCCTGCGGTCCGGACCCCGTCACGCTCGGCCTGCGCGTCCCCCGCTGGCCGGGCCGTCTCGCCGCCCTGGCCGCGCTGGACGGGCCTGTGCTTCAGTCCTCGGCCAACCTGTCCGGCGGCCCCGAGCCGCGTCGCCTGGACGACGTGGCACCCTCGCTGCGCGCGGGCGTCGAGTTGGCGCTCGACGGCGGAGCCTTGCCGGGTAGGGCCTCCACCGTCGTCGACCTGCGCCGCTGGGAGGCCGAGCGGGGCTGGTCGGTGCTGCGCGAGGGCGCCGTGCCGAGCGCGGAGGTGGCCCGGGCGCTGGAGCCCGCGGCCTGAGCCCGCGCGCGCCCTAGGTCTAGGGGCTCGCCCCCGTCGCCCGCTTGGCCTCGAGCAGCCCGGGCCCCCGACGGGCGAGGGCGACCACCAGGTGGCCCATCTTCGGGTGCTCGGGCTCGAGGTCGACCGGGAGGCCCAAGGCCCGCAGCGCCTGGCTGCAGATGGGACCGATCGAGGCGACGACGACCCGGCGCGCTCGCTCGCGCACGGCGTCGGCGAGCCCGAGCTCCTCTGCGGTCTGCATGACGTGCTCGACCTGGCGACGGCTGGTGAAGAGCACGAAGTCGATGCCCTCGCCCGCCAGTCGCGACACCGCCTCGGCCAGCGGGCGCGGGTCCTCGGGGAGCGCCCAGCGATACAGCGGCACGCGCGTGACCCGGGCTCCGCGCGACTCGAGGCCGGCCGTCAGCTCGGGACTGCTCGCGCCGTATTCCAGGACCGCGACCCGACGGCCGTTCACCGGGGAGTGCCCGTCGAGTGAGGAGAGGATCTCGCGCCACGTGTTGGGCTCCGGGACCCTGACCTGGGCAGTTAGGCCCAGCTTGCGCAGCTCGGCGATCGGCTTGGGCCCCCGCGCGACCAGCGTCGCGCGCTCCAGGGCGCCGGCGAGGCGCTCAGCCGGGCGCTCCGGCGCGAGCAGCTCGGCGAGCGTGCGCAGGCCCACTCCGGTGAGCAGGATCACCACGTCGACCTCGCCCGCCTCCAACCCCCGCACGAGCTCCACTGCGGCGCGGTTGTCCTCGAGCGGAACCTCCCGCAGGGCGCCCACCACCAGCGGTACCCCGCCGTGGCGGCGGATCAGGCCCTCCATCTCGCTCGACCGGCGACTCTCGAAGGCCAGCACCGTCTGTCCCTCCAGTCCGTCGCTGGTCGAGCCGGGCATCATCTCAGCGAGTATCGCGCGCATCGCCTGCCGCCGCTGGTCGGGCCAGATGCACTCTCCCGCCCCTCGGGAGCTTCGCGCGCGCCGGGAGGGCCAAGGCGCCGTGAGATGATGGGCTGGTGCAGGCGCAGCGCGCGGCGTTCGTCACCGGTGGCTCGGGATTCATCGGCGGTCGCCTGATCCGCCGGCTGGCCGACGAAGGCTGGAGCGTCCGGGCGCTGGCTCGCTCCGAGCGCTCGGCCGAGCGGGTGCGAGAGCGTGGGGCCGAGGCCGTGCCCGGCGATCTCGACGACGTCGCCCGCCTGCGCGCCGGGGCCACCGGCTGCGAGCTCGCCTTCCACGCCGCCGCGCAGCTGGGGGAGTGGGGTGATACCCGCGAGTTCGAGCGCATCAACGTGGGCGGTACCCGCAACGCCCTGAGTGCCTGCGCCGCCGCCGGCGTGCGCCGCTTCGTCCACGTAGGGACCGAGGCGGCGTTGATGGCCGGTCAGCCGCTGATCGGCGTCGACGAGCACGCCCCGCTTCGGTTTGACTCGCCGGCGTTCTACTCGGCGACCAAGGCCCGGGCCGAGGAAGCGGTGATCACCGCGGCGGTGCCCGGGTTCGAGACGGTGGTCGTGCGTCCGCGCTTCGTGTGGGGGGCGGGCGACACCACGATCCTCCCGGCGCTCGTCGACGCGGTGCGCTCCCGGCGCTTTGCCTGGATCGGGGGCGGCCGCCATCTCACCTCCACCACCCACGTGGACAACGTGGTCGAGGGCCTGTTGCTGGGCGCCGAGCGGGGAATCACCGCCAACGCGTACTTCGTCACCGACGGAGCCCCGGTGGTCTTTCGCGACTTCGTCTGCGATCTGCTCGCCACCCAGGGAGTCGAACCGCCCACCCGGTCGGTGCCGCCCCGGTTGGCGCGCACGTTGGCGCGAGCGAGCGAGGCCGCCTGGCGCTCGCTGCCCTTGCCCGGCCAGCCGCCGATCACCCGGCTGACGTACTGGCTGATGTCGATGGAGACCACGATCGACATCACCAAGGCGCGCGAGCAGCTGGGCTACCGCCCGGTTCGGAGCATCGCCGACGGGCTCGAGGGGCTCCGGCGCGAGCGGGTTGACGCCTCCGCCGGCGGGCCCGCCGGCGGAGCAGACGGGTCCAGTCCCGGTGCTACCTTGGACCGCTCGTGAGCACCGAGCTACCAGCCGATTACTTCGAGCGCCCTCTCGCCGAGGTCGACCCCGAGATCGCCGCCGTCCTGCGCGACGAGCTCGAGCGCCAGCAGCGCACGCTGGAGATGATCGCCTCGGAGAACTTCGTCCCCCAGGCGGTGCTCGAGTGCCAGGGCAGCGTGCTCACCAACAAGTACGCCGAGGGCTACCCCGGCCGCCGCTACTACGGGGGCTGCGAGCACGTCGACGTCTCCGAGTCGCTGGCCATCGCTCGCGCCCAGGAGCTGTTCGGCGCCGAGCACGTCAACGTGCAACCGCACGCCGGCGCCCAGGCCAACGCCGCCGTCTTTCACGCCCTGCTCGAGCCGGGGGACAGGTTCATGGGGCTCGCCCTTGCCCACGGGGGCCATCTCACCCACGGGATGAAGAAGAACGTCTCCGGCCACTTCTACGAGGTGGTGGCCTACGGCGTCAGCGCGGATACCAGCCTGATCGACATGGACGAGGTGGCCCGGCTGGCGCGCGAGCACCAGCCGCGCATGCTGCTGGCGGGCTGGTCGGCGTATCCGCGTCACATGGACTTTGCCCGCTTCCGTGAGATTGCCGACGAGGTCGACGCGCTGCTGGTGGTGGACATGGCCCACTTCGCCGGTCTGGTCGCCGCGGACCTGCATCCCAACCCGGTGCCCTACGCCGACGTCGTCACCACCACGATCCACAAGACGCTGGGCGGGGCGCGCGGGGGGATGATCCTGTGCCGTGACGAGCACGCCAAGGCGATCGACTCGGCGGTCTTCCCCGGCGAGCAGGGGGGTCCGCTGGAGCACGTGATCGCCGGCAAGGCGGTCGCCCTGCGCATCGCCCAGAGCGAGGTCTTCCGCGAGCGTCAGGAGCGCACCGTCGCCGGCGCCCAGGCCCTCGCCGCCGAGCTGCTCGGCGCCGGAAACGGGGTCAACGTGCTCACCGGCGGCACCGACGTGCACCTCGTGCTGGTCGACCTGCGCGACTCCGAGCTCGACGGCAAGATGGCCGAGGACCGCCTGCAGGAGATCGGCATCACGGTCAACCGCAACGCGGTGCCGTTTGACCCCCGCCCGCCTGCGGTCTCCTCCGGGCTGCGAGTCGGGGCCTCGGCACTGGCCACGCGCGGCTTGCAGGTGGACGACTTCCACGAGGTGGGGCAGGTCATCGCCGCCGCCCTGGCGCCCGACTTCGAGGCCCGCCGCGGCGAGCTCGCCGAGCGCGTCGACGCGCTCGCCGAACGCCATCCCCTCTACGAGCAGCTCGCCTCGAGCGCCGTCGTCTGAAGCGGACCGGGGCCCGGCCGGGGGTCCTGCGATGCTGGCCGACCGATGTCCGAGCTCGACGCGGTCTACGCCTTTCTGGTCGCCGCCGCCGTCAGCGCGCTCATCACCCCGCTGACGGCGCGACTGGCCCGGCGGGTCGGCGCCGTCGACGAGCCCCGCGACCGCGGGTTGGCGCTGCGTCCCACCCCCCTCATGGGCGGGCTGGCGATCTTCGCCGGGGCGGCGGTGGCGGGGGGCCTGTTCCTGCCCTCGGCCAGCCCCTGGCCGGGCATCCTGGTGGGCGCGGCGATCATCACCGTCACCGGCCTGGTCGACGACCTCTTCGATCTTCCGCCGGCGTGGAAGCTGGCTGGACAGAGCGCGGCGGCCCTGGTGGCGGTGCGCGCGGGGGCGGTGGTGCACGACTTCACCCTGCCCTTCGTGGGGGTCCTGCACTTCCCCCACGCCGGCGGCGCGCTCACCCTGCTCGGCCTGGTGGGGCTCATGAACGTGGTCAACTTCTCCGACGGCGTGGACGGGCTGGCGGCCGGGGTGTGCGTGATCATCGCGGCCACCCTGGCGGTGATCGCGTTTGACCTCGGTCACGGCGCGGCGGGGGTGCTGGCGGCGCTGACCGCGGGGGCGGCGGTGGGCTTTCTCTTTCACAACTTTCCCCCCGCCTCGAGCTTCATGGGCGACGCCGGGTCCAACCTGCTCGGCTTCCTGATGGGCGCCCTGACCGTGGAGGGGGCGGTCAAGACGCCGGTGGTGATCTCCTTCGTGCTTCCCCTGGTGCTGCTCGCGGTCCCGTTCCTGGACACCACCTTCGTGGTGGCCAAGCGGCTGAAGTACCGCCGGGCCATCACCCGGGCCGACACCGAGCACTTTCACCACCGCATGGCCCGCATCGGCTTTAGCCAGCGCCGCACGCTCCTGTACCTGTACACGTGGACGGTGATGCTGGCCGGACTGGCGCTGGCGCTGCGCTTCATCCCCTACTCCGACCACCACGGCCACCTGCACGCCGGGTGGTCGCTGGTGGTGCTGGCCATCGGCCTGCTGGTGGCGGCGGCCAGCGTATATCTGGTCTACGTGCTGGAGATCCTCAAGCTGGGCCGGATCACCGCCCGCACCCGCCCCGAGCTCAGCGCCGCCGAGGTCCAGGCCCAGGTCACCGAGCAGCTGGAGACGGGCGAGTTTCGCACCGTGGAGCGCCCCGCTCCTCCGCCCTCTCGCTAGAGGACCCCGCTGGACAGGGCGGGGTCGGCGAAGGGCAGACGGGTCAGCAGCGCGTAGGCGCAGAACAGCAGGGCGGCGGTGCGCAGCGCCCGGTCGGAGCGAAGCGCGGTGAACGGCAGCAGCCAGATCGCGTACCAGGGCAACAGCCACGCCGTGCTCAGCAGCAGCGCGAGCGTCGTCCATCCGGCGGCTCGGACCCAGTCGGCCCCGGCCCAGGTGCGCCACAGCGCGAGCACCACCACCACCGCGAAGGCGACCACGAACGCGGTGCGCACTCCCGGCTCGAGCGTCGGCGCGCCCAGGAGGCGACCGACCTGCGCGGGCACGCTGTGGACGGCCACCAGCCCCTGCTGGCCGCGGATGGCGGTCAGGAAGCCAGCCGCCTGGGAGCCAAAGCCGATCAGCGCAAGCGCCACCAGGAGCGCGGCCGAGGCCACCGCCGCCCCGAGGGCCGCGCGCGCCCGGCGACGCGCGCCCAGGAGTAGGAACGGCAGCATCAGGCCCGCGGACGCCTTGATGCCCACCCCCACTACCACCGTCACCGCGCCCGAAGCCCAGCGGCCGGTCAGGGCGAGCAGGAGCGCGGCGGCCATCAGCGCCACCAGCATGGTGTCGTTGTGTGCGCCCCCCACACCGAAGATCAGCACCACCGGGTTTAGCCCGAACAGCACGGCGGCGGCCAGGGGCGACCGTCCGACCGCGCGCGCCGCCCGCCACAGCAGGGCCACGGTGGCCAGGCTGAAGGCGGCGGCCAAGGCCTTGAGCGTCCACAGCCCTCCCACCACGCCCAGCGGCACCAGCGCGTAGCTCAGCAGCGTGAACAGGGGGCCATAGGGGGACTTGGCGTGGTGCCAGCCCAAGAAGCGAAAGACCGGGTCGTGGCCGGCGGCCAGCGAGTCGTGCGTGTAGGGGTCCAGGTGATGCACGACGCCCAGGCGGGCGTAGTCGATGTAGCCGAAGACGTCGGAGGACAGCAGCGGCGGTCCCAGGGCGAAGATCACGTGGGCGCCCACGATCGCCGCCAGCACCCGCCGGGGACCCAGCCCGGGCAGGCAGGCCAGCGCCAGCCCGTAGCAGAGCGCCATGCCCACCACCTCGAGCTGCCAGCGGACCGTCCCGAACGGGACCCCCAGTCCGAGCAGCGGCCCGGCCAGCCAGCGCGGGAAGCGCCCGTGGGCCGAGGGCACCAGCAGGGTGGACTGGCGCGAGGCCGCGCTCGCCGCCAGCAGCAGCCCACAGGCCAACAGGCCGGCCAGCGCGCCCGTGCCCAGCGTCCCCCGCGCCAGCGTCGCCAGGCTGCGTTGGCGCCCTCGCGCTGCAACGCCCCGGCCCAGCCGGGGTATGGGAGAGGTGGCTTCCACGCGCCCATTTTCCCCATCGCGCCCGGCAATGGCTCTGCCCCGGCGGGCGCCCCTACTGGGTGACCGTGATGCTCGGTACAGTGTTCTGGCCCTGCCGGCCAGGCGCAGGCTGGCGCATGCGGTGATTCCTGGGCCCGTTTGCCCCTGACGGCCGCCCGAAGCTAATGCGATTCGCTCGCCAAACGACACGCTCACCCGTGCCGGCTCGTCCGCGCCAGCGTGTGCTGATCCTGTCCGCCGACGTGGGGGAGGGTCACGCCGCGGCGGCCCGGGCGCTCGCCGAGCAGCTCCGGGAGGGCGCCGACCCCGTCGACGTGGAGGTGATCGACGGCCTCGCCGCCATGGGCCGGATCCTCCGCTACGTCGTCGAGGACGGCTACCGCACCCAGCTGCGCTTCATCCCCTGGTCCTACGGCATCGTCTACTGGCTGCTCGAGCACTGCCTCCCGGCGCGCGCGCTGGCGGTATTCGCCCTGTGCGCGCTGGGCGGGCGACCGCTGCGCCGGCGCATCGCCGAGCACGACCCCGACGTGGTGGTCTCCACCTATCCGGCGGTCACCGTGGTCCTGGCCCGCCTGCGCCGCCGACGCGAGGTGCGCTGCCCCACGGTGGCCACGATCACCGATCTGACCGGGCTGTTCTTCTGGGCTCAGCGGGGCATCGACATGCACCTGGCCTCCTACGCCGAGTCGATCTCCTCGGTGGAGCGCATCGCCGGCCCGGACAGCGTCCGCCAGGTCCGTCCCCTGATCTCGGCCGAGTTCCTGGCGCCGTGTGACCGCAGCGAGGCCCGCCGCGCGCTCGACCTGCCCGAAGGCGGCCGCGTGGTCATCGTCTCCGGCGGCGGCTGGGGAGTGGGCGACATCGAGGGCGCGGTGCGCGAGCTGGCGCGCATCCCCGACTCCACCGTGATCTGCCTGGCCGGCCGCAACGAGGGGGCCGAGCGCAAGCTGCGCCACGCCTTCGCCGCCGAGAAAAACGTGCGCATCCTGGGGTTCACCGACCAGATGCCCGAGCTGCTGGCGGCGGCCGATGCGCTGGTGCACTCCACCGGCGGGGTCACCTGCCTGGAGGCCAGCGCCCGCGGGTGCCCGGTGGTCTCCTACGGCCTGCCGGTCGGCCACGCGCGCGTCAACACCAGGGCCATGGCCGAGCTCGAGCTCCTGCGCCTGGTCCACAGCCGCGACGATCTCGTCGATCAGGTTCAGGCCAGCTGCACCGAGCGACCGCCGGCGGCGGACGGCGTAAGCACCCCGCCCGCCGCCCATGTGGTGCTCTCGGCGCCCCCGCGGGTCAAGCCCATCCCCGCCTGGCAACCCCGCCTGACCCGCCTGGCGGCGCAGGCGATGGTGGTGCTTGGCGCCAGCACCTGGCTGATGTCCACCGACGAGCTGACGGCGTTTGCCGCCGGCTTCCTCGGCGAGCACCCGATCCACAGCCTGCACACCAACACCCGCCAGGTGGCGGTGATCGTGCGCGCCCGTCCCGACCAGCTGCCCACGCTGTCGGCGCGACTCGCCGGCGCGGGCGAGCGGGTCACGTTCGCGGTCAGCTCGGTGCCCGACCGGGCCACACTGGAAACGCTGCGCGCCGAGGGCGACGACGCCATGCCCGAGCCCAAGCGCGGAGCGCTGCTGGGCTGGGTGGGCACGCGCTCGCGGCTGCACTCCGAGGCCCGCGCCATGAGCCTGCCCCACCACTTCTACTTCCTCGCTCCCCGCACCATGTCGCTCGGACAGCTGGTGCTGGCCAAGACCATCCGCTCGGCGCGGCCGGTGGTGGGCTCGCTGAGCCTCGACCGCCACTCGCCCACCCCGTCGCGCCCCCTGCGGGCCGGCGACGTGGTCGTCGTCACCTACGACGGCTCGAGCGCCTCGCTCGACGGCCTGACCGCGGCCTTGCGCTCGGACGGGCTGCGCGCGGCGCCGCTGTCGGCGTTGGCCTGATCGCCCCCCGCGGTCAGGGCCAGCAGCAGCGGGGAGCGGGCCAGGAAGGCGGCCCCGAGGGCGAGGATCAGCAGCGACGCCAGCAGCGGCACGCCGTGCAGCGGGGTCCGGGAGAAGTGCTCGTGCACCAGCAACGGGGCCAGCGCCACCGGCACCAGCGTCTGGACCACGAACACCACGGGAGCGACCTGGATCGCCGGGCGGGTCTGCAGCGCGCTCATCTCGCTCAGCAGCGCCACCCCCTCGGTGGCCGTCGAGGCGACCCCCCAGGCGACGGCCCGCAGCCAGTGTCCGCGCGCCACCTCGTCGGCGACCAGCTTGGTGGCCACCCCACCCCAGGCGAAGCCCAGGCCGGCGGAGACCATGGTCAGCGTCCCCCAGGTCCGTCCGAACAGGCGCATTAGGTAGGGCGCAAACGCCACCAGCCACAGGAGCCCCAGCGCCACCGGGAAGATCGCGCCGTGGGCGTGGGTGGTCGTGCGCTCGGGCGCGGTCCAGGCCAGGCCGGCGACGCCCACCACGATCGCCGCCATCGCCAGCTTCTCCGAGCGCCCGGCGTGCTCGCCCAGGATGCGGTGCCCCAGGGCCAACAGCACCAACAGACCCGCGGCCAGCGCCGGCTGGACCACCACTAGCGGGGCCAACAGCAGCGCCGCCACCTGAAACGGCCAGCCGAAGGTGGACAGCGCGGTGGCCGCCAGCCAGCGCCCGCGGCTCACCAGCTGGCGAAACAGGGAAAGGCGCAGGGCGTGGCCGGCGTGGACCTGCCTAGCCTCCAGCGCCTGCAGGGCCACGCCTACGCTGTATAGGGACGAGGCCACCACGGCCGCGCCGATTCCGAGTAGCAAGCTGACCATGACGCGCTCCGATGATGCCAGCCGCGCGCCTACGGCAGGAGCCGGCCGCTGGCTGGCGCCGCTCGCGCTGGGCGCCGGCGCGGCCTGGGCGCTGCCGGCCGCCGCGGCCGCCTGGGCGCCGCTGCGGGCCCCCCTGGGGATCGCCGATCGCACCGGCGACGGCCTCGGCGTGGGGCTGACCTTCGACGATGGACCCCACCCGCAGGGCACGCCGGCGGTGCTCGAGCTGCTGGCCCAGGCGGGCGTGCGGGCCACCTTCTTCCTGGTCGGCGAGCAGATCCAGCGCACCGGCGCGCTCGCGCACGAGATCGTGGCCGGCGGTCACGACGTGGCGCTGCACTGCCACCGCCACCGCAACCTCCTGCGGCTCACCCCGCGACAGGTGCGCGCGGATCTCGAGCGCGCCCGGGCGCTGATCTCGCAGGCCGCCGGACGCGAGCCCAGCCTGTACCGGCCGCCCTACGGCATCTTCTCCTTCCCCGCCCTGCGCTGGGCGCGCGAGCAGGGCATGCTGCCGCTGCTGTGGACGCACTGGGGGCGCGACTGGGAGCGCGCCGCCAGCACCGAGTCGATAACGCGGCTGCTGTGCGCCGACCTAGAGCCGGGCAGCGTGGTGCTGCTCCACGACGCCGACGACTACGGCGCGCCCGGGTCCTGGCGCCGCACCGTAGCGGCGCTACCCAGCGTGCTGGCCGAGCTCGAGCGCCTTCAGCTGCGGCCGGGCCCGGTCTGACCGGCGCCCGCGGCCGCCATCGCCGGCGCGGAGGATCCCACGCGCCGGCGCCCGACCGGCGCCCACGCCCAGGCGGCGGGCCGCACGCGGGCCATCACCTGCTTGGCGGCCAGGAACGCCACCGCGGCCGTCACTGCCCCGGTGAGGGCGTCGAACACGAAGTGGTTGGCGGTGACCACGATCACCCCGAGCACCAGGGCGGGGTAGACCAGCCAGACCAGCTTCAGCCACCGGCGTCGGGTGAGCACCACCGCGGTGATCCCGATCAACAGGGCAAAGCACATGTGCATGCTCGGGACGGCGGCGTAGGGGTTGACGAACAAGCTCACCGCCCCCGAGTCCTGGTTGATGTGGGCGATCTGATGGATGGTGTCGACGAAGCCCAGCTGGGGCAGCATTCGGGGCGGCGCCACCGGCACGATCAGGTGCACCACCAGGGCCATGCCCATGGCCACGAAGAACATGTTGCGCACGAAGTAGAAGATCTGGTTGCGGTAGATGTAGAGGAAGGCCAGGAACAGGGCGTTGACCGTGAACTGGATGTTCACGTAGAGCCAGTTGGAGGCCACGACCAGGTCGTGGTTGCCGAGCACCAGCCGCTGGAGCTGGGGCTCGAAGAACAGCCCGGTCGCGCGCTCGAACGCCACCACCGCGTGGGCGTTGGCCAGCGCCGCGTCGCCCCGGCCGGCCACCAGGCCGCGCACCCCCTCATAGAGCAGATCGGCCAAGCCCCACAGGGCCACCTGCAGGACGGCATCGCGCCATCCCCGCGGGAGGGCGAGCGACAGGCGGGCGCGCAGGCGAAGGAGCAGAGGGCGGGAGGTCACGGCAACCAGGCTAGAGAACCCTTCAAGAAGCTAGCCGATGCGGATAAGAGTCACCAACCACGACAGCCCACGACCGCCCGGCGGGTGGGTGAGCCGCCGGGCGCCACCCCCCGACTGGGCTCCACCAGCGCCCAGCGACCTTCAGGGTTGGGCCATTCGTGCCGATTCACCTCATCGAAAGGGAGAACGAGGCTTTATCGATCCCACGGCCCAGACCGCGGCCGCGGCCCGCGGCCCCAAGACTCACACGCCCGCCTGGGCGGTGCGCAGCGACGAGCGCCTGTTGGCGGGGCGGCTGGCCGGGCTCATGTACCTGGCCGGGGCGGCCGGGCTGTCGCTGGTGCTGGTCCTGCCCGGGCCGGGGCGGCTCGAGACGGCGGTGCTGTGGACGATCTGCGGCGTGGGCGCGGCGTGGGGGGCGCTGTCGCTGGGCGTCGTGCCCTGGCGCACGGCTCCCCCGTGGCTGATCCACCTCTCGGCCACCAGCGGCTTCGTCGTGGTGGGCGTCGCCGTGTGGGCGGGGGGTGGCGTGAGCGCACCGTCGCGCTTTTTCCTGTTCTTCATCGTCGTCTTCGGCGCCTACTTCTTTCCCCTGCGGGTGGCCGCCCTGTACCTGCTCGGGTGCTGCCTGGTCCACGCCGTGCCGCTCACCTACGACGGGAGCGCCGTCTCGGCTGGCTTCCTGCGCGAGCTGGCGGTGATCGTGCCCGCCTACCTGGTCCCCGGGGCGGGGATCATCGCCGGCAAGGCGCTGCTGATCGGGCTGCGCGAGGACACCGAGCGCTCGCGCGCCCGCGAGCGTCGCGCCGGCGCCGCCCAGACGGCGCTGCGCCAGGTGGCCACCGCGGTCGCCGCCGGCGCTCCGGCCGAGCGCCTGTACGAGCTCGTCTCGCGCGAGCTGGCCGAGCTGGTCAACGCGAGCGGGACCGGGGTGGTGCGCTACGAATCGGCCACCGAGGCGATCGTGCTGGGCTCCTGGGCCCGACGGGCCGGGGGCCGCTACGAACCGGGGACCAGGCTGCCGATCCGGCCCGGCTCCGAGCTCGAGCGCGCGCTCACCGAGAGCCGCACCGTCAGCACACCCGACCTGCCGATCGGCGATCCCGTCGTCGAGCGCCTGGGCTATCGCACCACGATCCTGGCTCCCATCCGCGTCCATGGCCGCGTGTGGGGGGTGCTGGCCGCCGCCGGCGAGAGCCCGGAGACCCTGGCGCTGGAGTCCGAGCGGCGAGTGACCGAGTTCGCCGACCTCGTATCGCTGGCGGTGGCCAACGCCGAGGACCGGGCCCAGCTCGCCGCCCAGGCGCTGACCGACCCGCTCACCGGGCTGCTCAACCACCGGGCCTTCCACGAGCGGGTGGCCCAGGACGTCAGCCGGGCCCGTCGTCACGACCGGTCCCTGTCCCTGGCGATGGTCGATATCGATCACTTCAAGGAGATCAACGACAGCGCCGGCCACGGGGCGGGAGACCGGATCCTGGTCGAGCTGGCCAACCGCGCCCGGGAGATCGCCCGCACCGAGGACGTGCTCGGTCGCGTCGGCGGTGACGAGATCGCCTGGCTCCTGCCCGAGAGCGAGGCGCTGCAGGCGCTCAGCGCCGTCGAGCGCCTGCGCGAGAGCATCCGCGCCGAGCCGATCGCCGAGCGCCACGTCACGATCTCGGCCGGGATCTGCGGGCTGCAGGACGCCCAGGAGCCAGAGCGGCTGTTCGAGCTCGCCGACGGAGCCCTGTACTGGAGCAAGGCCCACGGGCGCGACGTGTGCTGGATCTATGACCCCGACGTGGTGCAGGAGCTCTCGGCCGACGAGCGGGCCGACCACCTCGAGCGCTCGCACGCCCTGAGCGCTCTGCGCGCGCTGGCCCGCGCGATCGACGCCAAGGACCCGCTCACCCGGCGCCACTCCGATCGGGTAGCCGAGCTGGTGGGGCGCTTGGCGCTGGCCTCGGGCTGGTCGGCCGAACGGGTGCAGCAGCTGCGCGAGGCGGCGCTGATCCACGACGTGGGCAAGATCGGCGTGCCCGACGCCGTCCTGCTGCACGCCGGGCCGCTCGACGAAGCCGAGCGCCGCCAAGTCCAACAGCACGCCGCGCTGTCGGCCCAGATCGCCGAGGAGGTGCTCTCGCCCGAGCAGGTGTCGTGGATCGCCTGCCATCACGAGCGCCCCGACGGGACCGGCTACCCGCAGGCGCTGCCGGGCGAGCAGATCCCCGAGGGTGCCGCGCTGCTGGCGATGGCCGACGCCTGGGACGTGATGACGATCAGCCGGCCCTACAGCGCTCCCAAGTCGGCCGAGGATGCGCTGGTGGAATGCCTCGCCGCCGAGGGCACCCAGTTCACCGCTAGGGCGTGCGCGGCGCTGCTGTCGCTGAGCCGAGACGACGCGCTGACCACCACCGTGGCCGAGCCGCTCTGACCGAGGCGGTCGCGGTGGGCGGTCTGCTCAGGCTGTCCTGACGCCGCCCGAGAACCGCCCGTCGGTCAGTCCCGGCGCTCGCCGGTGCCCACCAGATGGCGCCGGGACCAACCGGCGACCAGGGCCACCAACGACAGGGCCACCAGCCCCTCGGCCCAGAAGAAGGCGCCGTAGTCGAAGAGCACGCCCACCGGCGGGATGCCGGGCAGCGTGTTGCGCACGGTGGGGAAGGCGAACAGCAGGGCGGCCAGCAACCCGGTGAACGCGCCCTCGAAGCGGCGGCGGCGCAATATCAGCGTGACGGTGACGGTGATCGCGGCCAACGCCAGCAGCCACATGATCACCATGATGAACGCGGCGAAGAACACGGCGGCCCCCGATGGATCGATGCGCAGGGAGACGACCAGCGTGTCGGACTGCTGTCGGTTAAGCGAGGAGGGGTGCATGCGGTAGCCAGCCAGGCCGCTGCTGATGTGCACCCGCATCGTGACCGGCTGGCCCGACTCGATTCCGGCGCCGGTGGCGGCGAGCATCTCGAACTCGGCCTTGAGGTGGTGAAAGGGGTAACTGGACGTGTCGCCGCTTAGCGGTACGGTCGTCTCGAAGGGATCCATGAACGCCCCGGCGCGGTAGTCGTGCGCCAAAGAGCCGCTCAGGGCGGTGGCGTAGAGGACCACGTCGCGGGCCAACACCCCCCGCTTGGACCGCTCGCCGTAGTCGCCCTCGGGGAAGGGGTCGACCCGCACCGTCGCGCTCTCCTTGGTGGTGTCGACGGCGATCACTCGCGCCCGCACGTCGATCCCGTTAAAGGCGGCGGCGGGGGCCGCCGACTTTACCGGCGCCCGCGAGGCCCCGGTCGTCGCGGACGGGGCACCGGCGGCCGCCGAGGGCAAGGCGACGGCGGACAGGAGCACGAGGGCGAGCGCCAGCATCGGCGGGTGCATCCTCGCCGATGGGCGCCGGCGGCGAAAGGACCCAGCGGCCGAGCGGGCGCTTGCGCTTAGCCGGGCACGCGGTGCGGGGCGGGGAGCCGCGCGCACACCGTGGTACCGGCGGGGTCGGAGTGCACCTCGAACGAGCCGCCGGCGAGCTCGACCCGTTCCCGCATGCCCAGGAGACCGAAGCCCTCGCTGTGAGCGGTGGAGTCGAAGCCCTGGCCGTCGTCGCTGACCGTCACCTCGATCCAGCCGTTGGCCTCGATGATGCGCACGCGCGCCTGGTCGGCGTCGGCGTGCTTGACCACGTTGGTCAGCGCCTCCTGGGTCAGCCGGTAGATCGTCAGCTCGACCGCCGGCTCGACCCGGATCTCGAGCTGGTCCGCGCCCGCTCCCCGATTCACGTCCAGCGCTACCGGCAGCCCGGAGGTGGCTCCCATCCGCTCCACCAGCGCCTCCATCGCCGGCAGCACCCCGAGCTCGTCGAGTGCCGCCGGGCGCAGGTCGGAGATCAGGCTGCGCAGGTTGCGGATGCTCTCGGTGACCTGGGCCATCGCCGCGTCGATCGCCTGGCCCCGCCGATGTGCATCGGGCGCCCGTCGCGTGGTGGAGAGCAGCACGTTGACGCTGGCCAGGTCCTGCAGCGTCTCATCGTGCAGCTCCTGGGCCCAGCGGGTCCGCTCGTGCTCGGCGGCCTCCAAGCTGCGCCGCAGTGACTGCGCGGCGACCGAGCGCGCGGTGGCCACCGCGGTGGCCGCGGTGGCCGCGAACGTCTTGAGCTGGTCGAGCGCGTCGGGACCCGGCGCGGCGTCGCCGTCCGCGCTCACGGTGGACAGGATCCCCACCGGCCGCCCCCGAAAGATCATCGGGATCTGCAGCGACTTGGGCGCCCGGACCTGAGCGATCTGGGTGGGAGCGACCGGTGCATCGGGCTGGGACGCGGTCTCGGCGAGCTCGGCCACGAGATCCTCCACCCAGACCACCCTCCCCGTGCGCAGCGCCTCGCCCATCGCCGTCCCGTTGGTGGCAAAGCGCCTACCCCGCAGCGACGCGTCGACCGGCCCGGCGGTCGCCGCGATCACCAGCTCCTCGCCCTCGACCAGGAAGATCAGCATCGAGTGGGCGTCCACCAAGGCCCGGCCCCGCTTGACGATCAGCTCGAGGATCCGATCCAGCTCGGTCTCGCCCCCCACCGAGCGGGCGATCTCGGCGGTCATCCGGCTGGTGAGCATCGCGCGCTCGAGCTCCTCGTTGCGGGCCTCGACCTTCTGATGCAGTCGCGCGTTGTCGAGCGCGGTGGCGGCCCAGCCGGCGAGGATGACCACCGCCTCCTCGTCCCCCTCGGTGAAGTCGCCCTCCGTCTTCTCGGTCAGATACAGGTTCCCCCACGCCCTGCCCCGGATGCTGATCGGCACGCCGAGGAAGTTGCCCATCGGTGGATGGCCGGTGGGGAAGCCGTAGGACTTGGGATGGTCTCCGACCCGCGACAGGCGCAGGGGCTTGGGGTCGGAGATCAGCACCCCGAGCACCCCGCGCCCGCGGGGCAGATCGCCGATGCGCGCGCGTGTCCGCTCGTCGATCCCTAGCGTGATGAAGCGCTCGAGCTCGACGCGCTCCTCGTCGAGGATGCCCAGCGCCGCGTAGCGGGCCCCGGTGGCCTCTCGCGCCGCCTCCACCACCTGCCTGAGCACGACCTCCGGATCCAGCTCGGACATCAGCGCGCGTCCGACGGAGATCAAATGTCGCAGCCGTGCTTCGTTCACCTGGCTGGGTTCCTGCAGCCGCTGTAAGGGCGCACACCCGTTCCCCGAGCTTAGCCCGCCCAGGCGGGGACGCAATCCCCAAAATTGGGGAGAACCGCGGCCGGCGCCCCGTCCCCGGCGCGTAGTTCACCGCAGCGAAATACGGACGGCTGCGGATGGCGCTGCCAGGGGTCGGAGCCTAGGTTGTGCCCATGTCCACCAACGGGTCCTCTGCCCACGGTGCCACGGGCCCCCGCTTTGAGGTCCTCATCGCCGGCGGCGGGGTGGCCGCGCTGGAGGGGCTCATCGCCTTGCGCGCCCTGGTCGGGGACCGCGTGTCGATCTCTCTGCTCGCCGCCGATCCCGAGTTCGTCTACCGGCCGCTCGTCGTGCGGGCGCCGTTCGGCATGGGCGCCGCCGAGCGCTATCCCCTGGCCGAGGTCGCCGGGCACTTCGGCGCCACCCTCCATGCCGATGCCTTCGCCTGGGTCGATGCCCAGCGCCGCCTGGCCGGCACGGAGTCCGGTGGACGGCTTCGCTACGACGCCCTGCTGCTCGCGCTGGGGGCCCGCCCGTACCCCGCCCTCAAACGCGTCCTGACCCTCGACGACCGGGGCCTGGGGGAGGCGTTTCGCGGCCTGGTCCAGGACATCGAGGAGGGCTACGCCCGCCGCGTCGCGTTCGTCGCGCCGCCGGGGCCCGCATGGCCGCTGCCCCTGTATGAGCTCGCGCTGCTGACCGCCCGGCGCGCGTTTGAGATGTGCGTCGACGTCGAGCTCAGCCTGGTCACCCCCGAGGATGCGCCGCTGGCGCTCTTCGGGCAGACCGCCAGCCTCGCGGTCGAGGAGCTTCTGCGCGAGGCGGGCGTCGCCGTCCATACCTCCTCGTATCCGACGCTCGAGGATCGCAGCCTGATCCTGCACCCGCGGGGCGTCAGGCTCGACGTCGAGCGGGTGGTCTCGCTTCCCCTGCTCGTCGGTCCCTCGGTCCGCGGACTGCCGTGCGCCCGCGACGGGTTCATCCCCGTCAACCCTACGGGGCAGGTGCCCGGCGTCCAGGGCGTGTTCGCCGCCGGGGACGCGGTCGACTTCCCGATCAAGCACGGGGGCCTGGCGGCCCAGCAGGCCGACGTGGCCGCGACCTCGATCGCCGCGCTCGCCGGCGTGCCGGTGGAGCGAAAGCGCTTCCGACCGGTGCTGCGGGCGATGCTGCTCACCGGCGCCGAGCCCCGCTACCTGACCGCGAAGATCAGCGGCGGCGCCGGCTGGAGCTCGACCGTCTCGCCCACCTGCCCGTGGTCACCGCCGGGCAAGATCGCCGCCGAGTACCTCGGACGCTATCTCGAGGAGCGCCAGCCGACGGCGGCCCGCTGAACGCGACCGTCGCACCTTCAGTACTTAACCGCCGCCGTCTGCGGGCATTCGCGATTCCGGACCGGGTAGCGTCGGCCTAGCTTTGGTCTGGATGCACTCGACCACTAGCTTCACGGACATGGAGAGCTCACCGACCTCGGAGAAAGCGATCCGCGTCGTGCTGGCCGACGACCACGCCGTGGTGCGCAAGGGGCTCCAGCTCCTACTCGACGCCGAACCGGACATCGAGGTGGTCGCCCTCGCCGGCGACGTCCCCGACGCGGTCCGCTACGTGCGGGGCCATCGCCCCGACGTCCTCATCCTCGACCTCAACATGCCCGGCGGGTCGAGTATCGAGGCGATGTCCGACGTCCTCGAGACCTCCCCCGAGACCCACATCGTGGTACTGACGATGCAGAACGAGCCGGCGTTCGCCCGCAGCGCGCTGGGAGCGGGGGCCACGGGATACGTGCTCAAGGAGGCCGCCGACGACGAGCTGGTGGAGGCCGTGCACCGCGCGGCGGCGGGCGAGACCTACCTCAACCCCCAGCTCGGGGCGCGGGTCGCCGCCGAGCCGACTGCCGGCGCCGGCGCCGACGATCTCTCCGAGCGCGAGGTCGAGGTCCTGCGGCTGATCGCCCTGGGCCACACCAACGCCGAGATCGCCGAGCAGCTGTTCCTCTCGGTGCGCACGGTCGAAAGCCACCGCGCCCACATCCAGCAGAAGCTGGGTCGCAGCACCCGCGCCGAGCTCGTCCGCTACGCGCTCGAGCACAAGCTGCTCGACGTCCCGGAGAGCTGATCGGGCACCCGCCCCCGGCGGGGGGCCGCTAGACCGGCGCCACGTCGGCGCCCGCGCGCGGGGCTTCGGCCGGGCGGCGACTGCGGGGGGCTCCCGGCGCGAGCAGCTCGCCCCAGTCACCGTCGTCGATGACCGCCGGCTCGGTGGTGGAGAGGAAGTCGAGCAGGACCTCGGCCAGCCCCTCGGGGTCCTCCAGGTGGGGAAAGTGCGCCGCGCGCGCCAGCGTGCGCAGGCGACTGCCCGGGATCGCCTCGTGCGCCGCCCGTCCGTGCCAGAGCGGGATCGTGTTGTCGCGCTCTCCCCACACGATCATCGTCGGCAGCCGAGCGAGCAGGTAGAGCCGATCCTGGGCGCTGACGCGCTGGCCGCGCACGTCGATGACCGAACGCAGCGTCTGCAGGAACGCCTTGCGCGCGCCGGGCGGCTCCAGCGGCCGGAGCGCGCGGGCGATCGCCTGCAGGTAGACGCCCTGGCCGACGCCGCGGGCCCGCAGCCGCCGCCCCGACTCCCCCAGCGCCGCCAGCACCCGCGGATGCGCCGCCAGCCACAGGATGGCCGAGGTGCCCGGCACGGCGGCGCTGCGCAGCAGCGGGCTCACCTCGCGGCCCAGCCCCCCGCTCGAGACCAGCACCAGGCGCTCGGTGCGCTGGGGAAACTGGTAGAAGAACTGCATCGCCACGCCGCCGCCGAGCGAGTGGCCCACCAGCGAAGCCCGGCCCACGCCGATCGCCGCCAGCAGGTCCCGGATGCTCGCCGCGTGGGCGCCGAGCGAGTAGTCGCCGCGCGGCGTCGCCGAGTCGCCGTGGCCGATCAGGTCGGGGGCGATCACCGTGTGCTCGCCGGCGAGACGCAGGGCCACGGCTTCCCAGTGGCGCGAGGAGTTCACCATCCCGTGGATCAGCACGACGGGCGGCCCGGCGCCGGCGACCCGGTAGACCACCCGGTGCCCGTGCAGCTCGATCTCCCACTCGTCGAAGTCCCGTCCAGACACCGGCGCGGCACCTTACTGGCGGGCGCTGCGGGGCCGACCGGCCGCCCTCGCGGCGGCTGTCACAAGCTTGTTACAAAGTCCGTCACAAAGTAGGATGCGCCGTGTCGCCGAAGACGTGCCCGGCAGGGGCTCGGCGGCCAGCTGCGAGCGCCCGGCTCCCGCCGGGTCTTTGCGTCTGTAGGGTGCCCGCCACATTTCAAAGCCGCCGTGATGACCGACATAGACAAGCCACGAGCCCGCGATCATGAGCGCCCCCGAGCCGCCGTCCCGCCGGCCCGATCGGTCGCCTCGCGGGCCGGTCAATCGCGGTGCGGTGGCCGGCTCGGTGCTGGTGGCGACGATGCTGCTGTGCGCCGGGCTGGGCGCCGGCGCCGGAGCGCTGATCGGGGCGCCCGTGCTGCTCGGACTTCTGGGGCTGTTCGCCGGGCTCGTGGTCGGCTTCTGGCTCGTCTACCAGCGCTTCAAGGACCTGTGAGGCGATGACCTTCCTGCGTCAGCTCGACCTGTTCCTCGCCGCGCTCGCGCTGCCGCTGTTCCTGGCCGCCGGGCTGCCGATCCTGGGCTGGGCGGTGGCCGCCGCGGCGTGGCTGGTCCAGCGGGGGATCCAGGCGCTGGTGACGCGGCGGGCGACCGCCTCGCGCGACCCGCGCCAGGTGGTGGGACTGATGGCCGGGAGCATGATCGCCCGCGGTTGGCTGGTGGCCGGGTCGGTGTTCGCGGTGGGCGTGGCCGACTCCAACCGGGCCGGGCTGTCGGCCGCGGTCATGGTGATCGCGCTGTTCACCGTCTACTTCACGATGGGCATGATCCTGCGCCCGTTCGACTCCGCCGCCCAGCACCCGGCGCCCGGGCGGCCCACCGGATCGGGGGTCCCTCGATGAGCGCCGCCCCCGCCGCCGCACCCGGCGACCATGGCCACGGCCTCAGCCGCCGGGTGAAGGTCTTCATCGGGCTCGCCCTGTTCCTGGCCGTGCTCGTGGCGCTGGGCGCCGCCTTCGGGTCGCACGGCATGAACAGCGACTACAAGCCCCAGGACGAGTTCAAGCTCGACGCCTGGATCTCGATCAAGCTGGGCGGGATCGACCTGTCGATCAACAAGGCGGTGCTCTACCTGGCGCTGGCCGGGGGCCTGACCGTGGCCACCATGACCTGGATCGCCAACCGCATGCACACGCGCCCCAACCGCGTGCAGACCGCGGTCGAGGTCATCTACCAGGGGCTGCTGCGCGACAACGTGGCCGGCCCCAGCAACATCGACCGGCGCATGGCGACCAAGTGGTTTCCCTTCCTGGGTGCCCTTTTCCTGTTCATCTGGTACTCGAACCTGCTCGGCTACATCCCCTTGCCCACCAACAGCGAGGAGACGTTCAACGTCTTCGGCGCCCACATCCCCTCCTTCGCGCTCTACGCGGCCACCGCCAACATCTCGGTCACCCTGGCGCTGACCCTGGTGGTGTGGATCAGCTACCACATCGAGGGCATCCGGGCCAAGGGGCCGATCGGCTACCTGAAAAGCTGGGTCCCGGCCGGGGTGGAGGGCGGGGCGGCGATCCCGATCTTCGCCATCGAGGTGATCTCGCACTTCGTGCGCATCATCTCGCTGTCGGTGCGGCTGTTCGCCAACATCCTCGCCGGCCACCTGCTGATCCTGTTCATGGCCGGCGGCCTGGTGGTCCTGCTCGGGCTGGCCGCCCTGGGCGTGGTCACGCTGCCGATCGCCATCGCCTTCTTCATCTTCGAGGTGGTCCTGATCGCCACGCTGCAGGCGTTCATCTTCGCCACCCTGGCTGCCATCTACCTCGGCGGCGCCGTCGCCGAGCATCACTGAGACCAAGGAGCACAAAGTGGACATCTCATTTCTCCCCCACTTCCTGGCCCAGGCCTCCCAGACGGCCCAAGAGGGCATCGCCCGCAAGGCGGGCAAGGCGATCGCGCTCGGGGTGGGTGCGGGCCTCGGGACGATCGGCCCCGGCATCGGCGTCGGGTTCATCTTCGGCAAGGTGATCGAGGCGGTCACCCGCCAGCCCGAGATGCGCGACGAGATCACCTCGATCCAGTGGCTGGGCTTCGCGCTGACCGAGGCGATCGTCTTCTACGCGTTCATCTTCGGCCTGATCGCGTTCTTCCTGTCCTAGTCGATGACCGCGCTGGCCAACCCCGGCCTGTTCCTGGCCGCCAAGGACTCGGGCAACTTCCTGGTCAGCCCGGGCCTGGGCCCGATGATCTGGACTCTGATCGCCTTCGGGGCGACGATGTTCCTGCTCTCGCGGCTGGCCTTCCCGCGCATCTCCGAGGCGCTGGACAAGCGCCAGCGGGCGATCGAGGAGTCGATCGACACCGCCGAGCGGACCCGGCGCGAGGCCGACGAGCTGCTGGCCGAGTACCGCGAGCGCCTGCGCGAGGCGCGCGCGCAGGCCGACGAGATCATCGCCCGCGCGCGCAAGGCGGCCGAGGTGCACGGGCGGGAGGCATCCGAGGCGGCTCACGGTAGGCGCGAGGAGCTGATGGAGCAGGCCCGCCGCGACATCGAGGCCGAGACGCGCCGGGCGATCCAGGAGATCCGCAGCGAGGTCGCCGACCTCACGATCCTGGCCACCGAGAAGGTGACCCGCAAGGTGCTCACCGAGGAAGACCAGCGCCGCCTGGTCGAGGATGCCCTGGGCGATCTGGACTTCGCCGCGCTGTCGGCTCCCGAGCAGAGTTCGAGCTGATGGAGGAGATCGCCCAGGTCTACGGGCGCTCGCTGTTCGAGGTGGCCCGCGAGCACGACAAGCTCGACGAGGTGCGCGGCCAGCTGGGGGAGCTGGCCGAGGCGATCGACCAGAGCCGCGAGCTGGCCCTGTTCTTCTTCTCGCCCTACTTCTCCACCGAGGAGAAGAAGGACGGCCTGCACCGCGCCGTCGAGGGCGCCGAGGAGATCCTGATCAACTTCCTCGAGCTGCTGCTCGAGAACCACCGCATGCCGCTGCTGTTTCGCATCCGCCAGCGCTACGACGAGCTGTGGGAGCAAGAGCACCGGCTGCTGCCCGTGCAGGTGACCAGCGCGATCGAGCTCGACGAGCAGATCGTCTCGGACCTCGGGGCGCGGATCGGCGAGCGCACCGGCCGCCGGGTGGAGCTCACCCAGCGGGTGGAGCCCGACATCCTCGGGGGGATCGTGGTCCAGGTGGGCAACTCGATCCTCGACGCCTCGATCCGAAATCGCCTGGAACAACTACGCAAGCAGGTCGCCCGGGGTTAGGCTGGGGCGCGGCCCCGTCCCGGGACACCACCGGAAAGAGAGCACACACACCGCCATGCAGATCAAGCCCGACGAGATCACCAGCATCCTCAAGAGCCGGATCGAGGGCCTCGACGACGGCGAGGCCGAGCTGACCGAGGTGGGCACCGTGCTGTCGGTCGCGGACGGCATCTGCCGCATCCACGGCCTGGAGGACTGCATGGCCTTCGAGATGCTCGAGCTGCCCCACGACGTCACCGGGCTGGCGCTGAACCTCGAGGCCGACAACGTGGGCGCCGTCCTGTTCGGGTCCTGGCAGCACATCAGCGAGGGCGACACGGTAAAGCGGACCGGCGAGCTGCTGGACATCCCGGTGGGCGAGGGGCTGCTGGGACGGATCGTCGATCCCCTGGGCAACCCGCTCGACGGCAAGGGCGACGTCAACACCGACGAGCGCCGCCCGGCCGAGTTCAAGGCCCCCGGCGTGGTCCAGCGCCAGCCGGTCAAGGAGCCGATGCAGACCGGCCTGAAGGCGATCGACTCGATGATCCCGATCGGGCGCGGGCAGCGGGAGCTGATCATCGGCGACCGCCAGACGGGCAAGACGGCGATCGCCGTGGACACGATCATCAACAACAAGGACTCCGACCTGATCTGCATCTACGTGGCGATCGGCCAGCGCATGTCCACCGTGGTGCAGCTGGCCGAGACGCTCGCGGAGAACGGGGCGATGGAGCGGGCGATCGTCGTTGCCGCCCCCGCCGACGAGGCGGCGCCGATCAAGTTCATGGCCCCCTATGCGGGCTGCGCGATGGGCGAGTTCTTCCTCTACTCCGGTCGCCACGCGCTGTGCATCTACGACGACCTGACCAAGCACGCCTACGCCTACCGGCAGATGTCGCTGCTGCTGCGCCGGCCGCCCGGCCGCGAGGCCTATCCCGGCGACGTCTTCTACCTGCACTCGCGGCTGCTCGAGCGCGCGGTCAAGCTCTCCGACGAGCTCGACGGCGGCTCGCTGACCGCGCTGCCGATCATCGAGACCCAGGCCGGCGACGTCTCGGCCTACATCCCCACCAACGTGATCTCGATCACCGACGGCCAGATCTTCCTCGAGCCCAAGCTGTTCTATTCGGGCGTGCGGCCGGCGATCAACGTCGGCATCTCGGTCTCCCGGGTGGGCGGCAATGCCCAGCTCGCCCCCATGAAGAAGGTGGCCGGGCGGCTCAAGCTCGAGCTGTCCCAGTACCGCGAGCTGGAGGCCTTCTCCCAGTTCGGCTCCGAGCTGGACCCCGACACCCAGCGCACGCTGGCCCGCGGCGAGCGGCTGGTCAAGACGCTCAACCAGGGCGAGCGGGCGCCGCTGGCGGTGGCCGACCAGGTGGTTCAGGTCTTCGCCGCCACCAACGGCTACGTCGATCGCATCACCGTCGAGCGCGTGCCCGAGTTCCTGGCCCAGCTCACCGACCGCATGCACGCCGAACATAAGGACCTGCGGGAGAAGATCGAGGGCGGCGATTGGAGCGACCAGACGCGCGACGCGGTCGATGCCGCGGTCAAGCAGTTCGCCGAGGACTTCGGCTTTGACCTCGACGAGGAGGGCCAGCCGCTGTCGGACTCCGAGCCCGAATCGGAACGGCGAGGGCGCGGCGAGGAGAAGGAGGAGGGGCGCTCGGACGGCGGCGAGCCCCAGCGCGGCGAGGAGACCGAGCGCGAGGAGGAGGCCGAGCCCGCGCCGGCGTGAGCTGAGCGGCCCCGTCTTCCCCCGGCCTCGGTACCCACATGCAGACCCAGCGCGACGTCAGAAACCGCATCGGCTCGATCAAGAACATCCAGAAGGTCACCCGGGCGATGGAGCTGGTGGCCGCCGCGCGCCTGCGCCGGGCCGAGCAGCGGATCGCCAACCTGCGGCCCTACGCGGGAGCGATCCGGCGCATGACCCGTCAGGCGGCCGAGGCGGCCGGGACCGAGGCCGGGCGTCTGCCGCTCATGCGCCAGCACGACTCCGAGGACCACGTGGGCCTGCTGCTGGTCACCGGCGACCGGGGCTTGGCCGGCGCGTTCAACTCCCAGATCCTGCGCGCCGGCGAGCGCGCCGCCCACGAGCTCTCCTCCGAGAGCATGCGCGTGTCCTGGTACGTGTCCGGCCGTCGCGGCGCGTCGTCCCTGGTCTTTCGCGGGCACGAGCTCACCGGGAGCTACGCGGGCTTCACCGATCGGCCGGCCTACGCCGACGCCCGCCACATCGCCGACGACCTGATGACCGCCTACATCGACGACCAGATCGACCGCGTCGACATCATCTACAACCACTACATCTCGCCGCTCACCCAGCGGGTGACCCGGGAGGTGCTGCTGCCCCTGCAGGAGGCCGCCGTGCTGGAGGGAGACGACAAGGACGCAGACGGCGAGGGCGGCGGCGACCGAGACGGCGAGACCCACGGCGCGCCCGAGCACCGGGCGCTGGTCGAGTACGAGCCCGGCCCCGAGGAGATCCTGCGGCGCCTGATCCCCGACTACGTCGAGATCTCGATCTTCCGCGCCCTGTTGGAGTCCACCGCCTCCGAGCACGGCGCACGCATGACCGCCATGCGCAACGCCTCCGAGAACGCCGGCGAGCTGATCGAGGACCTGACGCTGGAGATGAACCGCGCCCGCCAGGCCGAGATCACCCAGGAGATCATGGAGGTGGTGGCCGGCGCCGAGTCGCTCACCTGAGGCCGCAACCCCGACCGCCACCCCCCGCTCAGCGCCGCCGCTGATAACCCCCTTTCATTTCACGGCGAAAGCGAAGACAGAGAGACCACATGCAAGCCAGCACCAAAACCGAGCGCAAGCAGGACGAGCAGGAACAGAACGGCGCCGGCGCGTCCGGCGACAGCAAGAACCTCGGGCGCATCGAGGAGATCCAGGGCGTCGTCATCGAGGCGGTCTTCCCCGACCACCTGCCCGAGATCAACTCGGCGCTTGAGATCAAGCGCTCGAAGGCCAACCTCGAGGAAGAGCAGAAGGGCGGGTCCGAGGTTCTGGTGTGCGAGGTCCAGCAGCACCTAGGCGATGACCGCGTCCGCGCGGTGGCGATGGACACCACCGACGGGCTGTCGCGCGGCACCGAGGTCATCGACACCGGCGGCCCGATCACCGTCCCGGTGGGGGAGGAGACGCTGGGCCGGCTCTTCAACCTGCTCGGCGAGCCGATCGACCAGGGCGACCCGGTGAAGACCAAAGAGCGCTGGCCGATCCACCGCCCCGCGCCCAACGTCGAGAACCTCATCCCGACCACCGAGATGTTCGAGACCGGGATCAAGGTCGTCGACCTGCTCGCCCCCTACGCCAAGGGGGGGAAGGTCGGCCTGTTCGGCGGCGCCGGGGTGGGCAAGACGGTGATCATCCAGGAGCTGATCCACAACCTGGCCCAGGAGCACGGCGGCCTGTCGGCCTTCTGCGGCGTGGGCGAGCGCTCGCGCGAAGGCAACGACCTGTGGCTGGAGATGACCGAGTCCGGGGTGATCGACAAGACGATGCTCGTCTTTGGCCAGATGAACGAGCCGCCCGGCGCCCGCATGCGCGTGGGCCTGTCCGGGCTGACCATGGCCGAGTACTTCCGCGAGCAGGGTCAGGACGTGCTGCTGTTCATCGACAACATATTCCGCTTCGTCCAGGCGGGCTCGGAGGTCTCGGCCCTGCTCGGCCGGATGCCCTCCCAGGTCGGCTACCAGCCCACGCTGGAGACCGAGATGGGTCAGCTGCAGGAGCGAATCACCTCCACGCGCAAGGGCTCGGTCACCTCGGTGCAGGCCATCTACGTCCCCGCCGACGACCTCACCGACCCGGCGCCGGCGTCGGTGTTCGCCCACCTCAACGCCACCACCGTGTTGTCGCGGTCGATTGCCGAGAAGGGGATCTACCCCGCGGTCGACCCCCTGGACTCGACCTCGACGATCCTCAAGGCCGAGATCCTCGGGGAGGAGCACTTCGAGGTGGCCAACCGGGTCCAGGAGACCCTGCAGCGCTACAAGGAGCTCCAGGACACGATCGCCATCCTGGGCATCGACGAGCTTTCCGACGAGGACAAGGTCGTCGTCCAGCGGGCGCGCAAGATCGAGCGCTTCCTCTCCCAGCCGTTTAACGTCGCCGAGGCGTTCACCGGCACGCCGGGCGTCTACGTGCCGGTCGCCGAGACGATCCGCGGGTTCCGGGAGATCGTGGACGGCGAGCACGACGACATCCCCGAGCGAGCCTTCTTCATGAAGGGGACGATCGACGACGTGGTCGCCGAGCACCGCGGCGCAGACGGCGAGGAGAAGGAGGAGGACAAGGAAGGCGAGGAGCCCGAGGGCGAGGGGCAAGAGCAGGGCAAGGAAGAGGGGGAGGAAGAGCAGGAGCGGTCGGCCGGGCCAGAGGGACGGGGCCAAGGCGACAGGGATCGGGACGGCGGCTAGCCCGTGGCCCACGACAAGTTCACCGCCGAGGTCCTCACCCCCGAAGGCGAGCTGTTCTCCGACGAGGTCGAGATGCTCTCGACCCGCACCCAGGTGGGCTCGATCGGGATCCTGGCCCACCACCAGCCGCTGCTGGCCAGCCTCGACCCCACCGAGCTGCGGCTCTATCGCAGCGAGTCGGACATCGTGCGCCTGGCCCAGGCCGAGGGCTATCTGCAGGTGACCGGCGACCACGCCCTGGTGCTGGTCGAAGAGGCCCATGCCCCCGAGGAGCTCGACACCGCCGACCTCGAGCGCCGGCTGCGCGATGCCGAGCGCGCCGCCGAGCAGGCCCAGGAGGGCACCGAGGAGCGCGAGCGCGCCCAGCGCGACGCCAACCGGGCCCAGGCGTTCCTCGAGGTGGCCAAGGGGTCCTAGTCCGGCCTCGGGGGTCCTAGCCCTTCTCTCGCGCCCCAGGGGCCAGCTCCCCAGAACTGACGACTGCCGGGCGGCCCTGACGGTCGCTAAGCTCGCTGCGACGAGCGCGGGCCCGGATGGCCGGTGCGACCGAGGAGGCTTTGGATGGGCCAATGGCGGGCTCCCTGGGCGCGGCGGCTGACGCTGGCGGCGGCGCTGGCGCTGTCCGGTCTGGTCGCGACGCCGGCCGGCGCGGGGGCAGCCAGCGAGACCACCAACTGCGCCGGCCTTCAGGCGGCGCTCGACCAGGCGGTCAGCGGCGACACGATCACGCTCACCGAGCTCTGCATCGGGCAGGACTTCTCACTCAACAATGGCGCTCACGACTCGCGCTCCTACACGCTTCAGGGCCAGCCTGGCTCAGTTGCCGGTTTCGATGGCACCGGAGCGACCACGAGCATGTTGCACGCCCAGAACACCGCCGGTGACCCGACGGCGACACTCACCCTGCGCAACCTGGTTGCCAAGAACGCCCCCGCGGCACCCCTCCGCAACGGTGGTGCGATCGCAATCCAGGGCGACTACTCGGTCACGCTGACTGGCGACACGTTCACCGACAACCAGACCGGCGGCGGAGGGTCCGGCGGGGCGGTCGACGTCGAGACGCAGGCGGCCTCCTCGACCGTGACCATGAGCGGCGACACCTTCTCCGGTAACCAGACTTCCGGAGGCGCCGGCCTGGGTGGCGCGGTCAACATCATCACCATCGGGACGTCCGGCACCGTCTCGCTGGACCACGACACCTTTGCCAATAACCAGACGGGCACAATCGGCGGGGGCGGGGCGGTCGAGTTCATCACCGGCTCCAGCTCGGGATCGCTGGGGATCACCAACTCCACTTTCCGCAACAACACCGCCCAGGACACCGGGGGAGCGCTCGATGTGTGCGAGTGCGCGGCCCCGCTCCCGGTGACGCTCAGCAACGACGTCTTCTCGGCCAACCAGCTAACCGGTGCGTGCGGCTGCACCCTGGACGGCGGCGCCGTATTCATCGACAACTCCGCCGGGGGCACCGGTGCGCTTAGCCAGACCGGCAACACCTTCTCGGGCAACACCATCACCGGCGGGACGGCCGACGTGCGCGGGGGGGCCGAGTCGGCGGTCGGCATGGTGCTCGGCAGCACCAACGACGCCTTCACCGGCAACTCGATCCGGGCGCCGGTCAGCGGACAGGTCTCGGCGGGCGCGGCCCTGAGCCTTGAAAACGCCTGCACCGCCACCCAGCACGGCGCCAGCAACCTGGTCGTCGCCGGCAACTCGATCGCCGACGGTGGCGCCGGCGCCAACGCCCAAGGCGCCGTGCACCTGGGCTGCGGGGACAACCTCACGCTCAACGACGCCACGACCTCCGGCAACCGGGGCGGCGGTGGCACGGCGGGCATCTGGGGCCAGGCGCCCGATCAGCTCGCGCTGCGAAACTCGATCCTGGCGGGCGACTCCGACGGGGCCGAGCTCGGCTTCAGCGGCCCCGGGGGGTCGGCCACCGCCACCTACACCGACCTATGCAACGCCGGAGCTCCGTTTGGGGGAGCGGGCAACATCTGCGCCGACCCGCTGCTGGCCGGTGCGTCGAGCGGCAACGTCGACGAGACCGCGTCGAGCCCCACGATCGACGCCGGCTCAAACGCGCTGGTGCCCGGGGGCCTGAGCACCGACGTCCACGGCAACCCCCGCATCCAGGCGCGCGTCGCCGGCGGCACGCCGATCGTCGACATGGGCGCCGATGAGTTCGCGTCGCTGAGCCCGCCCACTCCCGGACCGACGCCGGGCCCGGGACCGGGCCCCGCTCCCGGGCCGAGCCCGGGTCCCACGCCGCCCCGGCCGCCCCGGCCGCCCAGCAACGTCTTCACCTGGATGGGCGCCGTCGGCTCGAGCGCCGACGGCAGCATCACCGTGACGCTCGACCTGCCCGGCTCGGGGAACGTGGACGTGCTGGGCACCCAGGACCTCCCCCGGGCGGGCTCTGCCCGCCTAAAGCCGGGGCGCAATCGCTTCGCCTACGGCCGCGTGGACCGGGGCCTGCGCCACGGCGGCCGGGTGCGGATCCGGCTAAAGCCCGGCCGCAACGGGCGCCGCATGTTTCAGCGCAACCGCCGGCGGGGCTGGGCGCTGCACATTCGCGTGTGGGTGACCTACACGCCCACCCATGGCCACGCGCGCTCTAAGGTGCGCAAGGTGCGCGTCCTCAAGGCCCGCCACCGCGCCGGGCACCGGCGCTAGGGCGCCCGCTCTACGGCTGAGCGGCGCGCACGGCTTCCTCGACGCTCTCGGCCATCTCCACGTAAGGCTCGAGACCGGTGAGGGTGAAGGCCTGGTAGATCGGCTGCCGGGGCCGGACGATCACGCAGCGGCGACTGGCCTCGGCGGCCTTTAGGTGCGTGGCCGTGATCAGGCCCATACCGGTCGAATCGCAGAAGCTCAGCCCGCCGAGGTCCAGCACCAGCAGGTCGGGCGCCGCGTGCTCGACCTCGTCGAGCTCGGCGCGCGCCTGGCGCACCGACTGGATGTCCAGATCGCCGCGGATGTGCAATACGACGCCGTCCTCGATCGGCTCGGTCGTGATCTCGAAGTTCAGCATCGTCGTTGCGCGCTGCCCGCCCGCGCTGTTTCACACGCTAGCGGCGGCCGGCAGGGGTGCGTGCCCTGGCCCGAGAGGACGGTGTGTCCTAACCTGGACCGAGCAGTGGACGAGCTGGCGCTGGCCGAGCGGCTGATCACCTACGACACCTCCCAGCCGGAGGAGCTCAACCGCGCCGCGGCGTTCGTCAAGGGGTGGCTCGAAGCGCGCGAGGTCCCCGTCGGGCAGATCGATCGGGACGGCCTCCCCGTGCTGACCTGTCAGGTGGGGGCGAGCGAGGGCCCGCGCGTGATCCTGCACGGCCATCTGGACGTGGTGCCCGCCCTCTCCGGGCAGTTCGATCCGCGCGTGGAGGGCGATCGGCTGATCGGGCGCGGGGCCTATGACATGAAGGGGGGCCTGGCGGCGATGCTGTGCGCGGTCCGCGACGTCGCCGACCAGGACGACGTCAGCATCACCTTCGTCTGCGTACCCGACGAGGAAGCCGAGGACCTCGCGTCGCGCTCCACCGACGCGCTGCTGCGGGAAGGGCTGGAGGCGGACTTCGCCATCACCGGCGAGCCCACCGATCTGCACATCGGCGTGCAGGCCAAGGGGGTGCTCGCGGTGACCGTCGAGGTGACCGGGCGTGCCGCCCATGGATCGACGCCGTGGCTGGGGGACAACGCGATCCTCAAGGCCTACGACGCGTTTCGGCGCATGGAGACGTTGCCGTTCACGCGCGAGTCGTCGGAGCTGTTTGATCGGCCCTCGATCAACCTTTCGCGGATCCACGGGGGCGATGCCTTCAACAAGGTGCCCGACCGCTGCGCGATGGACGTGGACATCCGCTACCTCCCCGGCCAGGACCCGGGCGAGATCCTGGCCGCCCTGCGGGAGATCCCCGACCTGCAGGTGCTGAGCTGCTACGAGCACAACCCGGCCACGGTGGCACCCGGCCACCCGTACGTGCGCGCCCTGCGCGAGGCGGTAGGCCGCTCGATCGAGGGGGAGGCCCTGAGTGTGGGACGCGACGGCGCCTCGGACGCAATCTGCTTCCTGCAGGCGGGGATTGCGGCGGTCGAGTTCGGGCCGGTCGGCGGCGGCCACCACGGCCCCGACGAGTGGGTCTCGATCCGCTCCCTGGCTCGCTATCGCCAAGCGCTGACCGACTTCGTCCACGGCCTTCCCGCCTGGCTCGCGCGCCAGGGCGGAGCAGAGCTGCGGGCCATAGACGGCGGGGCCGCCTGACCGCGGCGCGATGCGCGCCCGCCGCCGGCCGCCCGGCCCGCCGCCGGCGGCTCGAGCGCGGCGGGAGCGTTTGAGAGCTGACCTGCCCTGGCGTCGAGGCGCGAGCCGCGGGCTCAAGTCGCGGCGCCCCGGCGTCCGATAGAGCCGTCAATGCCGGCTTCTCGGCCGCTACCGCTGCTCGCGGGCGCCATCGCCCTCGGGCTCGCGCTGGTTCCGGGCCCGACGACCCCGGTGGCGTCGGCCCACGGCCCGCGCTCTGACCCCAGCGGTTCGGACTGGACGTCGCCGCCGAGCGACGGTGGCGACGGCACCGCCTCACCGGATCCCGAGGCTCCCCCGTTCGATCCCGAGGCCCCCAGCGCCTCCGACCAGGGACCCGGCGACCCCTCCGGCAGCGACCCCGGCGCCGTTCCCACGCCGGCCGCGCCCGAGCCCTCGCCCGTCCCGGGTTCTCCGGTCCCCAAGCCCCCAATCCCCAAGCCGCACCGTCCGGCGCACGCGATCTCGGCCCGCATCGTGCACGCCGGTCCGCTGGTGCACGGGCGGGTGGCCGAGGTGCTGGCCACGGGCAAGGCCGCGCCGCCCCGCTCGGCGCCCCGCGCGGTCAAGCGCCTGATCTGGACGGCCAACCGGCTGGTGGGGTTGCCCTACAAGTGGGGCGGCGGCCACGTCGACTTCTCCGATGACTCCTACGACTGCTCGGGCGCGGTCTCCTACGCCCTGCACGCCGCCGGGCTGCTCGCCTATCCCGAGGACAGCGGCACGCTGATGCGCTGGGGACGCGGGGGGGTCGGCGGCTGGGTTACCGTCTACACCAACCGCGGCCACGCCTTCCTGATCGTCGCCGGCCTGCGCCTGGACACCAGCTCGGTGGGCGACCCCTTCGGCGGGTCCGGCCCGCGCTGGCGCCCGGCGGCCCGCCCCACCGATCACTTCAGCGCGCGGCGGCCGGCGCGCCTGTAGCCAGGCGAGGCCGACGCCACGGGCGTGGCTGCCGAACAGCCACCGGCTAGCCTTGCCCGCCGGTGCCGCATCTCGGATTCCATCGTCGCTGGGCCACCCATGCCCGCTAGCCGCGAGCCCGTCGCCGTGATCGGCACCGGTTACGTCGGCCTGGTAACCGCGGCCGGCTTTGCCGAGTTGGGCAGCGAGGTCTGGTGCGTGGACATCGACGAAGCCAAGGTCGCCGCGCTAGAGCGCGGTGAGATCCCGATCTTCGAGCCGGGGCTCTCCGAACTGGTCGACAAGAACCGCTCCCGGCTTCATTTCTCCACCGAGCTTGCGCCGGCGCTCGACCACGCGGGCCTCCTGTTCGTGGCGGTGGGCACGCCCCCTACCTACTCAGGCGATGCGGACCTATCCGCGGTCCACGCCGTGGTCGATGCCATGCCCGCATCTGATCGCCACGCCCTGGTGATGAAGTCCACCGTCCCCGTTGGCACCGGGGCGGCGATCCAGCGTGCGTTCGGCGAGCAGGACAAGGCGGGCTTTCGCTACGTCTCGTGTCCCGAGTTCCTGCGCGAGGGCACGGCGGTCCAGGACTTCCTGCACCCCGACCGCGTCGTCGTGGGCGACGAGGGTGACTGGGCCGGCGACGCCGTCGTGGAGCTCTACGCACCCCTGCAGGCGCCGCTGGTGCGAACCGACATCCGCAGCGCTGAGATGGTCAAGCTCGCCTCCAACGCGTTCCTCGCCACCAAGATCTCCTTCGTCAACGAGATCGCCAACGTGTGCGAAGAGACGGGAGCCGATGTGACCGAGGTCGCGCGGGGGATGGGACTGGACCCGCGGATCGGGCCGAGATTCCTCGGTCCCGGTCTTGGCTACTCCGGCTCGTGCCTACCCAAAGACGTGAGCGGACTCAAGCAGCTGGCGGGCAACACCGGCTACCACTTCCAACTGCTGACGGCTGTGATCGAGGTAAACGAGCTGCAGAAGCGCCGGGTGATAGGCAAGCTCGAGAGGCATCTCGGCGGTTCGCTGGTGGGCAAGACCGTGGCCCTGCTGGGGCTGTCGTTCAAGCCCGACACCGACGACATGCGCGAGGCCGCCTCGCTGGTGCTCGCCGCCCGCCTCCAAGCCGAAGGGGCAGCGGTGCGGGCCTACGATCCGGTCGCCGAGGAGGAGGCCCGGAGCCTCATGCCGACGGCAGTGTTCGCCGCGTCCGCCATCGACGCCATACACGGAGCCGACGCGGTGGTGCTCGTCACCGAGTGGAGCGAGTTCCGCGACCTCGACTGGGAGGCAGTGGCCTCGGCGATGAAGGGCAACCTGGTGATCGACGGCCGCAACGCACTGGATCCGAGAGCGGTGCGGGACGCCGGGCTGCAGTACGAGGGCGTGGGCCGGCGCTGAACCGCGCTTGCGTAGGGCGCCCGTCGAGGACAGGACGAGGCGCCGGCCCGCAGCCTGGGCTGGCATGCTTCCCGGCCATGCCCGAGGTCCCTCCGCGTTCAGTCCAGTCCCACCCGGCGGCCGCGTCGCCCGGGGAGCGCACGTGCAGGCGGTGATCCTGGTCGGGGGAGAGGGGACCCGCCTGCGGCCCCTGACCTCGACCGTGCCCAAGCCGGTGGTCCCCCTTGTTGACCGGCCGTTCATCACCTACATGCTCGAATGGCTGCACGCCAACGGCGTCGAGGACGTGATCATGTCCTGCGGCTTTCTGGCCACCGCCGTGCGCAACGTGCTCGGCGACGGCTCGGCGCTGGGGCTGCGCCTGCGCTTCGTCGAAGAGCCCGAGCCGCGGGGGACCGCGGGGGCGCTGAAGTTCGCCGAGTCGATGCTCCAGGAGCGCTTTTTGATGCTCAACGGGGACGTGCTCACCGACATCGACCTGCGCGCGCAGATGGACCAGCACGAGCGCACGGGGGCGCGCGGGACCCTCGCCCTGGTGCCCGTCGAGGACCCGACCGCCTACGGCCTGGTCCGCCTGCAGGAGGACCGCGCGGTCAAGGAGTTCGTCGAGAAGCCCGCGTCCGATGAGATCGACACCAACATGATCTCGGCCGGCGCCTATGTGCTCGAGCGCGACGTGGTCGAGCTGATCCCGCCCAACCGAAACGTCTCCATCGAGCGCGAGATCTGGCCCCAGCTCGTCGGCGGCGGCCTCTACGGCTATCCCTCGCACTCCTACTGGCTGGACATCGGCACCCCCGACCGTTACCTGCAGGCCACCTTCGACATCATGGAGGGCCACGTCCATACCGAAGTGGGCGAGCACCTGGGCTCGAGCTACCGGCTGATCGACGAGGAGGCCGACGTGCAGGGGCGCGTCGTGCCACCGGCGGTCATCGAGCGCGGCTGCCAGATCGCCGCCGACGCCACCGTGGGCAGCCTGGCCGTGCTCGCCCAGGACAGCTCGGTGGGGCCCGGCACCACGATCGAGCGCTCGGTGGTCCTCAACGGCGCCGAGATCGGTCGCAACTGCACCTTGCGCGACTGCATCGTCTCGGCCGGCTGCCGCGTCGGTTCCCACACCCACATCACCGGAGGAGCCGTGCTGGGGGAGGGCGTGACCGTGGGCGCCAACAACGTCATCACGCGGGGCATACGGATCTTTCCCAGCGTCACCCTTCCCGACGGGGCGATCAAGTTCTAGAGGGGCTTGGGGCGTGAGCACCACCACCGAACCCGCCGCGGGCTCCCCGGCCAAGCTCGACCGCCCGGCGATCGCGGCCGTGGATTCGAGCGGCCAGCTGGACGACATCCTTGGCCTCCCCGACCAGCTGCGCGACGCGCTGTGGCGGGTGGACTCCGCCGGGCTCGAGCCGCACGACTCGCCGGCTGGCCTGGTGGTGGCCGGCATGGGGGGCTCGGCGATGGGAGGGGCGCTGGCTCGCGCCGCCCTGGGCGACCACTCCTCCCGGCCGATCTTCGCGGCGCGCTCCTACGGGCTGCCCCCCTGGTCGATGCCCGACGCCACCGTTCTGTGTGCCAGCTACTCGGGCGACACCGAGGAAACGCTGGCGTGCTTTGAGGCGGCCAGCGCGCTCGGCACCCGGCGCGTGGTGGCCACCACCGGGGGGCGACTGGCCGAGCTGGCGAGGGCCCAGGACGTGCCGGTGATCCCGCTGCCGGGCGGCTTTCAGCCCCGCGCGGCGATCGCCTACACCACCGTCGCCGCGCTCGAGGTCGCCGCCCTGTGCGGAGCCGGCCCCCGGGTGGGGACCGACATCGACGTGGCGGCCTCCCACGCCGAGCAGCTGGTCGCCGAGTGGGGCCCGGACGGGCCGGAGGACGGCCTGGCCAAGACGATCGCCCGCGCGCTGCAGGGGAGCGTGCCGCTGCTCGCGGGCTCGGGCTTGACCAGCCCCATCGCCTACCGGTGGAAGACCCAGCTCAACGAGAACGCCAAGGTCCATGCCTTTGCCCACGAGCTGCCCGAGCTCGACCACAACGAGATCGTCGGCTGGGAGAGCGCGCCGCGGCTGGGCCGCTTCTCGGCCGTGTTCCTCGAGGACGTCGACATGCACCCGCGCATCAAGTCGCGCATCGAGCTCACCGAGGAGCTGATCGCCCCCCACGCCACCGCCACGTTTCGGGTGCAGGCGCGCGGCCAGACCCGGGTCGAGCGCCTGGTGTCGCTGGTGCTGCTCGGCGACCTGGTGTCGATCTACGTCGCCGCCCTGGACGGCACCGATCCCGGCCCGGTGCAGGTGATCGATCGGCTCAAGAGCGCCCTGGCCGCCAGGGCCTAGTCGGTCCCAGGTCGGCGAACCCAAACCTTGACACAACCTTGCTAAGGTTGTGGCGTGGACGCCCTGACCATCCACCAAGCCGCCGAGGTGAGCGGCTGGTCGGCCCGAATGCTGCGCTACATCGACGGAGTCGGGCTACCGCCTGTACGGACCCGCCGAGCTTCAGCGCCTGCGCACCCTGCGCGAGCTGGTGGGCGAGCACGATCTCGGCCTATCCGACGTGGGCTTCGCGCTGCGCATGCGGCGCGACCCAGACCTGCGCGCGGCGGTCGAGGCGTGGCTTGAGACGCCCGCCCGGCGTCCCGACCACGTTCCCGCCGGCGAGTGGCTGGCCTGGGAGCAGAACAAGCACGAGCGGCTCCTCGGCCTGCGGCCCGCCGCCTGATCCAACGCCCAACGAGCAGACGGAGACCCCCATGAGCGCCACCACCGCCCCCCGGTCCAGCACCGCCGACTTCAAGGTCGCCGACCTGCAGCTGGCCGACTTCGGCCGCAAGGAGATCGAGCTGGCCGAACACGAGATGCCCGGCCTTATGGCCACCCGCCAGGAGTACGCCGAGCGCCAGCCGCTCAAGGGCGCGCACATCACCGGCTCGCTGCACATGACAGTGCAGACCGCCGTGCTCATCGAGACCCTCGTGGCGCTGGGCGCCGAAGTGCGCTGGGCGAGCTGCAACATCTTCTCCACCCAGGATCACGCCGCGGCTGCGGTCGCCGTCGGCCCGGGCGGAACCCCGGAGGATCCGCGCGGCGTCTCGGTCTTCGCCTGGAAGGGCGAGACCCTCCAGGAGTACTGGTGGTGCACCGAACGGGCCTTGGATTGGCCCGACGGTGCCGGTCCCAACATGATCCTGGACGACGGTGGGGACGCCACCCTGCTCTTGCATAAGGGCGTCGAGTACGAGCGCGCCGGCGCGGTTCCGGACCCTGCCTCAAGCGAATCCGAGGAGATGCGCGTCGTGCTCTCGCTGCTGGAGCGCTCGCTGGGCAACGATCCCCGCCGCTGGCACCGGATTGCCGATCAGATCAAGGGTGTAACCGAGGAGACCACCACCGGCGTGGGCCGGCTATATCAGATGCAGGTCTCCGGTCAGCTGCTGTTCCCGGCCATCAACGTCAACGACTCGGTCACCAAGTCCAAGTTCGACAATCTCTACGGCTGCCGGCACTCGCTGGTGGACGGCATCAACCGGGCCACCGATGTGATGCTGGGGGGAAAGCTGTGCGTGGTGTGCGGTTACGGCGACGTGGGCAAGGGTTGCGCCGACTCCCTCCGCGGCCAGGGCGCGCGCGTGGTGATCACCGAGATCGACCCGATCTGTGCGCTGCAGGCGGCGATGGAGGGATTTGAGGTAAAGACGCTCGACGACGTGGTGGAGGGCGCCGACGTGTTCGTGACCGCGACCGGCAACCGGGACATCATCACCGCCGAGCACATGGCACGCATGAAGCACCAGGCGATCGTGGGCAACATCGGGCACTTCGACAACGAGATCGACATGGCCGGGCTGGCCCGTGTGGAGGGGATCGAAAAGGTCAACATCAAGCCCCAGGTGGACAAGTGGGTGTTCCCCGATGGACACGCGGTAATCGTGCTTTCCGAAGGCCGACTGCTGAACCTGGGCAACGCCACCGGGCATCCCAGCTTCGTGATGTCCAACTCGTTCACCAACCAGACGATCGCCCAGATCGAGCTGTTCACCAAGGCCGACTCCTACGAGCGACGCGTCTACACGCTGCCCAAGCACCTGGACGAGAAGGTGGCCCGGCTTCACCTCGATGCGCTCGGGGTGAGGCTGACGCGGCTCTCGGAGGGGCAGGCGGCCTATCTGGGCGTGCCCGTCGCGGGTCCCTACAAGCCCGACCACTACCGCTACTGACGCGCGGGAGGGATCCGCGACCGACCGAACGGCGGCCATGGCGCGCGGTGATCTGCCTCCCCACGAGATCGCCGATCCGGCGCTGTCGGACGCCGGCCAGGCGCGCATCGACTGGGCGGCGGCGCAGATGCCGGTCCTGGGGTCGATCGGGGCTCGGTTCTCCGAGCAGCGGCCGCTGGACGGCCTCCGGGTGGCGGCCTGCCTGCACGTAACCGCCGAGACGGCCAACCTCATGGGCACCCTGCGGGCCGGCGGAGCGCAGGTGGCGCTGTGCGCGTCGAATCCTCTATCCACCCAGGACGACACCGCGTCCGCGCTGGTGCGCCGCCACGGCGTCTCGGTGCGGGCGGTGCACGGCGAGGGCCCCCGGGCCTATGCCGAGCATCTGCGTGAGCTCGCCCGCTGGGGTCCCGACGTGGCGATCGACGACGGCGCCGACCTGATCGCCGCCCTGCACGAGGATCGTCAACGGCGCAGCACCGGCAAGGGCCAGGGCGCCCGCCGGCCGCTGGGCGCCACCGAGGAAACCACGATCGGGCTGGTGCGCGCGCGCGCCATGCACGCCGAGGGGACCCTCGCCTTTCCCGTCCTGGCGGTCAACGAGTCGCACAGCGAGCGCACCTTCAACGACCGCTTCGGCACCGGCCAGTCGACGGTCGACGGGATTCTGCGGGCCACCAACGTGCTGCTCGCCGGTCGCACGGTCGTGGTGATCGGCTACGGCTTTACCGGGCGCGGCGTGGCCCTGCGCGCCCGCGGCGCCGGGGCGCACGTGATCGTCTGCGAGGTGGACCCCGTCCACGCGCTGGAGGCCCGCATGGAGGGCTTCGAGGTCATGCCGGCCCTGGACGCCGCCGAGCGGGGCGAGGTGTTCATCACCGTCACCGGGGCGCGCGACGTGCTGCGCCGCGAGCACTTCGAGCGCATGAAGGACGGGGCCATCCTGGCCAACGCCGGCCACTTCGACGTGGAGATCAACCTGGATGACTTGCGCTCGGCAGCGATCTCGCCGGCACGGGAGGTGCGGCCGCTGGTCGCGCAATACGAGCTGCCGGATCGACGCCTGAACCTGCTCGCCGAGGGTCGGGTGGTCAACCTGACCGCGGCCGAGGGGCACCCGGCCGCGGTGATGGACATATCGTTCGCCCTCCAGGCCCTGTGCGCCGAGGATCTCGTTCGCCGCGGGGGCGAGTTGGAGGTCGGGGTGCTGGCGGTGCCCACCGGGATCGATCACGAGGTGGCGCGTCTGAAACTCGAGTCGCTCGAAGTGCGCATCGATGAGCTCTCGGAGGCCCAGCGCGAGTACCTGCGCTCGTGGGAAGGCGGATCCACCGGAGAGCCCATCCGCTAGCTTGGCGGCCGTGAACGCGATGGTCCTCGCGGCGGGCTTGGGGACCCGGCTGCGCCCGCTGACCTACGAGATCCCCAAGCCGATGGTGCCCGTGCTCGATCGGCCGGTGATGGCGCACATCATCGATCTGCTCGACCGCCACGGCATCGAGCGCGTGATCGCCAACCTGCACTGGTTTCCCGACACGATCAAGGGCTACTTCGGCGAGCGCCTGAGCTACCGCTATGAACCCGAGCTGCTGGGCACGGCCGGCGGGGTGCGCAATTGCTCTGACTTCTTCGGGGACGAGAGCTTCCTGGTCATCTCCGGTGACGCTCTGACCGACATCGACCTGGACCGCTTCGCTCGGCGCCACCGCGAGAGCGGGGGCATCGCAACGCTGGCGGTCAAGCCGGTGGCCGACACCCGTGAATACGGCGTGGTCCTTCACGTGGCCGGCGGGCGCATCAGCGGCTTTCAGGAGAAGCCGGATCCCGCCGAGGCGCTGTCGAACCTGGGCAACTGCGGCATCTACATGTTCGAGCCCGAGATCTTCGACCACTTCCCCGCCGCCGATCCGGTCGACTGGGCCAACGACGTCTTCCCGGCGCTGCTGGAAGCCGACGTGCCCTTTCACATCCACGAGCTCGAGGAGTACTGGAACGACATCGGCTCGCTCGACGAGCTGCGCCAGGGGACGTTCGACGCGCTCACCGGCGAGCTCGGGCTGGCGGTCGAGGGCGAGCGGGTGGAGGACGGCTACATCGTGGGCCAGGGCTCGAGCCTGGACGGGGTGGCGATGGTCGAGCCCCCGGTCTGGATCGGACGTGACGTGCGCGTCGGGGACCACGCTCGCCTGCAGGGGCCGCTGGTCATCGGCGACGGCGCGCGCATCGGAGACAGCGCGCTGCTGCGCGGGTCGATCGTCTTCCCCGGCTCCGAGCTGGCCGATGAGACGATCCTCATCGGCGCGATCGCCGGGCGCGCCGGCATCGTCGAGAGCCTGCGGCCGCGGCCGGCTCCCGCCACGCGCGGCCGCGGCTAGGCCACCGATCTTCGCGCCGGGCCGGCGACGGGGCGTGATCACGCCCCGTCGGCCTCCAGCAGCCGCTCGGCGCGCTGCTCGCGGCGCTCGGATTCGGTCAGGGCGCGGAAGAACAGGACCGCCAGCGCGATTCCCATGAGCAGCGACTGCTCGAGCGCCATCAACAGGCCGGCGACCGCCTGGTCGTCGTGGGCCGACAGGCCCCAGTAGCGCGGCTGGTGGGCGTAGTGGGGATACAGGGTGCCGGGCGCGAACGCCAGCATCACGCCGAGCAGGCCGACGAGCACCTTGGTCGAGGCCATGTACACCGCCGGGCCCATCCCCGACAGCCCGGCGCGGGCGCGCACCGGCGAGAGCAGGTGCCACCAGTACAGTCCGCCCACGGCCAGAAAGGTCAGGTGCTCGGTCACATGCACCAGTGGGTGGCGGACCGCGGCGTCATACAGCGCCGGCACGTGCCAGGCCCAGGTCCCGGCCACGTACAGCGCCACCGCCAGGGCCGGGTGCGCCAGCGCTCCCGCGCCCCGCTCGATGCGTAGCAGCTGGCGGGCGATGGGCCGCAGCAGCACCTTGGTCAGGCCAAGCAGCACCAGCACCGGAGCAACGTCGAGCAGCAGCAGGTGCTGGAGCATGTGCATCGAGAGCATCTGGTCGGAGAGGCGGTCGAGCGGCGAGATCAGCGCCACCAGCACGGCGACCAGGCCCCCCAGGCCAGCGGTGAGGCGCAGGGCGTCTGCTCCTCTCCCCCCAGCCCGAGCCCGGGCCCGGCGCCAGCCCATCACGTAGGCGCCCGCCAGCACGGCCACGGCGCAGAGCACCCCGGGTTGCAGCGACCAGGAGGCATCGGGCCTCATATGCGGCCCGATTCTCTCACCGCGCTGGCCTCCCGGCGGGACGCCACCTGACAATCGGCCCGGCCAGGCGTAGCATGGCCTCAAGCACCGTCGACTCCCAGGAGGGACCGATGCAGATCGAGGTCAACGGCCGCAACACCGCCGTCGGTGAGGAGGTACGGCAGCACGTGCACCGGCGGTTTGAGAAGGTGGCCCGTCAGGTCTCCGACCTCGCCCGGCTGAGGGTCGAGCTTCGCCAAGAGCGCAACCCGGCGATACCCGACCCCTTCGTTGCCGAGGCCACGCTCTACCTCAAGGGCGTCGTGCTCCGTGCCCGGGACGCCTCTCCCGACCTGATCCACTCGATCAACCTGTGTGCGGAGGAGCTGGCGCGGCAGGTCAAGCGCGATCGCGACAAGCGCCGGCGCCGGCGCGAGGCCCGCGCCGCGTCGGCGGCAGCCGAGACCGGCGGCCTGGCCCCCCCGGCGTAGGGCGGCCGCGCGGCCGCGGCGCCGCCTGCCAGGGGCCCCGCCGAGCACTTCGCTAGCCCGGTCCCATGGCGTGCTCCGGCCCGCCGCACGGGCCCTCCCCAGCCCCCCGAGCCCCCGAGGGCCGTTGGTAGGCTGAGACCATGACGATCCTCGAGCGCGCGCTGCGCATGGGCGAGGCCAGGCAGTACCGGGCGTTCGAGGCGCGGGTGGCCGAGATCAACGGTTTTGAGCCCGAGCTCGAGCTCTCGTCGGATGAGGAGCTGCGGGGGGCCATGGACGCGTTGCGCGAGCGGGCGCGGGGCGGGGCGGAGCTGGATGAGCTGTTGCCCGAGTGCTTTGGGATCGTGCGGGAGGTAGCCAAGCGCCGGCTGGGCATGCGTCATTTCGACGTCCAGCTGATCGGGGGGATGGTGCTCCATTCGGGCGCCATCGCCGAGATGAAGACCGGGGAGGGCAAGACGCTGACCGCCACTTTGGCGGTGGTGCTAAACACGCTGGCGGGCCGGGGCGTGCACGTGATCACGGTCAACGACTATTTGGCCCGCCGCGACGCCGATTGGATGCGCCCGATCTATGAGGGGGTGGGGGTTTCGGTCGGGGTGCTGCAGAACATGCAGGACTACGACGAGAAGCAGCTCGCTTATGAGGCCGACGTCACCTACGGCACCAACTCGGAGTTCGGCTTTGACTACCTGCGCGACAACATGGCCACCTCGCTGGAGGAGAAGGTCCAGCACGGTGGGCGTCCCAAGCCGGAGGGGTGGGAGGAGGCCGAGCGGGAGTACGCCGACGCCACGGGCAAGTATCGCTCGTGGATGCACACCTTCGCGATCGTCGACGAGGTGGACAACATCCTCATCGACGAGGCGCGGACGCCGTTGATCATCTCCGGTGCGCCCGAGCAGGCGGCCGATTTGTACGCCCAGTTCGCGCGCCTGGCTCCGTCGATGGGGGCGGGCAAGGTGCCGGAGGGGATGGATCCGCGGGCCAAGAAGGAGTTCGTCGCCGACTTTGACTACGAGTTCGACGAGAAGCACAAGACGGTGGCGGTGACCGAGCAGGGGGTGGCCAAGGCGGAGAAGTTTTTGGGTATCGAGCACCTCTACCGGCCCGAGCACGGCCATTTGGTCAACCACCTGATCCAGGCGCTCAAGGCCGAGTCGCTGTACAAGCGCGACGTCGACTACGCGGTGATCGACGGCGAGGTAAAGATCATCGACGAGTTCACCGGGCGCATCCTGGAGGGCAGACGCTGGTCTGAGGGCCTGCACCAGGCGGTCGAGGCCAAGGAGGGCGTGGCGGTGCAGGAGGAGAACCAGACGCTGGCCACGATCACCCTGCAGAACTACTTCCGCATGTATCAGAAGCTCGCGGGCATGACCGGTACCGCCCTGACCGAGGCGACCGAGTTCATGAAGATCTACGAGTTGCCGGTGGTGGAGATCCCCACCAACGAGCCGATGGTCAGAGACGATAAAAACGACCAGGTCTATAAGACCAAGGACGGCAAGTGGTCGGCGGTGGTGCGGGAGATCACCGAGCGCCATCAGCGCGGCCAGCCGATCCTGGTGGGCACGATCTCGGTCGAGGTCTCCGAGCTTTTGTCTGAGCGCCTGACCGGGCGCGGCGTCGCCCACACCGTGCTGAACGCCAAGCCCGAGCATGCCCAGCGCGAGGGCGAGACGATCGCCGAGGCCGGGCGCTCTGGCACCGTGACGATCGCCACCAACATGGCCGGCCGGGGCGTGGACATCATGCTCGGCGGCAACCCAGACCATCTCGCCCGCTCGGAGCTGGCCAAGCTCGGGCTCAAACCGGGCGAGCCCGACTATGAGGAGCGCAGGGGCGACGTGATGCCGGCCATCGAGGCCCGGGTGGCCGCCGACAAGGAAAAGGTGATCGGGGCCGGGGGCTTGTTCATCTGCGGCACCGAGCGCCACGAGTCGCGGCGCATCGATAACCAGCTGCGGGGACGCTCGGGACGCCAGGGCGACCCGGGGGAGAGCCGCTTCTTTTTGTCCGCCGAGGACGACCTGGTGCGCCTGTTCGCCGGCGACCGCATCTATCGCATCCTGGACAAGCTCGGCACCACAGACGAGGAAGGCAACGAGGAGCCGATCGAGGCGGGCATGCTCTCCAAGCAGATCGAGAAGGCCCAGCGCCGCGTCGAGGAGCAGAACTTTTTGATCAGAAAGCGCGTGCTCGAGTACGACGACGTCATGAACGAGCAGCGCCGGATCATCTACGCCTACCGCGACGAGGTGCTCGAGGGCAGGAACATGGCCGAGCCGGCCAGGGAGGAGATCGCAAAGGTCATCGACCGGCTGGTGGACGAATACACCCCGGGGGACTTCCTAGAGGAGTGGGACCTGGAGGGCCTGTTCACCGGCGCCCAGCAGATCTTCCCGGTGCGGTTTTCCGCCCCCGACCTCGATTCCGATCAGGTCGATCGCGAGGAGCTCAAGCGGATGCTCACCGAGGAGGCGATCGAGCTCTACCAACAGCGCGAGGCGCAGTTCGGGGCGGAGCTCATGCGCGAGCTCGAGCGCTTCCTGCTGTTGCAGATCATCGACGAGCGCTGGCGCGAGCACCTGTACGACATGGACTACCTGCGCGAGGGCATCCACCTGCGCGGCTTCGCCCAGATCGAGCCGATCGTGGCCTACAAGAACGAGGCGTTTGACCTCTTCACCGACCTGATGAACACGATCTGGTCGGACTTCGCCCGCATGATCTACAACGTGGAGGTCGACGTCCAAGGGGCCAACGGGGCCGACGGGCAACCCGCCCCCGCTCCCTACGCCGCCCAGGGCAGCTCCACCCGCCCCGCGCGGGTGTCCTACTCGGGCGGCGTGGCACCGGTGGGGGCGGGCGCCATCGCCGCCGCCGCCGCGGCCGAGGGGATGCCCGCCGACGGCGGGGCCGCGGTCGGACTGGAGGAACCGGCGCCCGTGCCCGTGGTCGAGCAACGGCGCGTGGACGCCGACCAGCAGCTCGGCCGCAACGATCCGTGCTGGTGCGGATCGGGCAAGAAGTTCAAGAAGTGCCACGGCGCTTGAGCGCGCCGGCCCGAGCGCTAGCCTGAACCCATGGCCTCCAGCGCCTCCACCGAGCCGACCGGCAGCCGTCTGGCGGCGATCCGCGAGCAGCTGACCCTGCTGGCGGACTACCTTTGACCCGGACGCCCTGAAGCGCCGCATCGCCGAGCTGGAGGCCGAGATGAACCGGCCCGGCTTCTGGGAGGACTCTGACCGAGCGGCCGCCGTGTCCGCGGAGCACGCCCGTGCTCGCCGGCGCCTGGACACCTTCGAATCGCTGCGCGTCGATGTCGATGACCTCCAGGGCTTGGTCGAGCTCGCCCAAGAGGACCCCCAGCTCGAGCGCGAGCTCGAGGGACAGTTCGCGTCGGCCGAGGCGCGCCTGGCCGAGCTCGAGGAGCAGCGGCTGTTCTCGGGTCCGTACGACGGTGGCGACGCCCTGGTCACCGTCAACGCGGGCGCCGGGGGCACCGACGCCCAGGACTGGGCCGAGATGGTGCTTCGCATGCAGATGCGCTGGGCCGAGAAGCGCGGCTTTGGCGTCGAGCTGCTCGAGGTCTCGCCCGGGGAGGAGGCGGGCATCAAGTCCGCCACGTTCCGGGTCAGCGGCGAGAACGCCTACGGCCTGTTCTCGGCCGAGAAGGGCGTGCACCGCCTGGTGCGACTGTCGCCGTTTGACGCTGCCCACCGACGCCAGACGAGCTTTGCCGGGGTGGAGGTCGCCCCGGCAGTCGACGGCGCCTCGGAGATCGAGGTCGACGAGGACGATCTGCAGGTCGACACCTACCGGGCCAGCGGCGCCGGTGGCCAACACGTCAACAAGACCGACTCGGCCGTGCGGATCACCCACCGTCCAACCGGGATCGTCGTGCAGTGTCAAAACGAGCGCTCGCAGTCCTCCAACAAGGCGACCGCGATGACCATGCTGCGCGCCAAGCTGCTCGAGGCCGAGGAGCGCCAGCGCCGGGAGGAGATCGCCCGCGAGAAGGGCGAGGCCCAGGACGTCAACTTCGGCTCGCAGATCCGCTCCTACGTGCTGCACCCCTATGCGTTGGCCAAGGACCACCGCACCGACTACGAGATGGGCGACGTCAACCGGGTGCTCGACGGCGACCTCGACGACTTCGCGCGTGCCTACCTGCTCAAGGCGGCCTCGGGCTGATCCCCCGACTGGCGGCCCGAAGTCCTGCTCAGCTGATCCCGCGCGAGCGCGCCTCGGCCACGGCGGCCGCCGGCTCCCCGCGCCACGGGTCGCCGTGGCCGACGAGCAGGACGTCGGCCTCGAGCCCCTCGAGCGTCTCCAGCGACCCCATCGCCTGCGTGCTCGAGACGTTGGCGGCGCGCGCGGAAATCTGGGGTCCCCGCGCCCCGGTCAGCGGATTGCGCGTGATCAAGGCGTCACCGACCAAGGCCGCGCCGTGCGCGCGGAACTCGAACGCCACGTGACCGTCGGTATGGCCGGGGACGTGCACCACACGTGGCCGGCCGGGAACCTCGAGCGTCTCCGGCGGTCGCAGCGCCACCGTATCGGTGACCTTCGGGGTGCGTAGAGCGCCTTGGCTGATGAAGTGAGCGAAGGTCTCCCACGCCGCACGATGGCGCAGCGCCCCCAAGAACCCCGCCTCGGTCTTCTTTCGCTTACCCTCGTGCACGAGCGCCGCGTCGGCGGGATGCAGGAACACCGGGGCGGCGCACACCGCCTTGATATGGGCGGCCAGACCAACGTGGTCGAGGTCCCCGTGGGTGAGCAGGACGGCCTTGATGTCGGCGGGGGAGCGGCCAAGAAGCTCGAGGCCCGGCTCCAGCTGGCGCCGGTAACCGGGCGTGCCGGCGTCGATCACGGTGACACCGCCGTCGTCGGCGACCAGGTACCAGTTGACGGCCCAGGTCCCTAGGCGCACCACGCCGGGAGCCACCTGCTCTGGCTGGCCGTGAGCGTCGTGGGACATGGGGCCGGGAAGCTACCAAGCGCGCCTCAACCGGTCTCGCGCACGCGGATCACCGGCTTGCCCACGGCGCGCCGCTCGGCCAGCTCGCGCAGCGCCTGCGCTCCTTCGGCAAGCGGGTAGGTGGAGCCGACGATCGGCGCGAGCCTTCCTTCCCGCGCCCAGCCCAAGAGCTCGGCGCCGGCACGCCGCGCGAACTGCTGGTCGATGGGCAGCATGCCGCCGAAGTTGACGCCCACGACGTCGAGGTGGCGCAGCAGCAACCGGTTGGCTGGCACCTGGGGGATTCGACCCTCGGCGAAACCCACAACCAGCAGCCGTCCCTCGGGCGCCGTGCACCGCATGCTGGCCTCGAAGCGCTCGCCCCCCACTGGGTCGAAGACGACGTCTGCTCCCCGTCCCTCGGTTAGCTCGCGGACTCCCGCCGCCCAGTCCGCGGAGACGTCGAGGACCTCGTCTGCGCCCGCCTCGGCGGCCACGGCCGCCTTGCGCTCGCCCGCGACGACCCCGATCACCCGGGCTCCCGCCGCTTTGGCCACCTGCACCGCCGCGCTCCCCACCCCTCCCGCCGCACCGTGAACGAGGACGGTCTCCCCGGCCGCCAGGCGCCCACGCCGCAGCAAGCCCAGGTGGGCCGTCTGGTAGTTGACGACAAAGCCGGCGGCCTGATCGAACGTCATCTCCTCCGGCAGCCCAAAGGCCAGGTACTCCGGGGTCGCCGCCAGCTCGGCGAAGGCCCCGAACGGGGTGGTCGCCGCGACCCGCTGACCCTCGCGAAGCTCGCTGTCCGGTGGCGTGGCGCGCACCACGCCCGCCACCTCGATCCCGGGAACAAAGGGCAGGTTCGGCTTGATCTGATACTCGCCACGGCAAAGCAATAGGTCGACGAAGCCCACGCCGGCGGCATGGACTTCGATCAACACCGCGGCGTCTCCGGCCTCGGCGTCCGCGACCTGAGCCAGGCGCAGCCCGTCGGGCCCACTGAGCTCGGTCAGCTGCAGTGCGCGCATCGTGCGGGGCCGAACGCTAGCTTGCCTCCCATGGCCAGCGAGCATCACCCCGTCTCGGCCGACGCCGCGGGGATCAGAGAAGCCCAGATCGAAGAGTTGGTCCGCCGGGCCCTGGCGGAGGATGTCGGGTCCGGCGACGTCACCAGCGAATCCACCGTCGCCCCCGACGCCCGGGCCCGAGGTCGCATCACCCAGAAGGAGCCGGGAGTGATCTACGGGCTTGATCTCGCCGAGGCCGCCTTTCGGGTCCTCGACGGAGTGGTCGAGATGAACCGCCCGGTGGGCGAGGGAGTGTGGCGCGACGGGGGGGCGGTGCTCGAGCTCGAAGGGTCGGCGCGCGCCCTGCTCGCCGCCGAGCGCACGGCCCTGAACTTCCTCGCCCGTCTGTCGGGGGTGGCGACCATGGCCGCCCGCTGCGTCCAGGCGGTGCAGGGCACCGGCGCGCGCGTGCTGGACACGCGCAAGACCACCCCTGGATACCGGGCCCTGGAGAAGGCGGCGGTGGCCGCCGGGGGCGGGGTCAATCACCGGGGAGGCCTCTACGACGGGATCCTGATCAAGGAGAACCACGTCGCCCTGGCGGGCGGGGTGGGGGAGGCTGTGAGGCGCGCCCGGGCCCACACGCCCGACCTATCGATCGAGGTCGAATGCCGCACTCCCCGCGAGATCGACCAGGCGCTTCAGGCCGGCGCCGAGCGCCTACTGCTGGACAACATGTCGCCCTTTGAGGTGCGGGCGGCGGTGCACCAGGTCATGGGTCGGGCCGAGCTCGAGGCCAGCGGGGGCATCTCCCCGGAAAACGTGCGGGAATACGCCCGCACCGGCGTACAATGGATATCGGTGGGTGCCCTCACCCACTCCGCGCCCGCGCTGGATCTGTCCCTCTCCCTGGAGCCCGTGCCATGAACCTCCCCATGGCCACCCGTCCCGTACCCCCTGCACCGGTCTTCGAGCCGCTAGAGCTCGAGGAGATCGTGCGCCTACACGACGAAGTGCGCGGGTTGGCCCAGAAGCGAAACGCGGTGATCCTGGCCCACAACTACGAGCTGCCCGAGGTCCAGGAGGCCGCCGATTACGTGGGCGACTCGCTCGGCCTATCACGGCAGGCGGGAAGCTCGGACGCGGACGTAATCGTCTTTTGCGGTGTCCACTTCATGGCCGAGACGGCCTCGGTCTTGTGCCCGGATAAGCGGGTCCTGATCCCCGACCTGGCGGCGGGCTGCTCGCTGGCCGACTCGATCAACGCCGAGCAGCTGTCGGCGTGGAAGTCCGAGCACCCGGACGCGGTGGTGGTGATGTACGTCAACACCAGCGCCGAGGTCAAGGCGCTCACCGACTACTGCTGTACGTCCTCCAACGCCGTGGCCGTCGTCGAGCACGTGTTCGCCACCCACGGGGAGGACGCCGAGATCCTGTTCGGGCCCGACATGTTCCTGGGTGCCTACGTACAGGAGCAGACAGGTCGCTCGATGCACATCTGGGACGGGGAATGCCACGTGCACGCCGGCATCCGCCCGCAGGACATCAACGCTATGCGTAAGTCCCACCCCCAGGCCGAGTTCCTGATCCATCCCGAGTGTGGCTGCACTACCAACGTCATGGAGTACGTCTCGGCCGGGGACGTGCAGGCCGAGGGGGTGTGCATGCTCTCGACCGGGGGGATGCTCGAGCACGCGGGGGAGATCGAGCCGGGCACCACCGCGATCGTGGCCACCGAGACCGGGATGCTCCATGGGCTGCGCCAGGCGGCGCCGAACGTGGAGTTCATCCCCGCCAATCCCGAGGCGATCTGCCCCTACATGAAGATGATCACCTTGCCCAAGCTCCGCGACGCCCTCGTCCACGACCGCTTCGAGGTCAAGGTGCCCGCCGACATCGCCGCCCGCGCCCGCGTGCCGATCGAGCGGATGGTCGCCATCTCCTAGAGCGCGAGGCGCTCGAGCCGCTCAGGGCCCCCTAGAGCCGCTCGGCTCGGGGCACGGGCATCCCGACTTGCCCCCCGAGCCGGAGTCCGACGGCGGCTTCAGCGCCGGCGGAACCGGCGGGTGAAAAGACGGGGTCGGTCCGCCGCCGGCGCCCGATCCGCCGCCGGCGCCCGATCCGGTCCCTGAGCCCGAGCCGCCGCCCGAGCCCGATCCGCTCGAGCCCGGATGCCAGCCTGAGCCCGAGCCGCCGCCTGAGCCCGAGCCGCTCCCCGAGCCCGGATGCCAACCCGAGCCCGAGCCCGAGCTGCCGCTCGAACCCGACCCGTCCGTCGACCCCCCGCCGGAGCCCGACGAGGAGCCGTGGTGTGAGCTATCGCCAGGCGGGCGATGCGACGGGCGCGGTGGATCTGGGCCTCCGGAGGGTCGGCTGGGCTTGGCCGGATAAGGAGAATCGGGGCCGTGCCATGGCTTGCCACCCGGCGCGGTGATCACCGCGCCGAGGGCCACGCTCGTCTCGGGCGCCGACAGCGCCGGCGTGATCACGGGCGCGTCGGCGAGGTCCGTACCCACCGCGTCGGCCGGTGAGACCTCGAGGCTCGCCGGCAGCGAAATGAGGGAGCCGTCCGGTAGCCGTGCACGTCGGTCAGACCCGGTGGCGTCCGCGCCGCCGCCCCCGGCTCCGGCGCTGAGGTCAGTGCGCGCGCGAGCAGCGATCGAGCCGGCCCAATGGGGACCGAGCAGCCCACCGGCCAGGCGGGCGTCGGCGTGGGTGACCGGCCCGCCGTGGCTCGTGTGGTGCAGCAATGCGGGTGCTCCGCCGATCAGGCCGCCGGCCACGAGCATCGCCACCCCTCCCTTCAGTGCGGTGCCGGCTAGGCCGGCGCCGCCCAGACCGCCGAGCACCTCGGAGATCGGGCCAGACGAGGGGGAGTCGATCGCCGCCCGGGCGGCGATCCAAGTTGCCACCGGCGAAGGAGTGATCGCGGTGACGGCGGTCCGCAGCGTGCACCGCGCGACGTGCACGAGCTGGCGCACGGCGCCGTGGGAAAGCCCTAGCTCGCGGGCCACGTCGGCCTGGTGGCGGCCGTCCACGACCGTGGCCAGCAGCGCCAGGCGCTGACGATCTGGCAGCTCGGCCACGCCGGACAGGGTCTGCGCCAGCAGGGCGCGCCGCTCGACGTCGCGGTGCGGATCGGCGGTCGAGGCCAAGCCCTCGGGCAGCTCAAGCTCCTCGGTGGCTCGCCGCAGCGTGTCGACCGCCGCGTTGTGGGCGATCCGGTACAGCCAGGGCCGCAGCTCGCCGACCTGGGCGCCGCCGCCCAGGGCCGACCACGCGTTCAGGAACGACTGCTGGACCGCGTCCTCGGCGCGCGCCTCCCCCACCAGCGCTCGGCAGTAGCGCTGGAGTGGCTTGCGGTAGCGCTCGACGATCGCCTCGAACGCCCGTTCGTACCCCTGAGCCGCCAGTCTCGCCAGCCGGGCGTCGGACTGGGTCCGTAAAAAGGCGCTGGACAGCAGCGGGGTCATGCCTCTCCTTGGCTATCGGCAGCCTGGCTGGTGACCTAAACCGTCTGCCGCGGCGGGCCCTTCCTGGCCCGGCGCTGCATCTCGTGCTCGAGCCCTCTTACGGCGCTCAAGCTGCCTAGTTAGACGCGTCGCGCGCGTCGATGTCAGGGGCCGGCGTGCTCGACCCGGCGCCGAGGGTTAGCCGGCGCCGTCGGCAAAATCGCCGACCTCGTGCGGACCGACACAGGCGACGGCGAGTCGATCGCCCGCCGAGCGCGCGACCTCGGCGACCTCGTCGAAGCTGACGGCGTCCAGCTCGGCGATGGCGGCATCCGGATCGGGGTCGTCGCCGAACACGATCACCTGTCGGGCGGCGTAGCTGGCGACCACGTTGGTGTTCTCGAACGCCAGCACGCGGCGCCCGGCCGCGTAGGCGCGGGCGCGCTGGACCTCTTCCTCGGTGGGTCCCTCGCTCGACAGCTCGCCGACGATCTCGCGCATGCGCACGAACGCTTCGATGACCTTGGTCGAGTCCAGCCCCGACCCGAGCGCCAGCACCGCCGCGTCGGGCAACGTGCGTCCCGCCGCCCACACCGAGTAGCACAGCCCTCGTTGCTCGCGGATCTCGTCGAAGAGGCGTGAGCCCATCGAGCCCCCGAGCAGAGTCGAATAGATCGCCAGGGCCGCGCGGGTGTGACCGTCGGCGACGTCCAGGCCGGGTCGGTAGGACATGCGCAGGTGCGACTGGTTGGTCTCGCGTGGCTCCACGAGGATCTCGGGCGCAAAGGAGGGCGCGGGCGCATAGGGCTGGGGCGCGGGGTGGCTGGGGAAGCGTCCAAACGCCTCCTGCAGGACGTCCTCGCCGGGCAGGTGTTCGAGGTTGCCGACCAGAAACGCCCCTCCGCGGGCCGGCGCCCAGCGACGCTCGCGAAACGCCAGGATTGCGTCGCGCTGAAACTCGCGTAGATGCTCCTCGGTCCCCAGGACCTTGCGACCGAGCGGATGGTCGCCGAACGTCGCCTGATCGATCAGGTGCTCGGCGACCACCGAGGGCTGATCGTGGGCCCGGGCGATCTCCTGGATGACTACGCCGCGCTCGCGCTCGAGCTCCTGGGGGTCCAAACGGGGCCGGCCGACGAAGTCCGAGAGAAGGTCGATCGCCTCGGGCGCCGCTTCGGCGCGGGCGGTGACGTGGAAGGCGACGACGTCGTGGCTGGTGTAGGCGTTCAGCTGGGCGCCGAGCCGCTCGGCCGTCTCGTTGACGTCGCGGTAGGTGGGGTACTTCTCGCCACCCTTGAATACCAGATGCTCGAGGAAGTGGGCCATACCGTTCTCCTCGGGGCGCTCGGTGCGAGCGCCAGCGTCAAACGCCACCAGGGCGGTGATGGCGCGGGTCCCCGGAAGCGAGATGCGGTGAAGGGGCAGGCCGTTGGCCAGCTGCTGGCGCTCGACGGTGGCCACCGCGCCACCCTAGCGGCGGCTCAGTCGTGGCTGGGTAGCAGGGCGGCGGGGGCCGGCGCAGGCGTCGAGGGTGCGGCCCAGGTCTCGGTGTGGGAGTCCGTGCTCGTGCCGCCGGCGTCGGTCGAGGTTCCGGAATTGCCGTCGCCGCTGGGTCGCGGCGAAGAATCGCCGCCGCGGAGGTCGCGCTCGGGAAGTCCCGCCGAGGTGCCTCGGTGCTCGCCGTCGCGATGGCCTCCGTCGCGCCGGCGCTGGACGCGGCGACTCTCGGCTCGTCGCAGGCGCCCGGGTTGCGGGCGGGGCGAGTGCGCGCTGGCCGCGGCGGCGGCTCGGCGGGGGATCTGTCGGTGGAGGCTGGCCCCCGCCGGCTGGGCGATCGGCGTTTGCCGCCGCGGGGCGTCGGCCGGCCCGGTCAGAAGGCCGCGCTGCTCGACCTGGGGGCGCGGATGGCTTCCCCGCCCGCCGCCGGCGGCGATCCGGTGCGCCGGGCCAAGCAGCGCCGCCGTCCCGCCGAGGCCCATGCCGGCCGCCGCGACGGCGACCGTCGCCTTCAGTACCAGGGCGGAGCCGCCTGCCCCCGCGCCGGAGGCCCCGGCGGCCGAGAGCGCATCTGCTCCGCCCGCCGGCAGCAGCCAGTGGAGCGCCGTAAGGGGGGTGATCGCGCTCGCCGCGCGGCGCAGCGAGCGCCGGGCCCGGTGAACGGCCTGGCGTAGGGCGTTCTCGTTGACGCCCAGCTCGCGCGCTGCCCGGCGCGCACTCGCGTCGTGCAGGGCGGTCAGCTCCAGGGCGCGCCGCTGGCGCTCGGGCAGGGCGGCCATGTGGGTGAGCGCCTCACGCGCACCGGCGCGGCGGAGATAGCCCTCCTCCGCGCTCTCGGATGGGATCTCTCGCAGGGCCACCTCGCCTGCCTCGGTGGAGCGAAGGCCGTTCACCGCGAACGCGGCGTGGCGGGCGATCTGGTGAAGCCAGGCGCGCGGATGCTTGACCTCGACGCCCGCGCGGAGCGCACCCCAGGCCGAGGCAAACGTCTGCTGGACCACGTCGTCGGCGGCCTGGATGCCCGCCAGGTGGCTGGCCCGTTGGGTGAGCTCGGCGCGGTAGCGATCGGCGAGCGCGGCGAAGGCGGCCGGGCTCCCGTCGCGGGCAAGCGCGGCCAAGCGCTCGTCGCTCTGGGCGCGGAGCAGCGCCTGGCCAAGCCGCGAACGCGCGCGCAGTGGCGGAGAGGAGCTCATCGGATGCACCAAGGTCGTCCCGTCCTCCTGCTACCCGGGGCGGCGACCATCCACCCGGGGTAGCGCACACGGCCCGCGAGGTGCCGGCCAAGGCAAGAGCCGGTGGGCATCCAGGCCAGCCCCGCCGGGCAGCGGCGCGCGGCCCAAGCCGCCACGGCGTAGGGGGTCAGGAGCGTGGCGAGGCGCCGTGCAGCGCTGAGCGCGCGCCAGCGCAGGTCGGTGGGGACCGCAAGCGCGCCCGCGCGGGCGACCGGGGCGTGGTCGGCCGGGGCGGGGGCGGCGCGGGGGCGGTGCGCAACGGCGGGTTCCGGCGCCCGCCGGGCAATTGCCCACGGGCCCATCGGTGGTGCTCCCCGCCGTCTACTCAACCGCTGCGCTAGCGATCGCCGCCCCCGGAGCTGTCGCCCGAGGAGTGGTCGCCGCCGCTGTGCTCGGTCCCGCCGTCCTCGCGCTCGGCGCTGCTGTCCTCGCGCTCGGCGCTGGAGTCCTCGTGGCTGGCGGTCTCCTCGGCCGACTCGGTGGCCGACGACTCGCTCGACTCCTCGCCGGGGCTCTCGTCGCCACTCTTGGCGGCGTCCGTGCTCTCGCGCTCGGCGTCGGCGGTCTCCTTGGCGGCGTCCCTCTTCTCCCGGGCCTCGTCGCGCGCCTCGCGGCTTTCCTCGGCCGGGCTGTCGCCCGCCTCGGACGCCTCGTTGGCGGCGTCGGCCTTGTCCCGGTCGGCGTCCGCGGCGTCCCCGCGCGCGTCCCTGGCGTCCTTGCGGGCGTCGGCCACTGCCTTGTGCTCGTGCCGGGTCAGGCCGCGGCCGTGATGCCCGTGGGCCCCGGCGATCGCGCCGCCGCCGGCGGCGGCCAGGGCGGTGATCGCGGCCCCCAGGCCGAGCTTGCGAAGCAGCCTCATGTCGGTTCCTCCTCCTGCCGGATCTCGGCGGGTCGTGTGTCGTTATGACTAGGAAGGGAGAGGAAACTCACGGCCATTCGTTACGCCCCGGATGGCGCCCGAACGCTCGCCGGCCGGCGCGCAGCGCGAAAGGTCCTGCAAATCCAGTTGCAGGGGGTCCATTCGGCGGGCTTTGGCCCTACTGTGCCCGGCCGATGGCAGCCCGTTTGCGCCCGCGTGCGCCCCGCCAGTCGCCACCGGTCCCTCCGGCCCGCCCGCATCCGGGCCGGTCGCCGATCGTCACCCCCGAGGATCCGCCGCCGATCCCCCTGCCTCCGCCCGACCCCAACGACTTGATCGAGTTTCGGGGCGTTGCCAAGCGCTACGACTCGGGCGACGTGGGCCTCGACGGCGCCACGTTCAAGGTCAAGCGCGGGGAGTTCGTGTTTCTCGTCGGGCCTACCGGCTCGGGCAAGTCGACGGTCATGCGGCTGCTGATCAAGGAGCTCGAGCCCGACCGGGGCACGATCCGGGTGGCCGGCCGCCGGCTGGACCACCTCGATCGCGCCAGGGTGCCGTTCTACCGGCGCAACATCGGCGCGGTCTTTCAGGACTACAAGCTGCTGCCCAATCGCACCGTCTACGACAACGTGGCCTACGCGCTGCAGGTCACCGGCGTGGCCCGCCGCGAGATCCGCGAGAAGGTGCCCGACATCCTGCGCATGACTGGGCTGTCGCTCAAGCTGCACAACTTCCCCGACCAGCTCTCGGGCGGCGAGCAGCAGCGGGTGTCGGTGGCCCGCGCATTCGTCCAGCACCCGCCGCTCCTGCTCGCCGACGAGCCGACTGGAAACCTCGACCCCGAGACCTCGATCGGGATCATGCAGCTGCTGTACCGCATCAACCGCACCGGTACCACGGTGGTCGTCGCCACGCACGACAGCGCGCTGGTCGACCGCATGCGGCGCCGCGTGATCGAGCTGAACAACGGGCGCATCGTGCGCGACGAGGCCGGCGGTCTTTACGACGCGCGCGACGAGAGCACCGCCGAGTTCACCGCCCGGCTGCGCGACGAGCCGGGGGCGGTGGAGCCGGTCCGGGTCGTCCGCGGCGCCGAGGGCACGGTGCCCGAGCCCGAGCGCACCGAAGCGGCGGCCGGCACCGAAGCGGCGGCGGACGCCCCCCGTGCGGGGCTGGAATTCACCTGGTCTGAGCCGACGTCGCGCCGCTAGCCATGAAGATCGGGTTCTTCGTCCGCGAATCGCTTCGGACCATGCGCCGCAACGCGGTGCCGAGCTTCGCCGCCATGGCCTCGGTGCTGGTGACCATGCTGGTGCTGGGCGTCTTCATCCCCATCGTGCAGGCGACCAACGGCGCCGCCAACGACGTGCGCGGGCGCGTGCTCGTCGACGTCTACCTCAAGACCGGTGCCCAGCCCAACGACGTCGAGCGGGTGCGCTTCCTGCTCACCCACAGCACCCGCCACGTCAAGAAGGTCGAGTACGTCTCCAAGGACCAGGCGTTCGCCGAGCAGCGCAAGCGCAACCCCGAGGCCTACGCGTTGCTGGGCTCCAACCCGCTGCCCGACACGTTCCGGATCACGCCCGACCGGCCCGACAACGTCGAGACCCTGCGCCAGGAGCTGGCCCCCACGACCCGGTCGGGCACCCGGGTGGTGGACCCCGCCATCGACCAGGTCAAGGACCAGAAGGAGGACACGAAGAAGATCCTCTCGGCCACGCGGGTGGTCAAGCTGACAATGGCGGTGCTGGCCGGCCTGCTGATCCTCGCCTCCGTGCTGCTGGTGTCCAACACGATCCGCCTGTCGCTGTTCGCTCGGCGCCGGGAGGTCGAGGTCATGAAGCTCGTGGGCGCCACCGACTGGTTCATTCGCTGGCCGTTCGTGATCGAAGGCATCTGCCTGGGTGCGCTGGGAGGCGGGATGGCGATCCTGTTGCTGGCGATCGGCAAGATCGCCTTCATCGATCCCCTGACGTCTGACTTCTCGCTGATCGCCGCGCCCTCCACCATCAACTTCGGGCTGCTGATCGCGATCCTGATGGCCTCGGCGATCGGCGTCGCCTCGGCCGGGTCGGGCCTGTCGCTGCGACGCTTCCTGCGCGTCTGAGGGCCTAGGAAGCGGCGCCGGCGCGCGGACCCGCCGGCGCACGGCCGGGCGCTGGCACCCGCCCGGGCTCTGGGCCGGCCGCCCCCTACTCCGGCGCGGCCTAGCATGGAGCCGATGCGCACACCAGCAAGCGGCCGGGCGGGGTGCGCTACGCGGCTCGTGGCGCGGGGTTTCGGGGGGCGATGACACCGAGCAAGCGCCATCCCGTCCTGCTCGCTGCGCTGATCGCGGCGCTGCCGGTGCTGTTGGTGGTGGGGATCTGGTGGGGCGGGCATCCCCAGCACCTGCCCGGGTTCCTGCGGGGCCTGGTGGCCGACAGCGACACGCGCGTGGTCAACCAGGCGCTCGACGACATCCGCGCCGACTACTACCGATCGGTGCGCCGCTCCGAGCTGGTGGACGCCTCGATCTCGGGAATGGTCGCCAACCTGCACGACCGCTTCTCGAGCTACTTCACCCCGAGCGAATACCGCCAGTACACCCAGGAGTCCGACGCGCGCTTCTCGGGGGTGGGGATGACGGTACGCGCCGACCCGCACGGCCTGCGCGTGCTCGAGGTCTACAACGGGGCCCCGGCGGCGCGGGCGGGCATCCGCTCGGGCGACGTGGTCACCGCGGTCAACGGCCGCTCGCTGCTGGGGGTGCGCGAGTCCGACGCCACCACCCGGATCAAGGGCCGCCCGGGCACCCAGGTGACCCTGACCGTGCAGCGGGGCGCCCTGACCTTCACCCGGCGGCTGACCCGGGCCACGGTGTCGGTCCCCGTGGTCGCCTCCCACGCGCGGACTGTCGCAGGCGTCAAGCTCGCCGACGTGGCCCTGGCCACCTTCTCCAACGGCGCCCACGGACAGGTCCGCCAGGCGATCGACCGGGCCCTGGGCGCCGGGGCTCGCGGGGTCGTGCTGGACCTCCGCCACAACGGCGGCGGCCTGGTCGAGGAGGCGCGCCTGGTGGCCAGCATCTTCCTGCCCGACGGGACGATCGTCACCACCCGGGGACGCAGTCAGGCGGCCACCACGCTGACCGCGGCCGGCGATGCGATCTCGCCCAAGGTCGCGGTGGTCGTGCTGGTCGATGGACAGACCGCCTCGGCGTCGGAGATCGTCGCCGCCGCCCTGCAGGACCACGGTCGGGCGACGGTGGTGGGCGCGCGCACGTTCGGCAAGGGCGTCTTTCAGGAGGTAAGGCCGCTGTCTAACGGCGGTGCCCTCGACCTCACGGTGGGCGAGTACTTCACCCCCAAGGGGCGCAACCTGGGAGGGGGCGGAATCAAGCGGGGCGCGGGCATCACCCCCGACGTGCGCGCGGTCGACGATCCCAACACGCCTGGCGACGAGGCGCTGGACACCGCATTTTCCGTGCTCGCGCGCAAGCTGACCGCTGGCCCGGGGCCCGCGGGCCGCGGCGCCGGGAAGCGGTGACGCCCGCGCCGCGCGGCGGGGGGACCGGCTCTGGGTCCGGGCGGGGCGGCGCGCGCGGGCGGCGAGGGCAGGCGCCGGTGCGTGAGACGTTGGTGGCCGTGCTCGAGCGTCGCGGCCGCTTCATGGTCGCCGAGCCGCTGTTCGAACGAGGCCGGCGTCTGACCGTCGAGCCCACCGGGGGCGGACGCGGCGGACGGCGCGGGGACCAGCGCCCCCGTCACGGCGACATGGTCCTGGTCGGGCTGCCCGGAGGCCGCGGCCGCCGGGAGGCGCCCCGCGTCCTGCGGGTGCTGGGCTCGCCCCGGGTGGCCCGCGACGTGATCGAGGCACTGATGCTGGAGTCGGGCCTGCGGCGGGGGTTTGACCCCGCCGTCGAGCACGAGGCGCGCGAGGCGGCGCGCGGCGTGGACCCCGGGGTGTCCCGACGCGACCTGCGCGAGCTGCCCACGCTGACCATCGACCCGCCCAGCGCTCGGGACTTCGACGACGCGATCTCCGCCCGCGAGCTGGAGGGGGGAACGGTGAGGGTGTGGGTGCACATCGCCGACGTGGCAGCCCACGTGGCGCCTGGCTCGCTGGTGGACCGCGAGGCCCACCGGCGCGCGACCTCGGTGTACGTCCCGGGCGCGGTCGAGGCGATGCTGCCCGAGGAGCTCTCGGCCGACGCGTGCTCGCTGGTTCCGGGCCGGGATCGCGCGGCGGTGACGGTGGAGCTCGATCTTCGCGGCGCCGATGTGCGCCGGGCCGCGTTCTTCCGGTCGGTCGTGCGCTCGGATGCCCGCCTGGACTACGACCAGGTGGACCGCATCTTCGCCAATCGAGAGCCCGCACGCGATCCCTGGGCGGGGACGCTGGCGGCGGCGCGGGCGGCGGCCGGGGCGCTGGCCCACGCCCGACGGGCAACCGGTGCGCTGGTGGTGGCCGCGCCGGAGCCCGACTTTCAGTTCGACCGCTCGGGGGCCGTCTTCTCGGTGCGCCCGACCGAGCAGACCGAGTCCCACCAGCTGATCGAGCACCTGATGATCGCCGCCAACGAGCAGGTCGCCACGCTGCTGTCCGAGCGCTCCCTGCCGGCGCTCTATCGCGTGCACGAGCGCCCCGAGCCCGAGCGCATCGAGCGCCTGGTCGACGCCCTGGCTTCGCTCGGTGTGGCCACCCCGCCCCTGCCCGAACCGATGTCGCCCCAGCAGGCGGGCGACGCCCTCGGCGAGATCTCCCGCCTGCTCGACGCCCACGTGCGCCGCTCGGGGCGGGGCCGGGCGGGCCTGACCTCGCTGCTGCTGCGCTCGCTCAAGCAGGCCTACTACTCGCCGCGCAACCTGGGGCACGCTGGGCTTCACCTGTCCCGCTACTGCCATTTCACCTCCCCGATTCGCCGCTATCCCGACCTGGTCTGCCACCGCGCCCTGCTGGCGGCGATCGGCGCCGATGAGATCGCGCCGCGGGCCGAGGGGCTCGAGGAGCTCGGGGGGTGGACATCGGCGCGCGAGCGCGAGGCGATGGTCATCGAGCGTTCGGCCGACGACGTCGCCCGCTGCTTTTTGCTCGAGCGGCAGCTGGCCGGCGCCGGGCCGGGGGGGCAATTCGAGGGGGAGGTGATCGGGCTGGTGGGGGCGGGGGCGTTCGTCGCGTTCGGCGAGGGCTATGAGGGCATGCTGCCGGTACGGCGCCTGCCCGGGGACTGGTGGGAGCTAAACGAGCACGGCACCATCCTGGAGGGGGTCCACACGGGCCAGACGCTTCGCCTGGGCGATGCGGTGGCGGTGGCCGTCGACCGCGTGGATGCCCCCCGGGGCCGGGTCGACCTCGTCCCCGCCTAGACCGGGCCCGAGACCCCGCCCGGCCACCCCGGGCAGGTGTTGAGGCGTGCCTAGGCTGCCGATAACTAGGAGCGGATTGGCATGTTCCGCCTGGCCCACGACAGATCGACGGCGCTGGGCCGGCTGGCGCTGGCGCTGGTGCTCTGCGGCTTCCTGCTGCCGTCGCTCGCCCCCACGCCGGCCCGGGCCCTGGGACTGAGCTTCACCACCCCGCCCGGCGCGCTGACGCCGTTTAAGCCCGGCGCCGTCGGCACCACCACCGCGGTGCTCGCGGTCACCTCCGTCACCAGCTGGACGCTGACGGTGTCCGATGCCGGCACCAGCTCGCCGGCCCCGGGGCACCTGCTGCGCTCAAACACCTGCTCGCTGGGCGTGGCCTACCTCAGCCGACCGCTGTCCCTGACCCTTGTGCCGACGCTGGCGGGAGCGACCTCGTCCGGGGCGGTGGACCTGAGCGGATCGAATACCACCGTGGCCAGCGGAACCGGGGCCAACAGCCTCAACGCCTCGTTCAACCAGACGATCGGCGCCGGCGAGGCCCTCCAGGCCGGCTGCGTCTACTCGGTCACGGTCACCTTCACCCTCAGCTGACCCGGCGTCTGGCCGGGGCCCGCTGGGCCGGGGGCGCCCGTCTGCAAGGGTGAGACGATGGCCAAGGGCAAGAGAAAGGCGGCGGCGGGCGACGTGGCCACCAACCGCCAGGCGGCCCACCGCTACAACCTGCTCGAGCGCTTCGAATGCGGCATCGCCCTGCAGGGAACCGAGGTCAAGTCGCTGCGCACCGGAACGGCGCAGATCAAGGACGGCTACGGCGCCCTGCGCGACGGGGAGCTGTGGCTGCACAACGTCCACATCCCGCCCTATCCGGCCGCCGCGCGCGAGAACCACGACCCCGAACGGCCCCGCAAGCTGCTGATGCACCGGCGCGAGCTCGACCGCCTCGAGAGCCGCACGCGCGAGCGCGGGCTGACGCTGGTCCCCACGCGGCTTTACTTCTCCGGCCCCCGGGCCAAGGTCGAGATCGCCCTGGCGCGGGGCAAGGACCTCTACGACAAGCGCCAGGCGATCCGGGCCCGGGAGACCCGGCGCGACATCGAACGGGCGCTGCGCGAAGCCGAGCGTTGAGCGGACCCGCTCCGGCTGGACGCCCGTTCTAGCCGGCGTCCGGCGGTCCGGGCGGGGCGCGGGCCCGCCGGAGGGCTGGTGGCGGGCCCGCGAAACCCCCGATCTGCGGCCGGCCCCCCGCGACCGGCCTGGTAATTAGACGCCCGCCACCGCCCCAGTGTTAGGCGACTGGACGGATGTTCTACTCAAGTATCCGGCAGGAGGACCGATAACTGGGGATGTAAGAGCGCATCGGTCCCTGATCTGACTAGCCGGACCGCTGCGAACCGCCCGACAAGGCGGCTACGGAACCCCCAAGGAGCGGAGGTCGGAATGAAGGCAAGAAGGCTTTATATCTTTGGAGCGGCGGTCGTTGCCGCCCTCGCGACGGCCGCGCCGGCCAGCGCGGACACGATCGGTCAGGCGGTCACCGGTGTGGCCACCAGCACCCTTGCCCTCACGGCCGAAACGCCGGCCGCGTTCGGCACGACCCTTACCCCGGGCGCCAGCAACCTGACCACCACCGGGGGAACCCTCACCGCCGTCGACACCACCCCGAGTTGGACGCTGAGCGTCAACGACGGCACCACCAGCGGCGACGGCCACCTGCAGAAGGGCGCCGTCGGCTGCACGGGCAGCGAGACCGAGCTCGCCAACGCGTCGCAGGTGAACGTGGCGCCGCTGGTCCCCAACGCGAGCGTCACCAGCAACGGCTACGTCACCGTGCCGGCCAACGGTGCGACGGCGGCGGCCGTGGCGAGCGCCTCCGCGGTGCCGCTGGCGGCGACGGTGTTCACCAACACCTACAAGCAGTCGATCGGGTCCAGCGAGATCCTGGTCAGCGGCTGCACCTACAGCCTGACCTCCACCTACACGCTGCAGTAACTCCGCGGCACCTTCCCCAGCGGCGGCCGGCCCAGTGCCGGCCGCCACTGGTTAAGCGGGTCGTGTCCTCACCACCATCGGCCCTGTTTCTCTAGGGTCTGCCCGATGTCTGCGCTCAGGCGTTGGGGTGTCGTGACGGTCGGCCTGCTCGGGTCGCTGCTCGCCACATCGGCGAGCGCCGGGGCGGCGGGCACGTTTGGAATCCAGCCCGCCCGCCGGTACGTGGTCAGCCACCCGCCTAAGTCGCTGGTTGCCACCCAGGTCTCGAACACCACCGCCAACGGGATCACGGTCACCGTGTTTCCGGTCACCCTGGGACAGAACCTGGACGGCAGCTTCAGCTTCTCCGAGGCTGCCCCGGACCTCTACGCGGCGGCCAAGGTCCTGAGCGCCAATCCGCGCGGGTTTCAGCTGGCCCCCGGCGCCGTCACCCGGGTGCACCTGCGCTGGAATCTGCTGCCGCTGCACGCACCCGCCGCGTACATGGGCGTGATCTTCCAGGGGGTGCCTCAGGTCAAGCGCCGGGCCCTGAACACGGTCGAGCGGCTGCTGAGCGTCAACTTCCTGATCCTCCCCGGCCACCATCCCTCGAGCGGCACGTTCACCGACCTTCGCGCGCAGCAGGCGGCCCCCCGCGTGCTGCGCTTCCTGCCTCGCGTGAAGAACACCGGCACGATCGTCGACCTCCCGCGCAACACCGCCTTCGTGATCCGCGACGCGGCGGGGCACGTGAGGTTCAAGACGCGCTGGCGCGGGGACGTCGTGCTCCCCGGCTATCAGCGGGACTTCCCGATCCTCATGAGCAAGCCCGTGCTGCCGGCGGGCAACTACACGATGGCCGCCCGGATGGACTTCGGCAGCTCGCACAACCGGCGCATCCGGAGGCCTTTCACGCTGGTCGGCCCGAACGAGCTGCCCACATCGCACCTGGTGCTAAACGGCTTCGGGGGCCACGGCTACATCGACAATCCGGCCCACGCCACCGGGACGTTCAACTCGATCGGCACCGCGCCGGCCGATACGACATTGCGCCTGGACCTGTACCGCACCCACGCCGGCACGCGCGAGGTCAATCCGATCCAGAGCGTGACCGAGAAGGACAAGCCGCTGGCCCCGGGTGCCCACCGTAACTTCGACTACTCGTTGATCAAGCTGCCGAAGGGCTCCTACCGGCTGATCGGGACCTACCAGGACACCGTCGGCTCCCAGCAGCAGGTGAGCACCGACTTCAACACCACCAAGAAGCCCAGCTTCTGGGACGACCTGTGGCGGTGGATCAAGGACCACATAGTGGTGCTGGCCATCATCCTGCTGCTCGCCCTTCTCGCCCTGCTCCTGCGCTACCTGCTGCGCCGCCAGCGGCGCCTGGAGGAGGCGCTCCGGGCCGCCCAGCAGGGCCAGATTCCCCCGCCGCCCGGCGCGCCCTCCGCGGTCTCACCGCCGAGCGCACCCCCGCCGGCGCCCGCGCCCGCGCCCGGAGGCCCACCCGCCCCCCCGCCCGGAGGGCCACCCCCGCCGCCTCCCCCTGCCCCGCCCGGGCACGCGCCACCCGCGCCGCCCGCCCAACCGGTGGCGGCAGAGCTCGACCTCAACGCGGCGACCGCGGAGCAGCTCCAGGCCCTGCCCGGGGTCGGGCCGGCGGCGGCACAGCGGATCATCGCCTTCCGCGACGAGTACGGGCGGTTCGAGTCGCTGGAGGAGCTGACCAAGGTCGAGGGGTTCGACCCGGCGCGAGTCGAGCGTCTGCGCGGGCAGGTGCGCGCGTAGCGCCTCGGTCCCCGGACCTCCCGCCCCGAGGGCCCTTACCGCGGGTCCGCGAGCTCGCCCCGCTCAGGACACGTGGCGCACGATATGCGTGCCCTGCATGCCCACGACCAGCGCCGCGATCAGACCGAGGTAGACGAAGGCAACCAGCGCCCGGTCCCGCGGACGCACGTTGTAGTAGTCGGCGCTGTACTCGCCGCGCGGGGCGTGGCCGGGCGGGGGGGGCTCCGACGACGATCGGTCCAGTCCGGCTCCAGCCCCCCGGGCGGCCCGGATCGCCTTGTAGCGGCGGAAGGTCTCCATGGCGGCGAACAGGACGATGAGCAGGATGATCGGGTTGGGAAACACGATCATCAGGACGACCAAGGCGCCCAGGCCCACCAGCCACATCCACGGGGCCATCGCCGCCATCGCCCGGCCCCCGTCGAGCGGCACCACGGGGAGCAGGTTGAACAGGTTCAAGAAGAAGCCGGTGAAGGCCAGGGCGTAGAACAGGTTGTTCCCCGTCGCCGCCCCGATGGGGATCAAAAGGGCAGCCCCCACGGAGCCCAGGATCGGCCCGGCGAGGCCGACCCGCGCCTCGGCCAGCGCGTTGCCGCCCAGCGACTTGGCCGAGATCACCGCCCCCAGGAAGGGGATGAACATCGGGGCGCTGGCCTTGATGCCCTCGCGGCGCAGCTGGATCACGTGCCCCATCTCGTGCACGAGGAGCAGCAGCACGAGGCCGATCGCAAACTGCCAGCCCCAGATCAGGCTGTAGGCGGCGATCGACACCAGCATCGTCCCCGACGTGGTCAGCAGCTTGAGCTTGGGCAACAGCAGCAGCACGGCCTTGGCCGAGGCCCAGAACTTGGCGAGCAGGGCCCCCAGCGCGGCCAGGGCGCCCGCCAGGCGCTTGCCCAGTGGCGTGCGCTGGCGTCCGAAGGCATCGGTCCCGTCGTAGGGTGCCCCGAACGGGTCGGGGGCCTCCCCCGGCGCCGGTCCGACGGCCCGCGCGGGCGGCGGGCCGGGTCCTGGCGTCAACGCCGGGCCTGGCTCGAGCGGAGGATTGGGCTCCATGGATCCATTGTGGCAGCGCCCATTGGCCCTTCATAAAGGATTGTCGACGCCGGGGATGGCGCCGCGCGGGGGTCGGGGGTCGAGGCCGCCGGGTGGACCTAGGCGGGCACGACCGTGACCACGACGGTGTCGCCCCGGCGGCCGCGGTAGACCTCGACCGGCGTCGTCGAGCTCGGGTGGACGGTGCCGTCGACCTCGATGCTCACACCCACCGAGGTTCCCACGACTCCCGAGACCACCTGGGTGGCCGACGGCTGATCGGCGGGGAGCGCGCTCGCCCCCGCGGCCGGATAGGCCACCGTGCCGAGCACCGCGGCGCAGACCACAGCCACCGCCAAGCGGCGGCGCGGGCACCGGCGGGCAAGGGCGTCCGGCTGCATCGCCAGCGAAGCTACGCTCGCGCCGCCGGCAATCCTTCCGCGGCTCATACGGGTTCGCCTGCGGCCGATTACGTACCCAGCGGCGGCCGCCGGCGCCCTGAATGCATGTTTGGCTGCGGACGCTCTGGCGCGGTGACGGTGAAAAACCCTTACAGTCACGGGCACAGGGGCCGATAAGGAGCAGGGAGACCGGGTGTGGGAGCGCTTGGAGAGAAAGACATGACGGCTGCTCGTTGGGCAATTAACGGGCGACGTCCGGCGCGCGTGACGCGGATCCCAGCGCTGGGGATCGCCATCACGGCCCTCTGCGCCTGTCTGGCGCTGGCGCTACTGACCGGGGGTCGCGCCCACGGGTCGCCGCTGCCGGTCGTGGATCCCACCGTCGCCGCCGATCGCTCGGTCGAGCCGGTGGTGCTCACCGGGGCCAACTTCCCCGACTGGGCCGCGCCCTCGGATATCAACGCCAAGCTGCCGTTGACCGACCTGAAGGACTGCCAGACCTTCGACGACAAGTGCGCGCACAACCACTACGCGCCGCCCGACGTCGAGATCAACCCCGAGGACTACGGCTACCCGGAGGGGGTCCCCACCGACCGGCTGCTCGGCTACCGCTGGGACGGCAAGCGCTTCGTGCAGATCCCCTTCCAGGTGGACAAGATGTTCACCCGCTACCTGGACAACTCGGCCTCGGGCTTCTCGGTCTACTCGGGCGAGGACCAGCACACCACCTACGAGTTCCCGCGCGAGGGCTTCCGCTTCACCAAGTCGGATCCGTCCAACCCGTGCCTGGCGGTGCCCGACTCCGCGGCGGCCAAGGACCCGGTGCGGGGCCTGGACACCAACGACGAGCTGGCCTTCATGTCCTCGGACGCCGGTGCGCAGGCCCCGGCTGACGCCAAGTTGCCGGCCGGCATAAGCGGGGTGCGCGAGGTGCGCGTCGACGACCCGCTCAACCCCGGCGCCGGCCCCCATTACGCCTACGTGATGAAGGCCGACACCCACGGCCCCAGGCCCGCCTACAACGCCTCAAACGGCTATGTGTCCTACCAGCGCGACCCCAACGCCGACTACTTCGAGCACTCGGAGTCCAGCTACTCGGGCTACGGAAACGCCGCCACCGGCATCGTGTGCGACGCCTCCGGGCACGTCCTCTACGGACCGGACGGCAAGCCCCTGATCCAGAAGCGCCGTCCTCGCGACTACGCCACGGTCACCACGCCGCGCTACCGCTTCCGCTACGACGGGCGGTGGCTGATGACGGCGATCAACATCAACACCGCCGACGACGGCCAGACGATCTCTCCCGCCGCCGCCGTGTTCGGCCCCAACATCGTCGACCGGTGGAAGGCCCGGGCCTTCCAGCAGGATCCCTCGTCCAAGACCCCGTGCTGCGGCTTCGAGGAGGAGGACACCCACTGGGGCGGTTCCAGCACGCTGCTGGGCGAGAGGGTCGGACCGGTGCGGACGATCCGCGAGACCTGGGGCGCCGACTCGGGAACCAACGTCATCCGCCGGGAGGTCTTCTACCGCGACCAGATGCGCATCAAGAGCTTCCTGCGCGTGCATGTCATCCCGCCGCTGGACGGGATCTACGCCCAGTGGGACTTCGCCGCCGGGCGTGTCAACCGCTACTTCAACTCAAACGTCCCCAACGGCGTGCCGGTCGACGGTCAGAACGACACCGCCTTCGGCAACCTCGACGACCCGTGCAACGACAACTACAACGGCAACAACCTGGGCACCGTGGGCAATGTCCAGGTCGCGGGCGTCCCGATCCCCGCCACGCCGCTGAACGGCTTCGATCCCAACCAGTTCTACCGCCAGCTCTACCAGACGGCCCAGATCTGCAAGACGCCCTATCCCTACCACCAGAGCATCAACCTCGGGGACCCGACGTTCGGCGCCACCAATGCTTCCCTGCAGTGGAACGAGGTCACGGGTCCCAACGGCACCATGGTGGACCGCATCCAGGTGGACAAGGCCACGGATCTCACCGCCGGCGGCCTGGCCCAGTCCACGATGGCGATCCCCTACTACCGCGACGACTCGTGCTTCGACGACGGGACGGGGTCGGATCCCGGACCTCGCCTGCGGCCCGGGAGCAGGGATGAGCCGCGCACCGCCTCGGACGGAACGCCGCGCGTGTGCTGGAAGCCGTCCAACGGGATCCCCGGTCCCGGCAACGACCACTTCTTCCAGGGCGACATCGGCACTCACGGCCTGCACCTGCTGTTTCAGGCCGAGTCCGACAACGCGCGCCTGACCGTCCCGGTCGACGAGATCGTCTCCGAGTGGCGCATGGTCATGCTCCCGAACGCCAACGCCGGCAACCTCGGCGAGGTCTACGGACGGGAGTTCGAGAAGCCGCTCCAGGCGACCGTCATGAGCTACAGCGGCACGGCACCGGGCGCCGACAACGGCCCGTCGGGCGGCAACAGCGGCGGCACCGGCGGCGGGCCGGATTCCGCCAACGGACAAGCGAGCCACACCGCCAACTCCGACACCAGCGGTGACAGCAACACCAAGGCCCCGCCCTACAGCGCCGCCGCCGGGGCGCCGGCCAAGGTTTCCCGGATCAATCCCCTGGGCCTTCCCTCCAACCGCCGTTGCGTCAAGCCGCGTCGCTTTGCGCTTCGCCTCCACCAACCGCGCGGACAGACCCTGGTGCACGTCAAGGTCTTCGTCGACGGCGCGCTGGTGCGCTCGGCCCGCGGCAGGCGGGTCTCACGGGTGGTGGTGCCGAAGCTGATCCAGGCCGACCAGACGATCGAGGTGGTGGCGCGCACCAACCGCGGGCGGCTGATCACCGAGCGGCGCCTCTACCGCGGCTGTCCGCGCAAGATCACGCTGAGCGCGCGTCGCGTCGGCGCCAAGCGAAAGCACCACAAGGTCGGGCGCCGCGGCACCGGGCGCCGCGGCCGCCGCTCCTAAGCGGCTCGAGTCTCAGCGCACGAGCTCTCAGCGCACCAGCTTGGGCCGGGCGAAGGACCCGGCGCCGGGGATGACCGCGGCCGCGTCCTGACCCAGCCACTGCTCGAGCAGGGCGCAGTACATGCCCCGGAAGTCCGACGTCATGCGCAGGTTGTCGCGATCGTCGAGCCTGCCCAGGCCGGGGAACTCGCCCACCAGGCCTCCAGTGGTGCGGGTGCCGATGACGAATCCGGCGCCGGCGGCCCCGTGGTCGGTGCCCGACCCGTTCTCCTTGGGGCGGCGACCGAACTCGCTCCACAGCTGCGTGAGCACGCGGTCGGCCAGTCCGCGGGCCTCGAGGTCGCGCTGAAAGGCCAGCACGGCGTCGCCCACCGCCTGGATACGGGGAGCAAAGTGCGCGGCCTGGTCGGCGTGGGTATCGAAGTCGCCGTCGTGGGCTTCGACGGCCACCACCCGCAGCGGCAGCCCGGCGGCGATCATCGCCGCCACCGCGGCCAGCCGCTCGGCCAGGTCGCCCTTGGGATAGGGCACCGGCGAGCGGTAATCGGGCTCTCCGTCCTTGGAGACCAGGCCCCGCAGTTGGCCGCGCAGATGCCCGGCGGCGGCCGAGACGCCGCGGGCGCTGCCCAGGAAGGGCTCGTTGACCGGGGTGGCCACCGCGCCCAGGCCGCCGATCGCGTCGAGCATCGGGGTGGCCACCGGAGATTCGACCCCCGGGGTGTCGAACGTGTAGGCGGCGGGCGACTCCAGCGTGGCCACCGGCACCCGGCGGGGGGCCAGGGCGGGGGCGAGCGAGTCGTTTAGCGACAGGCCCTGGAGGGGGTTGGCGGGTGTACCGGCCGCGTCGAGGTAGCGGCCCAGCCATCCGACGCGAAGCGAGGCGTCGGTGGCGCCTACCTCCCAGTAGTGGCGCGAGGTGAAGTGCGACTGATCGGGGTGGTCGTAGCCGACGGCGGGGAATACGCTGACCTTGCCCTCGCCGTGAAGCGCGGCCAGGGCGCCGGCGGCCGGGTGGAAGTGAAGCCGGGAGTCCTCCGGCAGCGGCGTGCCCTGGTCCCCCGGTAGCCCCAGCGAGGGCCGCAGGGTCGGGTAGGCGGGATCGCCCACCGGGGCGAGCAGCGTGAGGCTGTCCCACCCCCCGGGGGCGAAGATCGACACCAGTACGCGACCGTCGCCGGGCAGCGCCGCGGCCTCGGCCACGCCCTCGGACAGGGCGCCCAGGCGCAGGTGCGAGGCGCCGTAGACCGACAGGGTCAGGGCGCCGCCGCGCAGCAGCAGCGAGCGCCGGCTGAGCCCGGTGCCCGCGGGCACCGGCATCCCGCGCTCGATCGCCGGCAACCCGTCGCCGGCGCGCGCCGCGGCGGCGTGCAGCAGGCGCGAGCGGGTGTAGGAGCTACAGCAGGAGTCGCCCATCAGCAGGTGTGGTAGTCGGGGGCGGTCAGGATCAGCTGGCGCAGGGCGTTATGGCGCATGGAGCGCAGGCGGGCCGGCACGCCGCGGCGGTGGGGCTTGCCGGTGACGCGGGCGGCGAAGCGCACCAGGTAGTCGAGTGTGCCCGCGGAGAGGGGCGGATTCCCGAGCGCCCGAAGCGCCGCGCCCGTCGCCTGGGCCGGGCTCTCGCGCACCCGCGCGCGCGTATCGTGACCGTTGGACAGGTAGGGCCCCAAGGCCAGTGCCGCCGCGTCCCAGCGTCCCTTGAAGGTCGAGGTGTCAAGCCAGCGGTCCTGCCTCCACCCCGAGACGTCGGGCGGGTGGAACAGCCGTTGGTTGGTGGCCTCGGCCAGGTCCACCCAGTGGTCCGAGCGCACGCCCGAGCCCAGCGCCCGCAGCATGCCGGCGGCGTGCACCACCGGCGGCTTGGTCATCGCCGGGCCGGCGTAGAACGACGGGTGCAGCAGGATCTGCTCGAGCACCGCGCGGGTCGAGTAGCCGGTCTGGACGTACAGGCGCGAGAGCGAGTCGACGGCGCCGGCGTCGGGCGCCACCGGGTTGAAGTAGCCCCACAGCTTGGTCACGTAAAAGGAGGCGTGCAGCGGGTGCTCGAGGCACAGGCGCACCGAGTCCTCCCAGGTAAAGCGTCCGGCCTGACCGAAGACCGTCTTGCGTCCCGCGTCGTGCAGGGAGTCGACGTAGCGAAAGCCGCCCGCGCCCTTGTCGGAGGAGTCGCTGGCGAAACCGCTCAGCGATCGCGCCTGCTCGCGCACGTCGGTTTCGCTGTAGGCGCCGCGATCGGCGCCCAAGGAGAACAGCTCCATCATCTCCCGGCCGTAGTTCTCGTTGATGCGCCGTACGTGGTTGCGCCGACCGTCCAGCCACATCAGCATCGCGGGGTCCACGGTGACCGCGTGAAACAGCTCGGCGAAGGAGCCCAGCGCGTGGCTACGCAGCAGGCTGTTCTGGTCGAGCATCAGCTTCTGGCTGTCGACCTTGTCGTCGGAGGTGGCAAACCAGTCGTGGTAGTTGAGGGTCATGCGCTCGACCAGGGGTTGGTCGGAGCGCACCATGCGATCCAGCCACCACAGGTGGTCGTGGCCCTCGAGATCGGTGGGAGCCAGGGCCGCGCCGCTCTGGGTGTGGGGCGGCGGCCCGACCAGGTTTGCCTCCCCCGTGGGACGGGTGAGGCTGTACACCGCGGCCTGGCGCGAGAGCCCGGCGAGCGCCTCGGCCTCGCCGGGCCGGGGCCCGAAGCCGGCCCGCCACAACAGCCGGTGGGCGTCGAGGAGGCGCTGGCTCGGCCGAGCCGGAAGCCCCCGGCCCGCGGCCCGGCGGCGCCGGCGCTTGGGGCGGCGCCGTCGGCGCTTGGGGCGGCGCGCGGCGGCGCTGGCGCCGAGGGGAGCCGCCAAGGCCGCCTCGCCTGCCCGGCCCGCGTGTGCTCTGCGGACTGCGCTCACGGGCTCACGGAGACGGTGTGGCTGGTGCTGGCCGTCTTTCCCGAGTCGTCGGTCACGGTCAGCCGGACCCGGTAGGAGCCGGCGGCCGCGTAGCGGTGGCCGGCGGTCGGTCCGGTGGCGCTGGCCCCGTCTCCGAAGCTCCAGGAGTAGGCGACGACCACCCCGTCGGGGTCGCTGGAGGAGCTGCCATCGACGGTCACGGTGGCCCCCACCCGGGCCGAGCCGCCGACCGAGAACGCCGCCAGCGGAGGACGGTCGGCGATGGTCACCGTCTGGTGGGTGCTGGCGGTAAGGCCGGCATCGTCGGTCACGGTCAGCGTCACCGTGTAGGTGCCGGCGCGGGCGTAGGCGTGCTGCGGGGCGGCGGTGTTGGCGGTGCCGCCGTCCCCGAAGTTCCAGGCGTAGGCCACGATCTTGCCGTCGGAATCGCTGGAGGAGCTGCCGTCGAAGCCCAGGTTGGTCGCCGTCAGCAGAGAGCTCCCGCCGGTGCGGATCCGGGCGGTGGGCGGCTGGTCGACCACGGTCATCGGGGCGGAGGCGAGGGCGCTCTGCCCGGCGTCGTCGGCCACGCGTATGCGGATGGTGTGGCTGCCCCCGGAACGGAAGGTCGTCGCGAACGAGGTCGTTCCGGCCTGAAAGCCGGCGCCCTGGCCGTCGTCCCACTGATAGCTGTTGATCGCGCCGTCACCGGGGCTGGCGGTGACCGTGCACTGGACCCGCTGGCCCACCCCCAGGCTGCTGTGGTCGCAGGACACGGTTGCGGTGGGAGGGCTGGGGCCGCCGATCACCGCCTGGGCGTCGGCCTCGTCGATCCGACCGGCGTCGTCGGTGACGCGCAGGCGGACGGTGTAGACGCCCGGGGCGGAGTAGGTGAACACCGGCAACGCGCCGCCGGTGGTGAAGCCCCCGTCGCCCGAGTCCCAGGAGAACGAGGCGATCGTGGCGTCGAAGTCGGTCGAGGAGGTGGCGTAGGCGCGCACCGGCTGACCCACCTTGGCGTGGTCGGGCGACAGCTTCAGCACCGCCCTGGGTCCACCCGTCCGCACGTTCACCACCCGGGTCATGCGGCTGCGCCGGCGCCCGTCGCTCAGGATCAGCGACACTGTGTAGGAGCCGTTGGCGACGAAGACGTGGGTGACGGTCTGGCCGTGTGCCGGGGCCGCACCGTCGCCGAAATCCCAGGTGAGCCGCGCGCCGCGCCCGGACGAGTCCTCGCTGGTGAGCGTCAGCGGCTTGTTGGCGGGCACCGAGAGCCCGGGATAGGCGCTGATGCGCGCGGTCAGCGGCTCCCGACGCACGTCGGCCGGGACGGCGCGCAGCCGGCGGGCACGGAACCGGGGCGATGGGGCCAGGGCGACATAGCCCTGGGCGTCAGAGAACGAGCGCAGGCGCCTGCGCACGGCGCCGCCGACCCCGCCCTCGATCGTCGTCAACTGCCGGTGGCGAAATACGGCCTCGACGATCGCCACGTGGTGGTCCTGCACCAGGATCTCACCGGGCGCGGGGGTGTGGCGCCAGCGGTGCGTCGCCTGGGCCCAGCCCCGGATGTCCGAGGCCAGGGTCAGGCCGGTGCCCTTCGGGCCCACTGGCGCCCCCGCCTGGCGGGCGACGTAGGAGACGAAGGCCCCGGACCACGGAGCCCCGGCCACCGCTCCGGCGGTCGCCGCCCGGTAGCGCGCGATGTCGGGGGCGTCTTCGGAGCCAACCACGATCTCGCGTACGTGCCGGGCGAGCTCGCGCCGCGCCGCGGCGATCAGGTGTGAGGCGACGGCGCCGCGGCGGGCGGCGCGGTGCGCGGCACCGCTGGCCAGGGCAGCGGGCGGTGCGATGGCGGCCAGCGCCGCCAGGAAGACGATGAGTGCGCCGGCGGTCGTTCGAGGCGATCGGCGATGTCCGGCGAGGGCGCTGGCCAGGGGCCCGCGCGCGGCCGGGCGCGGGGGACGGCGGTCATTCATCAGGCGATGCAGGAACACAGGAACCTAGTCAGCGGTCGCGGGGCCCCCGCTGGCCCTGGACGGGTGTTCCATCACCACTTTTGGATCGCCGAAGGGCCCGGGGAGGGCGCTTCAGAGATATCGGCGGCGGGGTGTCGTGGCCTTGAGCGACCTGGCCCGTCCTGTCCGCTGGGCGACGTCGGCGCCCGTGGCGAACTCCGATGAGACAACCGCACTTGACTGCCTCAAAGGCATCGCGTAGGTTTCGGGCCGCCGACCGAGAGCGTGGGACTCTCGGTGGTAGGGAGAAGACATGAGGCTGGGGATCGTCTTGAGGCGCGGCGCCGGTCTGGCGCTGTTTTTGCTCGTCCTCGGTGTGGGGGCGCAGGCGCAGGCCGGATCGCTGCCCAGCGTGGCTTCCGGGCCCCGGCCCGGCCCCGACGCGCTGTACCTGGGGCCCGCCGCCGCCCCTCAGCTCGAGAACTCCGCACCGTGGAAGGCGCCGCCGATCCTGGTCTCCGGCGCCACCGCGTACCGCGAGGGCGAGTTCCTCTATCAGGACTTCCTCTACGACGACCACGGCGCCGCGGGCGTCCCCGATCTCAACGCGCCGATCGGACCCAACGCCTTCCTCTTCTCGCCCACCGCCGGTACCTACACCTACCCCACCGACCCGGTCTACCACCACAACGCGGGCGACCTGGTCGAGTTCAGGGTCAAGCCGCTGGCCGACGCGACCGCCTTTCGCGTCACCCTCAACACGCTCGACGACCCCGCGCGGGTCGCCTTTACGATCGCGCTCGGGGGCACCCCGGGCGCCAACCTGACCTGGCCCCACCAGGCGGGGGTGTCCTCGCCACGGCACCAGCGCCGAGCTCACCGACCCGGCCACCGGCGCTGCCGCCGCGCCCGCGCCGACGGTCGCGGTGGACCTTACCCGGCGCCAGTTTGACGTCCGCGTGCCACACGCGGCGTGGGACCCCGGCCGGGGCACCGTGCGCATGACGATCGGGGTGGGGCTATGGGACCCGCAGACCGGTCACTACCTGGTCCCGGCCGCCGGCTCGGCCACCGCCACCACGCCAGGTGGAGCCGGTCCAACCGGCGCCGCGATCGTCAACGTCGGGCCGCGGCTGAACGAGCCCTATCCGGACCTTTCGTTGCCCTCCACCTTCACGTTGGGCGACTCCGCCGTCGGTGCCGCGGTGCAGGCGCGCTGGTGGCGCGAGCGAAACCAGGCCGACGCGCTGCGTCTGGGCGACGTCAGCCCGTTCTCCGCCGACGTCGACTTCGCGAAGCTCGCCGCGAAGGTCGCGGACAACACCGCCGTGCCCAAGACCGGTCCGATCAACCGGATCCTGCCCAGCCACTACTCTTTCGGGCAGGGCTTTGACCCGTCTAAGGTGTGCTTCGATCTGGGCTCCAACTTCAGCGCCGGCGCCGGGTGCATCGGGCGGCTGGTGGGCCAGCTGCAGCCCTACGCGCTCTACGTGCCCCCCGACCGGCCCGTGCCCACGCACGGCTGGGGCCTGACGCTCCTGCTGCACTCGCTGTCGGCCAACCAGAATCAGTACTCAGCCTCGCGCAACCAGTCGGAGCTGGGAAACCGCGGTCCGGGATCGCTGGTGCTCACCCCGAGCGGGCGCGGTCCGGACGGTTTCTACGCCGGCTTCGCCGAGGCGGACACCTTCGAGGCCTGGGCCGACGTCGCTCGGCGCTACAAGCTCGATCCCAACTGGTCCGCCGTGAGCGGCTACTCGATGGGCGGCTTTGGCACCTATCGACTGCTGGCGCGTTACCCGGACCTGTTCTCGCGCGGGTTCTCCACCGTGGGGATCCCCGGTGTCGCCGACCCTCAGGTGCCGGCGCTGCGCAACACGCCAATCATGGCTTGGAACGTGGCGGGCGACGAGCTCGTTCCCATCAACGAGAGCGAGGCGGCCGAGAAGCATCTCGCCGCCGCCGGCCTGCGCTTCGCCGAGTGGCTATTCCCCGCCGCCGACCATCTCACGCTGGCCACCAATGACGAGTACGGGCCAGCGGCTGACTTCCTCGGGACCGCCAGGGTCGACCGCGACCCGCCGCACGTGACCTACGTGGTGCAGCCCAAGGAGGATTCGAGCGCCGCGAGCGCGGTGGCCGACCATGGCTACTGGGTGTCGGGGGTGACGCTGCGCGACGCCGGTGCGTCCCCGGTGGGCACCGCCGACGTGCGCTCTGAGGGTTTCGGCGTCGGCGACGCGCCGGTCCTGGGGGTGCAGACCGGGGGAGGGGCGCTGCTTGGCGGCTACCACGGGCCGATGCCCTACGTCTCGCGCTCGCAGGACTGGGGCCCCGCCCCCAGCGCGTCGGTGCGCGACGCGCTGGACATCACCGCCACCAACGTCTCGAACATAAGCATCGATCCCACGCGCGCCCGCGTCAGCTGCAACGCCCAGCTCAACGTCGCCACCGATGGGCCTCTGACCGTGACGCTCGCCGGATGCGGAAGCCACAGCTTCGGCGCCTAGCGGTTGCTGACGCCGCTCGCCGGCTCCTAGAATGTAGAGACAACAAACATCCCCGGGGACGACAGGCTTCGACGCGGTCGGTTCGCGGGGGTGGTTGCGAGTCGAGGTCCCGGGAGGCCTCGTTAAACACCCGGGAACCAATAAGTGCGGACTCTCACGAGTACGCCCTCGTCGCTTAGTTAGAAGCTAAGTGAGAGGTCTCGGCCTCCGCCCGCCCGCGGCGGGGATCTCCGGGATCAGATAGCGGGCTCACCCGGGAAGGCCCGCCTCCGCCGACCCGGGGACACCTTCAGGAGGCTGGCCCCGAGCAACCCGGCCGGCGAGGCGACCTCGGGGCGAGATCAGAGCGCCGGCTACGCTCGTAGAAGCCACCTCTTGCGCGATCGCGGACGCGGGTTCGATTCCCGCCGTCTCCACTAAACAGCCCTGCCGGGCGTGTTCGGCGCGCGCGGAAGCGCCCGGGGTTACCGGGCTGATTCCGCGGCGAAGGTCAGTAGGTGATCGTGCCCGTCTGGTGGATCGTGGTGACCTTGCCCAGGCCGGGGCTGGTGCCGGTGAAGGTGATCTTGCCCTTTGCGCCTTTGTAGCGGTCGGTGCCAGCGGTGATCGTGGTCGTGCCGGCGTAGTTGATGGTGCCGTCGGGCTGTGGGGTGGCGGTGCCTTGGATCTTGCCGCTCACGCTCCCGTGGGCGAAGAAGGCCGTGCCTTTGCCGGTGAAGCCGATCTTTCCGCCTGCGACCGGGCCGGTGACCGTCAGGTGGTCCACGTTCGCCCCGTTGCCGCCCACGTTCGATTTGTTCGTCCCGGCGTTAGTGACTGTGCTGCCAGCTGCCGGCACGCTACCGGTCTGTGAGATCTCTGCCTCTTGGACTAGCGCGGTTACTTTGTGCGCGCTCGACTTGTGTCTGGTCTTGGCCTGGGCGAGCGGGACGCCGAAGACGGCCAGCGCGAGCAGCGCGACGATCGATGCGATGGGCTTGAGCATGGAGCCTCCTATCGGGAATTTGGCGAAGCAGGGTTCGGGGTTTCGTTCCGCTCCTACGGGCTGTCTCATCGGGTCCCCCTCGTCCAGTTGCGCACGTCGATCGCGATGTCCTTGCCGACGCGGCTCGGCGTTAGCGCTCCCGGCTGCCCTCCGTAGAGGTCGTGGTACTCGCGCTGGTTGATCGCGCTGCCGGTGCGCGTCCACCAGCTCCAGCTGACCGCGAACACCGACAACACCGTGAAGCCGAGGACCAACCAGCTTCCGCCAGCGACCGCAAATCCGAACGTAGCCATGTCGTCTCTCCTTGACTAGTGGACCGCTGAGCGGCCCGGTCTGTTGGTTTCCCCGCTTGCCCGGGTGCGCGCGGCTTCGAGCAGCGTCAGTAGGCGCAGCCAGCCGGCGAATGCGTGCTCGGCGCCGTGCTCGTCGTAGAGCCGTCCGGCGATACCCGCTTTGCTGTCGTGCAGCTCGAGGGCGAGCCGCAGCGATGTGGGCGGGCGGCTCGCCTTGGTGGGCGGCCCACCAGCCTCTTCGCCTGCGGCCGGCTCATTTCCGATGCCATCCAGGTCCATGCGTCGATTCTCAGCCCGCGCCGGCCCGGTCGCCACGGGGGCCCACCCTTAACTTGACCCTGAACCGATCCCGTGCATGGGAGGCTTGGGGCATGCCAACGCGCAGCGAACCGGAGCTGTTGGAGCGCGAGGCTGAGCTCGAGGCGCTGCAGGCCGGGCTGGAGGACGCGCGCGGCGGCGTCGGGCGCCTTGTCGTGGTCGAGGGCGTGGCGGGGGTCGGCAAGACGCGCCTCCTGCGCGCTGCGCGCGAGACCGCGGGTCGAGCGGGCATGCAGGTGCTGTCCGCGCGGGGGACCGAGCTGGAGCGCGAGTTTCCGTTCGGGGCCGTGCGCCAGCTCTTCGAACCGCTTCTCCACGGCGCCAACGCGGCGGAGCGGGTCGAGCTGCTCGACGGTGCGGCGCGCTCGGCGGGAGCGGTCGTGGGCGTCGAGGCCGAGGACACGTCCGGGGACTTCGATGCCCTGCTCGACCCGTCGTTCGCGATCCTCAACGCGCTGTACTGGCTGACCTCGAACGTCGCCGAGCGCCAGCCGGCGCTGCTCGCGATCGACGATCTGCATTGGGCTGACAAGCCGTCGCTGCGCTACCTCCAGTTCCTCTTGCCGCGGCTCGAGGACCTGCCGGTCCTGCTTGCGGTTGCCGCGCGGCCGGCGGAGCCCGGCGCGGAGTCCGAGCTGCTGGCCCAGCTCGGCGCCGACCCCGGTGTGCGCGCGCTGCGACCCCGGCCGCTGAGCGAGGCGGCGGTCGCCGACCTCGTGCGGGCGGAGCTCGCGCCCGCCGCGCACGACGCGTTCTGCAACGCCTGCCACTACGCGACCGGCGGCAACCCATTCATGTTGCGCGAGCTGCTCGTCGGACTGGCAGCCGAGGGCAGCACCGGCACCACGGCCGACGCGGCGCACGTGCGCGGGCTGGCGCCTGACGCGATCCAGCGCGCCGTGCTCGTACGGCTCGCGCGCCTACCCGAGGAAGCGCGCCGGCTCGCCCGCGCCGTGGCGGTGCTGGGCGACGACGCCGATCTGCGGGAGGCGGCCGCGCTAGCGGGAATCGAGAGCGGCACCGGGGCCAAGGCGACGGATGCGCTCGCGGCGGCCGGCATCGTGGAATCCGTACGGCCACCGCGGTTCATCCACCCGCTCGTCCGCAACAGCGTCTACGCCGACATGCCCGGAGCGGAGAAGGCCGCGACCCACAAGCAGGCGGCAGACCTGCTCAGAGGCCAGGGCGCGGAGCCCGAGCGGATCGCAATTCACCTGCTCGCCACCGATGCCAACGCCGACGAGGCGGTCGTAAAGACTCTGGCGGCGGCGGCGCAGCGCGCGCTCGATCGGGCCGCGCCCGAGACCGCGATGCGCTACCTGCAACGCGCGCTGGGTGAACAGCCGCCCGACGCGCTGCGTTTGGTGGTCCTCAAGCAGTTGCTCATCGCCATGTTCCGCGCGGGCGATGCCCATGCGTTTGAGGGCGTGGGCCTGGGGCTGGATGTGCTGGTGGATGAGCTCACGGCTGACCCCCCGGTGCTGATGGAGTCGGCCCGAGCGCTTGCGACCGTCCTCTGGGGCCTCGGGCTGAGCGATCAGGGCGCCGCACTGTTAAAGCGCGCCATCGCGGCCGCGCTGGAAGCGAACGACATGGACCTAGCGCTGAGCCTGGAGTCGCTGTTGATGGGCCTAACACAAATGCCCCTCGCGCAGGGGCGCGCCCGGCTGGCGCCCTACACCGAGCGCGTCGAGCCGGGAACCGAAAGCGAGCTGAACTGGCTTGCGCTGCGCGCCTGGTGGGTCAGCTTCACCCCCGGCGAGTCGGCCGCGGCGGCCGGGCAACTCGCGGAGCGCGCGCTGGTCGACGGCAGGCTCTTGCAGTTCGAAACACCGGCGTCGCGACAGGCGATCCTCGTGCTCATACGGACCGAGCGCGTGGGCCAAGCGGAGCGCGCGATCGAGCAGATCGTGGCCGGCTCGCGCTCCCGGGGCTCGACCACCGCGTTGGGGCTCGCGGCTTACCTGCGGGCGGATCTCGCGCTTGCGCGCGGCGAGGTGGCCCGCGCTGCGGCCGACATTCGCGCAGCGGTCGAGGCAAGCCGTCAGGGCGGGTGGCTGCTTGCGATTCCAACCCAGCTCGCGCTGCTCGTTGAGACGCTGATTGAACGCGACGAGCTAGACGCGGCGGAGGCCGAACTCGCCGCCGTCGGGATGACCGGCCCGATTCCCGAGACCTACTGGTTCACGCCCCTGCTGTTCGCTCGCGCGCACCTGTGCCTCGCACAAGGAAGACCCCGCGAGGCCGTCGACGACCTACTCAAGGGGGCCCGCGATCTCGAGCGCCTCGAGATGGTAAATACCTATTACCCGTGGGCGGCATACGCCGTGCTCGGGCTCGCGGCGCTCGGCGACAACGACCAAGCACGTCGTATCTTCGAGCCCGCGCTCGACGCCGCTCGCACATGGGGCGCCGCCCCGCCGATCGCGGCACTGCTGCGCGCACAGGGACTGATCGAAGGAGGCAAACCCGGCATCGAGCTGCTACGCGCCGCCGTCCGGACGGCCGAGCGCTCGCCGGCCAAGCTCGAGTACATGCGCGCCCTCGCCGACTACGGCGCCGCGCTGCGCCGCGCCAACCGCCGAGCCGAGGCGCGCGAACCGCTGCGCGAGGCGCTCGCGCTGGCGCGCGCGACAGGGGCGCTGGCGATCGCCCGCCGCGCCCACGAGGAGCTCGGGGCAACCGGCGAGAAGCTACGCCCCCTCCCTGCGGGAGGCGTTGAGTCATTGACGCCGTCGGAGCGGCGGATCGCCGAGATGGCCGCAGAGGGCACGACCAACCGCGACATCGCCCAAGCGCTATTCCTCACAATCAAGACCATCGAGACCCACCTCTCCAACGCCTACCGCAAACTAGACATCCGCTCGCGCTCAGAGCTCGAGACGGCACTGGCGAGCCCGCCAGACCACGCATAGCCCAACCGCCTCGACAGCCACCACCTCCCTGCACATGAGCACCTTCACCTATCCGGGATGGTGCGTTGACCCCTTGAGGCCGCGCGCGAGAGCAGCACCTGCTTTGTGCGGAAGGAGAAGCGCAGCTCTCGCTGTTCTAGTTCGCGAACTCGGTGCTCACGCTCGGCTTGACGTCCCAGCGAGCGCAGCAAGCACAGCCCGGGCGACCCTTGGCCAAAAAGGCTGTGTGCGTGTGGCGAAGCCCGGGTACAGTCGCAAGGGCGCGGCCGTCGCACCAACGAGCCTACCTGGCTCGGCAAGGGGATTCGGCCCCGCCCTTTTGTGCCGTCAAACGCGGTTCGAGGCCAGCGGCGACTGCCGAGGGTGCTCGGGAGCCAAGAGGTGGATATGGTCCACGCGCCTTTCGAAGCATCGAGCTTTGACCACGCGACACAGCCCGGCTCTGAGGGCTCCTGATGGCGGTCGACGCCGAGCCTGGACTCCCGCCGTCCTGGAGGGACGCGCTCGCGCCCTACGCCCGCCCTGACCTGCGCCGCGGTCTGCTCGATATCGCGACATCGGTGCTGCCCTACCTCGCGCTGTCGGTGGCGATGTTTCTGCTGCTGGACGTCTCGTATCTGGCGGTGCTCGCCGTAGGGATTCTCGCGTCCGGGTTCTTGCTGCGGACCTACATCGTGTTTCATGATTGCGCTCACGGCTCGTTCCTCCCGTCCAGGCGCGCGAACCGTCGGCTTGGGGTGATACTCGGTCTACTCGTCTATTCGCCGTATCACAGCTGGCGCCATGAGCACGCCGGGCACCACGCGAGCTCCGGCGATCTTGACCGGCGCGGCGTCGGTGACGTTGAGACCTGGACGGTCGCCGAGTACATCGCGCGGCCCTGGTGGAGCCGGCTCGCCTACCGCCTGTTTCGAAACCCGCTGCTGATGTTTGGACTCGTCGGGCCGCTCTGGGCGCTTGTTTTGGAGCCGCGCCTGGTGCGCAGAACCGCCCGTCCGCGGCTTCGCCGCAGCCATCTGCTCACCGACATCGTGCTGGCCGTGCTCGTCGGGGGACTGTGTTGGCTGGTGGGATGGCGCGCCTTCCTGCTCGTGCAGACGCCGATGGTGCTCATGGCCGGCGGTGCGGGCATCTGGCTGTTCTACGTCCAGCACCAGTTTGAGGACGCCTACTGGGAGCGCGCGAAGGAGTGGACCTATGTCGACGCCGCCCTGCGCGGCAGCTCGCACCTCAAGCTGCCCTGGCTGCTGCGCTTCTTCACCGGCAACATTGGCCTGCACCACGTCCACCACCTCAACGCCCGGATCCCCAACTACAACCTTCAGCGCGCCCACAACGACAACTCCTTCCTGCACCGCGCGCCCACACTCTCGCTATGGGACGGTCTCCGCGCCGTCCGTCTCAAGCTGTACGACGAAGACGCCCACCGCCTCGTGACTTTCGCCGAAGCCCGCCAACGCTCTACCCCGTAAGCCTGGCGCTTCGATCGAAAATCAGAAGGAGGACCCGGAGCCGTGAAGGACGCTGCTCGTCCTCACGAGGTGGGCTAGGTGGCGACCATCACGCGCTGCTGGAATCCGCTAGGGAAGCAGTCGTCTGGCGGGATCCAATCTGGTCGAGCCCTGTCTTCGTCCAACGTAGAGGTAGGGCCGTCACCACGGCATTTGTGATGGCCCGAGAGCCTCGGAGCGTCCGAGAGCCACCTGCAGCGCCGCTGACCGGAGCCGCTGGAGACCGCGATACCGTTCCCGCACTGTCGCCATGAGCAAGCGCTTCAGCCAGGCTTCAGGCGGGTTCGCGTGGGTGCTCGCCATGGCGGCTTGCCTGTGCTCGATCTCGGCTACGAGCCCGGCGGTGGCCCGAGCGGCCGGCTCGAACCGGATTGAGTTCTGGGTCTCCGCGCGGGGTAGCGACAGAGCGGCTGGGAGCCAGAGCCACCCGTTCCGGACGCTCGCCAAAGCGCGCGATGCCGTCCGCGCGGCGCGGCGCAGCGACGGCCGCGCCAAGATCTCCGTGTACCTGCTCGCCGGGACCTACCGCTTGACCCGTCCGCTGGTGCTCGACTGGCGCGATTCGGGCCGGGCGGGCGCAGCTGTGGTCTGGAGGGCCGCGCCCGGTGCGCACCCGGTCATCAGCGGCGCGGTCCGCGTGCAAGGCTGGACGCTGCACGACGCCACGCGCGGCATCTACGAGGCGCGCGTGGTACGGGGTCTGCAGACTCGACAGCTCTACGTCGATGGATCGCGCGCGTTGCGAGCACGCAGTGGGATCTACCCACCGGGATTCACTCGAACGCCCAGCGGGTTCAGGGCACCCAGTGACTCGATGGCCAGCTGGCGCAATCTGAGCAGCATCGAGGCGGTGACGCGGACGCAATGGAAGATGATGCGCTGCCCGGTAAGGTCGATCCGCGGTCGCGACATCGTCATGCGGCAACCCTGCTGGACGAACGTCAACGTGTTCCCGTACCTGTGGTCGTTCCAGACGTTGACCTGGCTCGAGAACGCGTACGAGCTGCTCGATCGTCCGGGCGAGTGGTACCTCGACAGTCGCGCCGGCCGGCTCTACTACATTCCGCGGCACGGACAGCGGCTCGCTCGCGCGGACATCGAGCTTCCCATCCTCCAGGCACTGATCGAGGTGCGCGGAACCGTCCACCGGCCGGTCAAGCACATCCGCTTTCAGGGGCTGACGTTCGCCTACGGGACATGGCTCGATCCCAGCAGCCCGAACGGCTATGCCGACGATCAGAGTGGCTTTCATCTCGACGGACGCGGCCATCGAACCAATCTGATCGGGCACGACCCCGACACGACCCGCACGCCCGGCAACGTCAGGCTGCGATACGCACGCCACGTGATGTTCACACACGACGACTTCCTTCACCTCGGTGGCGTCGGGCTCGACTTCGACACGGGAAGCCAGCACGACGCGGTTGTCGGCAACCGGTTCGACGACATCTCCTCGGCCGCGACGGAGCTCGGCGGTGTCAGCCCGGTCGACCATCACCCCGCGCATCGCGGACAAGTGACGCTGGACAACACCATCTCGAACAACTTGATCACGAACATCGGGCGCGAGTACCAGGACGCCGCCGGCGTCTACGTGGGCTTCACCACCCGTTCGCGCGTCGAGCACAACGACATCCGGAACGTGCCGTGGTCGGGGATCGCGATCGGTTGGGGCTGGGGTCTGCTCGACCCGACTGGCTTTCTCGGGCTGCCGGCTGCCGTGCCCGGCCAGTGGGGGAGCTACAGGAAGCCCACGACGAGCGCGGGCAACGAGCTCGTGGACAATCGCATTAGAGGATTTCTCGAAGCACTGTGGGACGGCGGAGCGATCTACACGCTTGGCCAGCAGGGGCCCTCGTCACGTAGGGGCGAGCTCATTGCCGGCAACGTCGCCTCCGACAAGCGAAGGCTCGCCGGCGGCAACACCTTCTATACGGACGGCGGTAGCCGCTATGTGAGGCTCGAGCGCAACGCCTCCCTCGACGACCCGCCTGGCGTCACCGATTTCGGCCCCTGCTCGCTTCCTGACTCGCTGCTCCTGTGCGGAGTTCACGTCCCCTACGGCAGCGACCGTGGCGGCTGCCGTCCGTATGGCGATCTCGTCTACCGGCAGAATTATTGGCGCTACCCGACCCCGTTCTTCTCGGCCTGCCCCTATCCGCCCTATCCGGTGAACGTCGTCGACATCGCCAACCACGTGATCTCCGGTGCGGGTCAGGTGCCGCGCTCGATTCTCGATGCCGCCGGCATCCGGCGTGCTTACCGATCGACCGTGGGTGCGCGGCAATGAGTCCCCGACGGCGCGGAAGCGACGTTCATCAAGAGCGGCAAGCCTGCCGAACTTGCGAAGAGCAGGAGGGCGGAGTGCGTCAGAGCCCGAGGACGAGCGCGAGGGCGCTATCGACGGCTCGAATTTCGCTTGCATCCAGGCGACCGATTGATCGCCCAAGTCGCTGCGGGTCAACGACGGTCGTCTGCTCGACCAGGGCACGCGTGTCTTCGCCCTTGGGCGGATGGTCGGGCGACAGCTTGCGGGTCGGGCACTGATAATGAGCGGGGTGGCTGTCTGAGTGAGGGGCCAGGCGGGACCCCCAGCGGAGCGAGTGCTGGCCCTGATCATCCTGCTGGGTAGCGGTGGCCTGATCGCCGCACCGCTCGTGTGCCTGTGGCTCGCCTCGCGCATCGCCGGCACGGCTGGCCTCGCCGTGGCGGTGCTCGGATGCCCGGCCGTGCTCACGGCCTGGGGCTTTGCCCTGGCCCATGTCAATCGGGCTTATCTGCGGGTCAGCCCTCGTCCCCGTCCCGTGCTCGAGCTCAGCGTGAGCGCCGTGGTGGTGGCCGCCGTCATCGGCCTGCTCATCTGGACGCTGCTGCTCGGATCCCGCGGCCCCGACGTACCCCTGCGGGTCAGCTAGACCCAATTGGCGACTAGATGGGAGCCGGATTTGGGTCGGGGGGAAGGGGGGTCGGATCGGGCGTCGGCGACGGCGGCTGGGGATCGGGGGGGACCGGCCCGGGGGGACGCGGGTCCGGGACGTCGGGTCCCCCGGGGGCGGGAGGTGGCTTCGGCGTAGGCGGCGCGGGTGTCGGCGGTGTCCCCATAAACGCCTGTTGCCCGGTCGGGGCCAAGCGAAATCCCCCGGCGGCCAATAGCCGAGCCGGTGGCGGCCGAGCGCCATCACCGCTTCTGCTGCCAGAGCGCGAGCTCGCCCCCCGCCGAGCTGGCGATCACGCTGCGCCAGCCTGACGGGCCCTCGCGGGGCTCCAGCAGCACGGAGGCCCCGTGCCGGCATGCCCGCCTGGTCGCCTGCACTATCTCCGGGACCTCTACATAGGGCAGCCACAACGGGCGCTCGGTCTGGCACTGCACCACGCCTCCCCCGAGGCTCGGCCCCAACTCGAGCGCCAGATAGGAGCCCCAGGAGGTTTGGATCGGCTCCCGGGCCCATCCGCAGAGCGCGGCATAGAAGGCAACCGCGCCCGCCAGGTCGCCGGTGTGCAGCTCCAAGTGGATCACCGGACTGCCGGACGCCCGCGGCATACTCATATGACCGGGGCGAGCCGGCAAACTCATCGCCGCCGGGGAGGTGCGCCGGCAACCGGGCGGCGCCCGGTCCGTCTAGGCTCCCCTGCTTGGCCGCCAGCCCTACCAGCTTTACCCGGGAGGAGCAGCAGCTGATCTCGGCTGCTGGCCGGGGCGACGAGGTTGCCTTTGGGCGCCTGCTCGAGCCCTACCGGCCCGAGCTGCTCGCCCACTGCTACCGGATGCTGGGCTCCCTGCACGACGCCGAGGACGCCCTCCAGGAGGCGCTTGTACGCGCCTGGCGCGGGCTTGTCCGGTTCGAGGGACGAAGCTCGCTTCGCTCATGGCTGTACACGATCGCCACCAACGTGAGCCTGAACGCGATCGCCCGGCGACCCAAGCGGGTGCTGCCGATCGACTACGGGCCCGCCGTGGATCCCCACACCCCGCCCGGGGAGCCGGTCGTCGAGTCGGTGTGGCTCGAGCCCTATCCGGACGAGATGCTCGGCCTGCAGGACGGCCATGACGCGCCGGAGGCCGGTTACGAGCGCCGCGAGGGCATAGAGCTGGCCTTCATCGCCGCGCTCCAGCACCTACCGTCCAACCAGCGCGCCGTGCTGATCCTGCGCGAGGTGCTCGGCTTCTCGGCCAAAGAGTGCGCGGAGATGCTCGAGACAACCGTGGCGTCCATAAACAGCGCCCTGCAGCGGGCGCGGGCCGCGGTGGAGGAGCGCGTCCCGGAGCAGAGCCAGCAGGCCACGCTGCGCACGCTGGGGGACGGCAAGGTCCGCGAGCTCGTCGACCGCTATGTCGATGCGTGGGAGCGCTGCGACGTCGATGCCTTTGCCGCGATGCTCGCCGAGGACGCCACCTTCGCCATGCCGCCGCTCGCCACCTGGTACCGGGGTCGCGAGGGCATCGCCGCGTGGGCGGCCGGCTGGCCGCTGTCGGGAGACTGGCGCTGGCGAACCGTGTTCACGCGGGCAAACGGCCAGCCCGCGCTCGCCTTCTACGCCTGGGACCCCGAGCAGGCCGGCTACCTGCCGTTCGCGCTCAACGTGCTCACCCTGCGGGGCAGCCAGATCAGCGACGTCACCGCGTTCGTCGCCCGCTCGATCGAAGCGGCCGACCCGGAGGCGTATGAGCGCTGGCCCGAGCAGCCCGCCGACGCCCCGCGGATGATCGCCACCTTCGAGCGCTTCGGCCTCCCCGACCGGCTCGACTGAGCCGCCGGCGATGAGTTGGCGCCCGTCCGCCGGTCTCGAGCCCAAACCACACCGATCCGGGAGAACAACCATGAGCAAGCTGGTCGTATCCGAGTTCCTCACCCTCGACGGGGTCATGGAGGATCCGGGCGGGGCAGAGGACTTCGACCGCGGAGGCTGGGCCTTTCAGTTCGAACGAGGGGCCGCAGGGGACAAGTTCAAGCTCGAGGAGACCATGGCCGCCGACGCTCTGCTGCTCGGCCGCGTCACCTACGAGGGATTCGCCAAGGCCTGGCCCGACCGCACAGACCAGGTCGGCTTCGCCGACAAGATGAACAACATGCCCAAGTACGTCGTCTCGAGGACGCTCGAGCGGGCCGCCTGGAACAACTCGACGGTGCTCGACGGCGACGTCGCCGGGGAGGTCGCCAAGCTCAAGGAGCAAGGGGGAGGGGAGATCGTGGTAGCCGGCAGCGCCATGCTGGTGCAGACTCTGATCGAGCACCAGCTGGTCGACGAGTACCGGCTGATGGTGTTCCCCGTCGTCCTGGGCGCCGGCAAGCGCCTGTTCGCCGACACCGGCACGACCAACGCCCTCCGACTGGCACAGAGCCAGGCGGTGGGAGACGGCGTCCTGATCCTCACCTACCACCCGGTCTCCGCCGCAGAGCAGGCAGCCTCCGCGTGACGAAGGCCAGCGCCGGCCGTCGACCGGCTCGGCGCTCTAGCCGACGGCCGTGGGTTGGTTAGCGCTGCGGTCGAGCTCGTAGTCGCCCGGCTGCAGCCGCATCGCCCGACGGCGATAGTCGCTCCACAGCCACGGCCACTGGCTGGGATCGTTGCCGTTCTCGTCGACGTACCAGCTCGTGCAACCGGTGTGCCAGACCGTCTCGGCCAGGGCGGCGCGCAGCTCGCGATCAAACGCCTCGGCCGCGGCCCGGCGGACCTCGATGCGGTGGGCGTCGGCGCGGGCCATCTCGTTCAGGGCGGCGATCACGTGGTTCATGCCCGCCTCGATCGTGTAGATCACCGAGCCGGTGCCCCCGTTGGTGTTCGGCCCGTAGAGCATGAACAGGTTGGGAAAGCCCGGCACGCTCAACCCGAGATAGGCGCGCGGGACCTCCGCCCATTCCTCGGCCAGGGTGCGCCCGCCAGAACCGACGATCTCCATCGGGGCGACGAACCCGTGCGTCTGAAAGCCGGTGGCCAGCACGAGCACGTCGGCCGCGCGTTCGGTGCCCTCCTCGGTGCGGATCCCGGCAGGGGTAATCTCGGCGATCCGATCGGTGACCAGCTCGACGTTGGGCTCGGCGAGCGCCGGATACCACTCGTCGGTGAGCATGACCCGCTTGCAGCCGACCTCGTCGCGCGGAGTCACCTTGGCGCGCAGCACGGGGTCCTTGATCGCCTTGGTGATCTGGCGCCGCGCGGCGAGGCGAAACGGCGCCAGCAGCCAGCGGCGGTTGGTCATCGCCGCCGCCCCGAACTCCATGAAGGCAAAGACGAACGCGCGGTCCAGGCGCTGGAGGATCGGGAAGCGCTCGAACAACCGCTTGGTGCGCTCCTGATAGGCGAAGTCCATCTTGGGAAACGTCCAGCCGGGCGAGCGCTGATAGACGTCGACCTGCTCGACGACTCGTTGGATCGCCGGCACCACCTGAATGGCGCTGCAGCCGGTTCCCACCACCGCCACCCGCCGGCCGCCAAGGGGCACGTCGTGACGCCAGCGCGCGGTGTGAAAGGCTGGCCCCGCGAAGTCGCCCAGGCCGGGGATCGGAGGGATCTTGGGCACCGACAGCTGGCCGCAGGCAGTGATCAGCACGTCGGCCTCGTGGGGGCCGGCGCTGGTCTCGAGCACCCACTTGCTGCGATCCCCGTCCCAGCGCGCCCGCGTGACCTCGGTGTTGGTGCGGATCCGCTCTAGCACGTCATAGCGCCGGGCTACCTCCTCCAGGTAGTCCTGGATTTCGCCCTGAGGCGCGTAGCGTCGCGACCAGCGTGGGTTGGGCGCAAAGGAGAGCTCGTACAGGTGCGACGGGACGTCGCACGCCGCGCCCGGATAGGTGTTGTGGTGCCAGACGCCGCCGACGCGCTCCCCGCGCTCGAAGACCGTGACGTCGTGATGGCCGGCCCGGGCGAGCATGACCACCGCGGCGACGCCGCCAAAGCCACCCCCCACCACGGCGACCGAGCGCCCGCCCGCGCGGGCCGGATCCCGTCCGGTGACCTGGGCGAGCGCGCTCACCGCCCAGACGTTAGCGGCAGTCGTCTAGGAGGTGGCGATGAACTCGTGCTCCTCGCCCAGCCAGAGGGGAGAGCGCGGCAGGTCGATGAACCGGCGCTCGTCTTCGAGCAGCTCGGCTCCCGCCGCCTGCCCGGCCTCGCTGGAGTAGGCGGCGACCAGGTCCTCGAGGCTGTCCCACCACAGCTCGGCGACACCGTCGTAGTAGCGGGGCTCGCTGCCGCGCGGGGCGGCCACGGCCTCGTCCAGATCGGTGTCGCGCGCGTGGACCTGGACGTAGCGCTGGATGCGCAACGCCCCTGCGTGACGCCGAACCAGAGGGGCGTGCTGCTCGCGCCAGTAGCGCTGGAACTCCTCGCGGGTCATGTCCTCGCGACGCCGCAGGGTGAACACCAGCTTGACCATGTCATCCTCCGATTTGGGCGAAGGCCAGATTGTCCCCCCTCCTTTACCCCATCGGCGGACCGTGGGGGTTCTAGGCTTGCCCGGTGAGCGCGCATCCCTTCGAAGGGGAGCTGTTCGGGGCCGAGCACGTCCGGGTCTACCGCGAGACCGGTGGCGAGCGGGGCTACCGCTGGCGCGGCACCACGATCCTGCTGCTCACGACGACCGGGCGGCGCACGGGCCGGCCTCGAACCACTCCGCTCATCTTTCGCCCCGACGGCGAGCGCTGGGTGGTGGTCGCCTCCAAGGGTGGGGCCCCGCGCCACCCGGGTTGGTATGAGAACCTCAGCGCCAACCCCGAGGCCATGCTTCAGATCCGGGCCGAGGAGGTCCCCGTGCGGGCTTCTACCGCCCAGGGTCAAGGCCGCGAGCGCCTGTGGAGGCTGATGGGCGAGGTCTGGCCCGACTACGACCGCTATCAGGCCCGGACCGATCGCCAGATCCCGGTAGTCGTCTTCCAGCGCCGCTGACCGGCTCCGGCGCCCCGGCCGACCGACCAGCGCGCGGGCTAGGCCTGGGCCGCGGACCCGGCGAGGTCGCCCACCAGCCCCGCGGCGAGGGACTCGGCGCGGGCGATGGCGTCTGGCCCCCAGCCGCGGGCCGACAGCGCGCGGCAGATCAGGACGCCCCGGGCGCCGGGGCCCGGCGGGATCGGGACCAGCAGGGCAGCCCGACACCCGGCGGCCGCCAGCTCGGCCAGCTCCGCCGGACACGCTTGGTCGTCGTAGTCGAGCACCTGTCCAGCGTCCCCGACGCGCAGGACGTGCGCCTGGGCGGGGCGCGCGGCGAGTGGCAGGCGTGCGCCAGGCCCCGAGCGCTGGGCCTGGACCGCGACTAGCTCGCCGCTGAGCGCGTCGTGGGCCCACATCTCGGTCTCCACCGCCCCGGTGACCGCGGCCATCCGCTCCAGGATGTCCCGCGCACCGCCCCGGCTGGGGCCAGAGAACGGGGCCGGCTCGATCACCCGCACGCCCGCGTGCAGCGGCGCGGCGGCCGCCTCCAGCACCGACCCGTCGACGCCCGGCCAGGGCGGCCCGGGCCGGGCGATCAGAAAGCCCTGGGCGAAGAGCACGCCCAGCGCGGTGAGCGCGCGCAGGTCGTCGATGTCCTCGATGCCCTCGGCGCATACGGTGCTGCCCGTCTGCTCGGCAAAGCCGGCGAACGAGGCGGCCAGCGCCTGGCGGGCGGGGTCGCTGGCGATGCCACGAACCAGGGAGCGGTCGAGCTTGACCACCTCGGGACGCACCTGGACGAGCTGACGCAGCCCCGCCGATCCTGCCCCGGCGTCGTCCACCGCCACCCGGCCGCCGCGCTCGCGCACCAGGCACAGGGCCCGCTCGACCTCGGTCTCGCTGACCAGGGCCTCCTCCTCGGTTACCTCGACGACCAGGTGCGAGAGGTCCTCGGGCAGTGCCGCCCACGCCTCGTCGTCGCACAGCGCAGACAGGCTCAGGTTGACGTTGAGCAGGATGCCCGGCGGCGGCGGGCCGGCGGCCAGCGCGGCCCGCAGAGCCGCCGCCTCCAGGCGGGCGCCGGCGCCGGCGCGCCGCGCCGCGTCGAAGACCTCCTGGGCGGGATGCTCGGGCAGGGCGGGGAAGCGAGCCAGCGCCTCATAGGCGACCAGGGACCCGGTGGCCACCGACACCACGGGCTGGAAGATCGGGACCACGCCGCCGTCGCTCAGCAGCTCGTCGAGCGCCTCGGCCGGGTCGCGGCCGGGCCCGCGTGGGTCGTGCACCACGGTGCGGTTGCGCCCGCGCGCCTTGGCTGTGTACAGGGCGCGGTCGGCCCGGCGCAGCAGCTGCTCGGGATCGACCGCGGCGCCTCGCCCGGCGGCCACCCCGGCCGAGCACGACAGCGGCCTTCCCCCGACCAGGATGGCGCCCATCGCCGCCCGCATGCGGTCGGCCACGGCGCGCGCCGCCGAGGCATCGGCCCCGGGCAGCAGCACGGCGAACTCCTCGCCCCCTAGGCGGGAGACCGTGTCGTGGGGGCGCACGGACTCGCGGACCGCCTCGGCGACCGAGCGCAGGATCTCATCGCCGAACGGATGTCCGTAGACATCGTTGATCGGCTTGAAGTGGTCGAGGTCCAGGGCCACGATCGCCATCCCGCCGCCATGGCGGGCCACCCGCGAGGCCTCGCCGACACACGCCTGGTGAAACGCCCGCTGGTTGGCCAGGCCGGTCAGGGCATCCTCGCCGGCCTGGCGCTCGAGGCGCTCGACGAGGCGGGCGTTGGAGATGGCGATCGCCGCCTGCGCGGCGTAGCTGCCCAAGGCGGTCGAGTCGTGGGGCAAGAAGACGGTGGCGCCGGCCGCGAGAGCGATCAGGGTCCCGAGCTGCTCGTCGCGATAGGTGAGCGAGGCGGCGCACACCGACCCGATGGGAAGCTGCGGGTCGGTGGCCAGGGACTCCAATCCGGGGGCGCTGGCGGTGTCGTCGACCACCACCGGGGCGGCGCGCAGCGCGTCGGCCTGGTCGCTCGCCCAGCGCTCTAGCGCCGCCAGGGTCTCGGCCGGGACGCCGGTGTGACGGTCGAGGTCCATCGCCTGCCGGTCGCGCAGGAGCAGCACGAGCTCGGTGCCCCCCACCGCCAGGCGGGCGTGGGCCATGACCTTCTCCAACACCTCGTCGAGCCGCAGCTCGGCGGAGAGGTCGCCGAGCGAGCTCGCCATGCGCGTGCTCGCCTCCTTCTGCTGGTGCACTTCGCGCTCGAGCGCCCGCATCCGGTGGGAGGCCAGGGAGGCGCGGCGCAGCGCCAGCGCCGCACCGCCCGCCAGGGCGGTGGCCGCCGCCGCCGGGAGCAGCACGGGCACCGCCACCGCGCCGGCCACCGTGAGGCCGGCCACGGCGCCGACCAGGGCGCCCACGGCGGTGCGCTGGGCCAGGGGGCGGCTTACCCAGGTGACGTCGAACTCGCACGCCTGGGCGCCGCGCGCCCCGCAGCGCGGGTGGTGCACCTGGGCTGGGGGGAGGCCGAAGAGCTGGGGGACGGTGCGCAGCAGCCCGGCCGTGTACTCGCAGTCGTAGCGGTGGTATCCGACCCCGGAGAGGTCGACGTAGCGCAGGCGGACCCGGCCCGGGCTCGACTGGACGAGATCCAGGCGATGGGCCCAGTTGAACTTGCTGTTGGCCCGCACGACGTTGCGAAACAGCATGTCCGGCGTCCCCAGCGCCTGGATGGCGCGCTTGAGGCCGTCGCCGAGCGAGAAGTCCAGAATCGCCTCGCCGGCGTGCTCGGCCACCCGCGGGTCGCCGAGCACCTCCTCGGCGGCGGCCCACAGGGTCATCTTGGTGTCGAAGTCAAACCACGCGTTTTCGTCGCGCAGACGGGCTTCCTGGGGGCCCAGCCCGCTGCGCGCGAGCATCTGCTCGACCGCGTGGCCGCCGCCCTCGCGCTCGACATAGCTGAGGATCAATCGCGACGTCAGGCCACTGCAGGCGCGCGCACGCCGGTCGGCAGCCGAGAGCTCGCCCGCCCTAGTCACACCCTCAGCATCGGCAGCGACCGCCCCGACTTGAGCGCGCGCCGGGCCCATCGACGACCGTTCCCGTCGGGCGATCCCGGCTGAAGCCGCCCGCCCGCCGTCCGGGAGCTGGGCCAGCCAGCCGGGATTTGCCGGCAAGTCGTCGACCACGGGTGTACGCCGGTGGCCCGAGTGGGTACTGATGGCCGGTAATGCCCGGCCGCGAGCGGACGACCGTAAGCGAGACCGCGACCGACACCGACACCGTCGTCTTCGAGCTCGAGCGCTTCGAGCGCAGCGGGGATGGCCGGCTGGAGGTGGGCGGGCGCTGGTTCGGGGTGCGGGGTCGCCGGTTCCTGCGGCCCACGCTCAGCGTGCTCGCCGACGGCGGAGAGTCCCGGTCCCTGGCCACCATGGAGCACAAGCCGTGGACGGCCGCCGATGGCGAGTCGTGGGAGGCGGCCTTTCCCGCCGACTGGGACAGCTCGGCGGTGGTGGGGGCCGAGCTTGCGGTGGCCCCCGATCTCGTCGTCTCGCTGCCGGCGGCCACCGCTGCCCCCAGCGACGGTCGCGGAGCCGGCCGGGGCCGGGGGAAGGGACGGTCTCGTTTCGCCCGGGCGCCTGTGCGTCTGGAGGCCCACGGTGGGCGCGGAGGTCCGGGCCACGGCGCCGCCGGACGCGCGCGTCGCGCCGACGTCACCGCCGCCACCGGCTCCCGCCCGCGCGAGGGCGACGCCCAGCTCGAGGAGCGCGCGACGGCCTCGGGGCGGCGCGGAGAGCAGGAGCAGGTGCGCACCGCCCAGCTCGAAGCTGCGTCGGCGATCGCCCGCCGGGACGCGGCGCTGGGCCGGCTGAGCGAGGTCACCGCCGAACGCGACGCCGCGCGGGTCGAGCGCGACGAGACGATCGCCGAGCGCGACCGACTGGCCCAGGAGCGCACGCGCCTGCGCAGCGAGCGCGATCGCGCCATCTCCGCGCGCGACGCCGCGCTGGCCCGGACGCGCCAGGAAGCCGAGGCCGCCGTGGAAGCTCGCGTCGCCGAGCTGCGCGCCGAGGTCGAACGCGAGCGCTCGGCCACCCGCCGCATGGGTGACGCGCTACGCCAACGCGACCTGGCCCAGGCGTCCAGCGAGGCCGCCGGGCACGAGCGGGAGATCGCTCGGCGCGAACGTGACGAGGCCCGCCGCGAGCGCGACCATCTGCTCTCCGAGCGCGACGCCGCCCGGCGGGAACGCAATCAGCTGCTCTCCGAGCGCGACGCCGTTCGGACGCGGCTCGCCAAAGCGATCCACGACTGGGAGATCGCCGCCGCCCGCGACGCCCAGCACACGCGCGAGCGCGACGCCGCCCGCGCCGAGCGCGATCGGCTGGCCCGTGAGCGCGAAGCGGCGACCGGCCCCGCCGACGGCGCGCCGCTCGCCCCAGCCGCGCCACCGCCGGGCCAGACCCCCGACCCGGTGGAGGCCCAGGCCCGCCGTGGCTGGCACCCGCCGATCGACTGGCTGGCCCGGGCGCTGGCGCTGGCCGCCCTGATCACCTTCGTCGTGGTGTTCGTGGTCCTGGTCCGCTCGGCCTGAGCGAACGCGTTCTCGTCGGCGCCGGGGTGGGCGAGGACCGCCTGGCGTCACTCCTCCCGCCTCGCGTCGCTCCTCCGGCGTGCGCCGCCCGCACGGCCCATGTCGCACACTTCCCGATTGATGGCCACCCACGAGCTCACCCAGGAGCGGCGCACGAGCCCGGTGGAGTTCCTGTGGGAGCTGGTGTTCGTCTTCGCCGTACACGTGGGCCGGGCCTGGGCCGGGCGATGCTCGCGCTGGCGCTGGTCCCGGTTGGCCGGGTTGTGCGCGGTCGAGACGACGCTCGATCGCCGCGGGCTCAGCGGCGAGCGGGCTGGCGCGACAGCGCTCTAGCGCTTCTGGGGCTCAGCGGCCGAGGCGGGCGCGGCGCTTGCGCCGCCGCTGAGCCAGCAGGGCGAGAAAACGTCTCCACAGGCTCACCACCACACTCTACGCCATTGGGAAACCCGCCCCGGGGTCAGGCCGGAGGTCGGCGCCGGGCGGCGCCGCCGGCGCCGGCGCGGCCGGTGTCAGGCGGCGGCCGGCGCGAGCGGGAAGCTCACGCCGGTGAGCTCCTCGGACAGGCGCCACAGTTCGCGGGCCACCTCCTCGTCGCCGGCGGCGTCGCTGCGGCCCACCCGCTTGGGGTGGCCCCGCTGCTCCTGGAACCCGTCGGGCCCGACGTAGCTGTTGCCCGGCAGGTCCTGGGTGGCGGCATACAGGGTGGGCAAGGCTCCCATCTCGTCGCTCTGGGCCAGCACCCGGTTGGTGACCGCCATGATCGCGTTCTGGACGAAGCTCTCGGTGCGCTCCTGGAGATTGGTCGCGGCGTAGCCCGGGTGGGCGGCCAGGGCGCGCACCTCCGAGCCCGCCTGCTCCAGGCGCCGCTGGAGCTCGAGCGTGAACAGGAGGTTGGCGAGCTTGGACTGGCCGTAGGCGCGCCAGCGCTGGTATCCGCCGCGCTCCCAGTTGAGGTCGTCGAGACGGATCTTGCCCATGCGGTGCGCGCCCGAGGAGACGGTGACCACGCGGTCGGTGATGCTGGGCAGGAGCAGGTTGGTGAGCGCGAAGTGGCCGAGATGGTTGGTCCCGATCTGCAGCTCGAAGCCGTCGGCGGTCCGCCGCTCGGGCGTGGCCATCACGCCGGCGTTGTTGATCAGCACGTCGAGCTCGCCGCTCCACGCGTCGGCGAACGCGCGCACTGACTCCAGGCTGGCCAGGTCGAGCTCGCGGACCTCGGGCTCGCCGGCGAGCGTCGCCGCCGCCCGCTCGCCCCGCCCCCGATCGCGGACGGCGAGCACGACGCGGGCCCCGACCCGGGCCAGCTCGCGCGCTGCCGCCAGGCCGATCCCGCTGTTGGCTCCGGTGACCACGTAGGTCCGACCCTCCAGCGAGGGGAGATCGGCTGCGGTCCACTTGGGGGCGCCCATCGCGGTGAATCTACCTGCCCGCCGGTCCGGGTGGCCCAGCGCCGCCGGCGCCGCGCCCCGAGCCCTTGGGCCGGGCCCCGATTCGCCGCTGGTGCAGATGGCCAAGCCGGGACCGTCTGGTTTGGACGCCGGGCCATGCCGGAGGCCGGCCGCGTGGCGCAACCTGAGCGATGTAATCGGTCCTGCGCGGACCGGGTCTATCCCAGGAGAGCACGCCCATGGCATGGACACAGCGGGTGCTGGTGGTGGCCAACCAGACCGTCGCCTCGGAGGAGCTGCACCGCGAGCTGGTGGGTCGCCACCGCCACTGTCCGACCGCCTTCAGCCTGCTGATGCCGGCGCGTCGCACGCCGGCGGCCGAGGAGCAGCTGCACGAGGTGGTCGCGGAACTCAGGGCAAGCGGCTTGGACGTCGACGGCCGGATCGGCGACGCCGACCCCTTCTTCGCCATCCACGAGCTGTGGGATCCCCGCCGCTATGACGAGATCCTGATCTGCACCCTTCCGGCCACCAGCTCACGTTGGCTGCAAACCAACCTGCTGCGGAGGGTCGAGCGCCGGACCGGGGCGCTGGTGAGCCACCTTTCCGCGAGCGCTTGGGGAGGAGCTCAGCGGATCCCGGAACCGGTGCGCGAGGCCTGGACTCCAGGCCCACCGAGCCGGGTGACGGCATGAAGTCGCTTCTCAGCGCCCCGCGGCCCTCGCCGGGGCCGAAAACCACGCCCCGCGCCAGCGCGGTCGCGCCGATCGCGTCCAGCAGCGAGCGAGTTACCCCTCGGGGTTCCGCCCACTGCACATACGTCGGCCTGCGTCGCTCCAGCGGCTGGGAGCTATTGGCGATCACCGCCCTGAGCACGACCACCGTCGTGCGCGAGCAGACGGGGCTCGGGCGCGATCGGGACGTGGCCGCGCAAGCCGCGCGCCTGGCCGGCGCGATCTTGGAGGACCTGACCGGGGCGGTGGTTCCGCCCGCGGCCCGGGCGTCGGTGGCCGAGCAGATCGCACCCCAGCTCGAGGGCGACACGTTCGTCTGCTACAGCAGCGACCTCCGCGGCCTGCTGCCCGAGCCCGCTTCGGACTGACCCCCAGCTCGGCGCGCGCGCGCCGGGGCGCGCGATCCTTGGCCCGGTGGACAGGCACTGCGTCCCCGGGATTCGCCAGGATGGCGCCTGATGATCGACACGACGTCGTTTCTGGTCATCGTCGCGTTTGCCGCGTTTGCCGGGGTCCTGGCCACCACTATCGAGTCGCGCCTGGCGCTCCCGGTCGTCGTCGTCGAGCTGTTGATCGGGATCCTCATCGGTCCACAGGTGCTCGCCTTGGTAGGCATCGACCGGTTCACCACCTTCTTCAGCGACCTCGGTCTGGGGATGCTGTTCTTCTTCGCCGGCTATGAGATCGACTTCGAGCACATCCGCGGGCGTCCGCTGTGGCTCGGGCTGGGGTCATGGGTAGTGTCGCTCGCCTTGGCGTACTCGATCGGCGGTGTGCTGGCGACGGCCGGGATCGTGCTCTCGCTCATCTACACCGGCTCCGCCCTGGCCACCACGGCGATCGGCACCCTGATCCCGGTGCTCAGGGACAAGGGCGAGCTGCACACCCGCTTCGGGACCTATCTGCTCGCGGCGGGGGCGGCGGGCGAGTTCGGCCCGATCATGCTCGTCACCCTGGTTCTGTCCGGCTCTCACCCCCTCGAGGAGGCCGCGCTGCTGATCGCCTTCGTCGCGCTCGCGGTGCTCACCGGACTCCTGGCCGTGCGCTCCATGTGGCGGGGCTGGTCGGCGCTGGAGCGGACCTTCGAGGCGAGCAGCCAGCTGGCCGTGCGCCTGCTCGTCGTGCTGGTGTTCGGCTTGGCCACGCTGGCCGACCAGCTCGGGCTGGACATCCTGCTCGGCGGCTTTGTCGCCGGCCTGATCACGCGGGCGGCGCTGAGAGGTCACGAGGTTCGGGTCTTCGAGTCCAAGATGACCGCTCTGGGCTACGGCCTGCTGATCCCGTTCTTCTTCCTCGTCAGCGGGATGAAGTTCGACGGCGCATCGCTGATCTCCAGCCCGTCCGCCGCGTTCAAGCTGCCGCTATTCCTGGTGCTGATGCTGATCGTGCGCGGCACCCCCGCCCTGCTCTTCTACCGCGGCGCGCTCCCGGCGCGCGACCGGCTGGCGCTGGCCTTCTACTCGGCGACCGCGCTCCCGCTGGTGGTGGCCATCACCTCGATCGCGACCAGCACACATCACATGCGCGAGAGCACGGCGGCGTCGCTGGTCGGCGCGGCGATCCTGTCCACGCTCATCTACCCGCTGGTGGGAGCCGCGCTGCGCCGGGGCCAGGCCGAGGCACAAGGCGAAGAACCGGAGGCCGCCGGGGAGCCGGCCGCCGCCCGGGCGTGACCCCGAGGGCGTCCGCGGCGCCGCCCGCCGGGGTGGCCGCCGGCGGGTCTCAGTGCGAGCGCCGATAGAGGGCGTTGACCAGCGCCGAGACCGCCGACGCCGTCTGGCCCCAGCCCGGACAGCACGTCGGTCCGCCCGGTGGGGTGGCGCCGATCTCCAGGTGGGGGCCTGAGGAGATGCCGACCACGCCGCAGCCCACCTCGGCTATCGGCTGGCCCGCCCGCACGCGCTGGCCGGGCTGCACCAGCGCCGGCGCCGCGTGCCCGTAGTAAAACGACCAGCCCGCGTAGGGCCCGTTGTCCACCCGCACCACCGGGGCGTAGGGGCCAAACCCCGAGATCCCGGTCTGGACCACCGTCCCGTCGGTGATCGCCACCTCCACCGCGGCCGGCCCGCAGGCCGCCCCGTTGGTGGAGATGTCGACGCCCTGGTCCAGCGTCCAGCCGCCGGGCGAGACCACGACCTTTAGCGGCTGGATCGGGAAGGCCCAGTGCCCTCCGCCCACGGTGGGGTACGACGGCCGCTGGTTAAAGGACTGGGCGGTGTTTCCCTCCGGGACCGCCAGACCCGACCTGCGGGCCTGGGCGAGCTCAGCGCGCACTTCGGCGTCGGAGGGGGCCCCCGGGGCGACGCGGGCCGCCGAGCCACTGGCCGGGTGCGTGGGCAGGGGGTCGGGGGAGGAGCCGACCTTCCCGGTCACCGTCCCGCCGGCGCCGCCGTCGGCGCCCGCGCCGGCGCCCGAACCCGCGGTGCGTGGGGCACGACGGACCGGGTCGCGGGCGGCCACCAGGTGGGTGGGGCCGGTCGGCTTGCCCGCCGCCGGGCTGCCGGTGGCCGCGTCCCCGGCTCGTCCCGAGCCCGAGCCCCCGCCGCAGCCGCCTGCGGCCAGGACCCAGACCAGGCACGCACCGACGGCCGCTCCGCCGACCCGTCCCGGCGGGCGCCGAGCCCCAGCGCGGTGCTCGTGCGCGGGCGGCTGGCTCGGGGCCGGGCGGCGCAAGGACATGCCCAAAGAGCGTAATCGCGACCGAGACCGAGAGCGCCGGGAGCCCGCCGCGCCGCGCCGGCGCCGCTAGCCCTCCGCCGGCGCGGTGCCGCGCACGCGCTGGCGCGCGCCGGCGAAGCGCAGCGCCTCGTAGGCCACCAGGCCGCAGGTGAGCGCCGCCGCCACCGCGATGCCCACCAGGGCGGGGGCATGGGCGAGCGCCGGGATCGCCGCCAGCAGCACCACCGCGCACACCAGCCGCTGGCGGTTGAGCGTCCCCAGGTTGCGCAGGCGGAAGGCGACCAGGCCGAGCAGGTTCAGCGCGCAGCCCCCGAGCAGGGCCACCGCGCCGATGGTGCCCAGGTCGCGGCTCTGGACCGCCAGCCCACGCTTGATTCCGAAGGCGGCGATGATGATCCCGGCGACGATCGGGAAGTGCAGGTAGGTGTAGGAGTCCCGCGCCATCCCCACCTGCTGGGCGAAGGGCAGCGAACGCAGGCGGCGTTCGGCCACCAGCGCCACCACGTCGAAGTACACCCACCACAGGGCGCCGGCCACCGCCAGCCCGAGCAGGGCCTCGCCCACCAGCCGGGCGCCGATCGGCAGCCCGCTGGCGCCCACGCCGATGGCGACGACCGACTCGCCCAGGGCGATGATCACGATCAGCCCGTGGCGCTCGGCGAAGTGCCCGGGCGACAGGCGCCAGCCGCCCGTGCCGCTGAGAAAGGCGCTGCTCCAGTCGATCGCCAGGGCCACTAGCCACAGCGCGTCGCGCAGCGACGGGTTGACCACCGAGGCAACCACCAGGATCGTCGGCCCCAGGGTCAGGCCCGGGGCCAGGCGTCGCAGCGCGCCGCGCAGCGGGGCGTCATCCCGGGCGGCGAGCAGGTACAGCGCGACCTGCAAAAGCCGCATGGCCAGGTAGGCCAGGGCGAAGACTTCGGCGTCGCCGCGAAACGCGCCGGGTACCGCCAGGGAGGCGATCAGCATCGCGCCCATCGCCGCGAACACCACCAGGCGGGCCACTCCCTCCTCGGGATTGACCGTGTTGGTCAACCAGGCGTACGCCGCCCATGCCCACCACAGCGCGGCCAGGACCAGGACCCCGTGGCCGAGCCCGCTCCAGGACGGGTGCTGGCTGAGCAGCCCGGTGACCTGGGTGATGGCGAACACGAAAACCAGGTCGAAGAACAGCTCCAGCGGGGTCACGCGCTCGTCGACCGAGGACGCCGAGCGCTCCTGGGGCGCGGCGTCTGCCGCCGGCCCGTCGGCGCCCGAAGGTCTGATCTGGAGCCGGGGCATGGCGCACAACGTTAGGGCGCCGAGCGATCCCGGGGCCGGCGCCCGCAGGGACGGCGCCGCAGTACCCTGCCCAGCGTGGGCAGGGAGTCCAGCAGCCGGACGGGGGGGCGCGCGCTGGCGCTCGCCGCCGCGCTGGCGCTCGCCGCCGCGCTGGCGCTCGCCGCGCTCGCTCCCGCCGCCGCGCTGGCCGGCAGCTCCCCGCCGCCGGGCTGTGACCCGGTGGCGCTTGGCGACGTCGTCCCCGGCAGCGCCCAGGTGTGCGTCCACCACGTGCTGGTCACCGCCACGACCAACGGCCAGGAGCAGAACCAGACGACGTTCACCGTCACCGACACCCCCGGCCACGTCGCGACGCTAACCGCCACCGTCCCCAACTGGTGGCCGTCGGGCCCCCCGACCGCCGGGATGGTGATCACGATGTGGGGTCACCGAAACGCCGCCGGCGAGTTTGCCGTCGACCGGTGGATCGACCTCACCCACGGGACCGGCCCGGCGCCCGACGGGCCCTACGCCCAGGCCGACGCCCTCGCGGTCGCATCCGGTCAGGTCCCCGAGCACCGGATGGTGTGGGTGGCGACCTACGTCTACCTGCTCGATCCGCAGGACACCGGCGACGGGGACATCCACGTGCAGACCGCCAACGGCTGCCCCGCCGCGGGCGTGACCACGGAAACGACTCCGCCGCTTCGCGGCTACGTCGATCACCCCGCCCTTCCCGGCCTGACCAGCAGCAGCGACGAGTCGGACCCGGCCCACAACCACCTCGCCGACGCCCCGCCGGTCGGCGTGCCGGTGGTGATCCTGGGGGCCGTCCGCTACGACTACGGCTTTGGCTGGCGCGAGCTTCACCCGATCCGGGCCTGGCGATTTGCCACGCCGGCCGAAGCCGGGGCGCTGGCCAGCGCGTGCGCGGCCCGCCCGGTCCCGCAGCTCGACCACAGCGCCCCGGTGCCGGTGCCGTTCGGGACGCCGCCGTGTACCGACGGCAGCGAGTTCGGCGATCCGGCGAGCCTCTACTCGGCGTGCGGGCCCCAGTGCTACGTGGCCCACACCGCGATCGGCGAGCCCGAGCAGCTGGCGGGACCGTGCGACGGGATCGAGCCGGTGGTCACTCCCTCCCAGGAGGGGATGTCAGAGACAAGGGCCAGCTCGACTTCGCCCTTGCCCTTGACGCCCGCGGGGGCCGTCGAGGGCGCGTCGGATGCCGCGCGGGGAGCACAGGCCGCGCTCGCGCGCATCTACGGGCGCATCTGCAAGGGGCTGCTCGGGCCGGGCGGCCAGCGCGGGGCGCCGTTTCACCTGTGCCTGGACGCGATGGCGCGCCTGGCCGGCGGCGAGACGCGGTCGGCCCGCGCCGCGTGCCGACGCGAGCAGCGCCGCTCGCCGCGGGGGCGCCGCCGCACCCGCGACCGCTACTCCCGCCGCTGCCAGGCGGCGGGAGTAGCGTTGCTGCGCTCGCTGTCGCACGCGCGCATCCGCGAGGGGTAGAGACCGTCTAGTCCGGCTCGTCCTGGCGATGGACGATCAGCATCGGGACGTCGGCGCGGAAGTGGACGTCGGCGGCGACGCTGCCCAGCAGGGTGGATCGCAGCCTCCCGCGCCCCCGCGAGCCCAACACCACCAGGTCGTGAGCGCCCGGCTCGAGCTCCTCCAGGATGCGGGTCGCCGGGTCGCCCTCGCGCCAGACCGTGGTGAGCCCGATGTCCTGAGGCGCGCCGTCGGCGAGCTCCCGGAGGATCGCCTTGCTCTCGTCCTCGGCCTCGGCCTGTAGCGCCCCGATGTTCACGCCGGCGCGGTAGACGAAGCTCGGCAGCGGCGCGAGCACGGTCATCAACGTCAGGCGCGCGTTTAACGCGCGGGCGAGCCCGACGGCGTGGTCGAACGCCCCCCGGGAGGTCTCAGAGCCGTCGACGGCGACCAGAATGCTGCGGTACACCGGGGCGCGATCCTAGTCCAGCAGCTCGGCCAGCCAGGCGGCCCGGCGGGGGAGCACGGCGGGGTCGATGGTGTGGCCGACCGGGGACTCGTCATAGACGACGGCCAGCTCGCGCTCGGTCAGCCAATCGCGGGCCTGGCGCCCGAAGGAGACCTCGATCACCGGGTCCAGCGTGCCGTGGGCGAGCGCGGCGACCACCTGGCGGTGGCCTTCGACCGTGAGCCTCGGCTGGGGGACCTGGGGCATGAAGCCGCTGAACCCCAGCACCCCGGCGGGGGCGGGGCGCCCCTCGCCGAACGCCAGACCGAGACACATCACCGCCCCCTGGGAAAAGCCCCCGAGCACCGTGCGCCCCCACGGCACCCCCAGCTCCTCGGCCGTCGCCGTGGCCCACGAACCCAGCGTCCGATAGGACGCCATAAAAGTCTCCGGGTCCGGGAACCCGACCCGCCGGGAGATGTACCAGTGCCAGCCCCCCGGGGGGAGGGCGAGCGGGGCGCGCGGGCAGACCACGTGCAGTCGCCCGCCGGGGTCGAGCGCGTCGGCCAGGGGCGCCAGGTCGTGCTCGTCGACACCGCGACCGTGCAGCAGGAACAGCAGTCCGGCCGGCGCGGCGCTGGCCGGTCGGTGGACGCTGGCGAGGGCCGCCGCCGGGCGGGGCACGTCAGGGGGCCAGCCGGGCCTGGGCGGCCGCGACGTATCGGGAGACGGCGTGGATCTGGTCTTCGCTCAGCCGCTGGCGCACGGGCATGACCCGCACGAAGCTCTCCACCTCGGCCACCGACATGCGCCGGCGGGCCAGGTCTCCACCGAGCACGTGCCCCGACTCGTGGCCGGACAGCGTGTGGCAGGCGGTGCACTCAGAGCTGAACACGTGCGCGCCGGAGGGAGGCTCCGCGCCGCAGCCGCCGCCGGCGGCGCCCACCAGGGCCAGCGCCGCGGCGGTCGCCGCGCGCGCGCGCCGGACCGGTGGGCGGGGTAAGGCATGCGCTGAGCGCCCACGCACCGGGCAAGCATGCCAGCCCCGCGCTGGCCTTCGCCGGCTTGGCAGGCGGGGGGGCGACTAGAATGCCGCGCCCCGCCGGGCTCTGGTGGGCCCGGCCGCGGCCGCAACTCAGGGATCGGCCTCGGTTTGCAGCAGCCGGGCCGCGTTCTCGTCTTCGCCACGATCCGCTTGAAGCCCCGTCCTCGACACGCTCTGGTCCTGCCCATCGCCCTGGGCGCCCTGGCCCTGGGAGCCGCGCCGGCGTTGGCGATCGAGCCCAGCGTCTCCCCCGAGCCGGGGACCCCGGACGCTTCGCCCTTGAGCCAGATCAGCTTCCGTGGCGTGCCGGCGCGCCAGCTCGGCCCGATCAGCGTCACCGGCTCGCGCACCGGGCGCCACTCGGGGCACTTGGAGGGCTACGCCAGCCGCCCGGGCGCCAGCTTCCTCGTCAACGGCAGCTTCCGCGCCCACGAGACGGTGACCGTTCGCCTGGCGCGCAAGGGCAGGGTCGGCCCGCTGCGCTGGAGCTTTCGCGTCGCCCACCTGGTGGGGGCGAGCACCCCGCCGCATCAGGCCGGCGGTGGCCTGACCACTCAGGGCGTGCAGGTCTTCCAGTCGCGGCCCGACCTGCGCCCGCCCTACTTCGCCACCGCCGGGGGCGGCGGCCCGCTGGGGCCGGGGCAGGTCTTCGTGGCCGCCATCCGCGGACCCGGCAGCCCCATGTACGGGCAGTTCGGCCCGTCGATCATCGACAACAACGGCTCGACCGTGTGGTTCAGGCCGGCCAGGCCAGGCGACGAGGCGTTCGACTTTCACCCCCAGACGCTGTTCGGCAAGCCGGTGCTGACCTGGTGGGAGGGTCACCTGTCGCCGATCGGCTTCGGCGAGGGCGACTGGGTGATCGCCAACGACGCCTATCAGGAGGTCGGCCGCATCCGGGACGGCAACGGACTCCGACCCGACCTGCACGACATGGTCATCACCCCCCAGGGCAGCGCCTTCGTAACCGTCTATGAGACCCTGGCCGCCAACCTGCGCCACTTCCGCGGCCCGTCGCGGGGCTCGATCCTCGACTCGCTCGTGCAGGAGGTCGACATCAAGACCGGCTTGGTGATGTGGGAGTGGCACAGCCTGGGTCACGTGGCGGTGGCCGACTCGATGCTCAGCCCCGACCCCAAGGGCGCCACCTTCGACGCCTTTCACACCAACTCGATCGACCTCTCACCCGACGGGGGAACGGTCCTGATCGGGATGCGCAACACGTGGGCGGGCTACCTGGTCAATGTCGCCGACGGCGCCATCACCTGGCGGCTGGGGGGACGCCACAGCACGTTCGCGCTGGGCAAGGGGGCGGGGTTTGCCTACCAGCACGACATGCGCCTGATCAATCCTCGCCTGGTGCGCATGTTCGACAACGAGGCCACGCCCAAGGTGGGTCCCCGCTCGCGCGGCCTGACCGTGCGCCTGAACTTCTCGCGGCACCAGGGAACCCTGGTGCGCGAGCTCAGGCACACCGGCACGGTGCTGTCGGGAAGCCAGGGAAACGTCGAGTCGCTAACCAACGGCAACACGTTCGTCGGCTGGGGGGCACCGCCGCTGGCCACCGAGTTCTCGCGCACGGGCAAGGGCATCTTCGACCTGCGCTTTCCCGGCGCCGACGAGTCCTACCGCTCCTATCGCTTCGTGTGGGCCGGGCATCCCAAGACGATCCCCGACGTGGTCGCCAAGCGCGTCAAGGGGAGGCTGACCGCCTACGTGAGCTGGAACGGCGCCACCGAGGTGGTCGCCTGGCAGGTGATCGCCGGCGCGTCCGCCACCGCGCTTGCGCCCACCGGCCGCCCGGTGCTGCGCTCTGGCTTTGAGACCGCGATCCCGGTCAGCACCTCGGGGCACTTTCTCGCCGTGCGCGCCTACGCGGCCGACGGCGCGCTGCTCGCTACTTCCAAGGTGGTCAAGGTTTAGGTATCTGCGGAGCCCAGACCGGGCTCCGCAACCGGCGGTCGGGCTCAAGGCGGCAGGGCGAGCGGCCGATGAACCGCCTGAAGGGGTTTATGACCACGCTTGCCCAGATTCGGCCTAGTGCCAGCGGCCCGTCACGGAGCCGGGGGCCGCGGCGGGCGCGCGGGCGCGTGGGCGGCCGGGCCATCGCGGCGCTCGCCGCCATCGCACTAGTAGGTATGGTCGTCGCCGCCGCACCGGCGCTGGGGCGTTCCCCGCACGGATCTGGCGCTCGGCATGCGGCCGGGCATCGACACGGCTCCGGACGCCTGCATCAAACCGCTCCTCGTCTGCACGGCGTGCGTGCGCATAGGCCGCGCCAGCACGGGCGCATCAGCGGGGTGGTGCCGCTGCGAGGTAACCGCTCCCGTGCACGGTCGGGCGTAGCGCGTCTGCGCGCCACCACGACGTCGGCAGACAACCTGGCCCCCCATGGCGGGCCTGTCATGCACACCAACCACGTCCACGCCATCTTCTGGCAGCCGACAGGAACCACGATGGCTGCCGGATACCAGTCAACCGTCGATCAGTACCTCTCCGACGTGGCCGCCGACAGCGGCAAGCTCAGCAACGTTTATGCCACCGACACGCAGTACTACGACACGTCAGGAACGATCCAATACAGCGCTAGCTTCGGCCCGGCCACGGACGCCGTGGTTGACACCGATCGCCTACCGGCAAGCGGCTGCAGCGACAATGGGCTGCCCTGCCTCACCGATGCCCAGCTCCAGATCGAGATAGATGCCGTCATCCGGGCACGTGGCTGGCCGAGGGGCACGGGCAACGTGTATCTGTTGCTCACCCCCAAAAACGTGGGCAGCTGCTTCGATTCCGGATCCACCGAGTGTGCGTTCGCCAGTGGCGGCTACTGCGCCTACCACAACGCCTTCGGCTCCGGCTCGAATCTCACGGTATACGCCAACATGCCTTACGTGGGGACTGACCTGGGCGGCTGCGGCACCGGCCAGTCGCCCAACGCCAATACCGACGCGGACGCAGAGATAAATGTGCTCAGCCATGAGCACAACGAGTCGATCACCGATCCCGATACCCAAGGGGGCTGGTTCGACTCGAATGGTTACGAGAACGGCGACAAGTGCGCGTGGGACTTCGGCACGACGCTCGGTTCGACGGGTTCGGGCAGCTACAACCAGCAGCTAAACGGACACGACTACTACCTCCAGCTGGAGTGGAGCAACGCGATCACGGGCTGCGCTCAGACGATGGCTTCGCCGCCCACCGCGCGCCTGTCGGCGGATCCCACCACGGCACTGGTCGGGCAGGCGGTGGCCCTCAACGCGTCCCTGTCCACCCCCGCGCCCGGCACCTCGATCAACGGCTATACGTGGAGCTTCGGTGACGGGACGGGGACCAGCGGAGGAGCTGTCCAAAGCCACAGCTACTCCACCGCAGGAACGAAGACGGTCACCGTAACCGTGATAGACGCCGATGGCGGCTCCAGCACACGGCCACAGGTCGTGACGGTGACCAGTCCCGCGCCGGCCCCCACTCCGCCGGGCGCATCATCGGGCACGGCCGCCTCGTCGGGCTCGGGCGCGACGTCAGGGTCAAGTAGCTCTGGGTCCGGGACGAGCGGGACGGGGCCCTCAGCGCCTCCCGGCGCGCCCACGCCGCCGGGTGATCCCTCGGGGTCACCGCCCTCGAGCAAGCCCGCCACGACGGCCGCCGCCTCGTGCCCCAAGGGCGGCCCGGCGCGCAAGCGCTGCCAGGCCCGCCACAGCTACAAGCGAGCGGTGGCCCGCTGCGCACGCCGGTCGCGGAACAAGCGCGCGTCCTGCCGGCGCGCGGCCAAGCGCGCATATCAGGCCAAGCTGACCGCGATCCGGTGCGCCAGCGCTCACACCAGCGCCGCGCGCCGCGGATGCCCGCGGGCCAAGACGTCGCACGGCCGCCGCCCGAGCGGGCGCCACGTGACGATGCTCGGCCACTGACGCCGGGGCGAAGCGTCCCTCGAGGCCCATCGGGCCGGGGATGCCCTACAGGCCCATCGAGCGGCCGATGATCTCCTTCATGATCTCGGTGGTGCCGCCGTAGATGCGCGTGATCCGGGCGTCGGCGTAGGCGCGGGCGATCGGGTACTCGAGCATGTAGCCGTAGCCGCCGAACAGCTGCACGCAGCGGTCGACCACCCGCCCCTGCAGCTCGGTGCACCACCACTTGGCCATCGCCGCCTGCTCGGCGCTGAGCGCCTGTTCGCCCAGGGCCTGCACGCAGCGGTCGACGAACACCTGGGCCAACTCGATCTCGGTGCGCATCTCGGCCAGGGCGAAGCGCGATGCCTGAAACGTCCCGATCGGCTGGCCAAACGCCTCGCGCTCCTTGGCGTAGGCGAGCGTCCACTGAAGCGCCGCCTGGGCGGCGGCCACGCCGGCCACGGCGATCGACAGTCGCTCCTGGGGGAGGTTGGACACCAGGTAGGCAAAGCCCCGGCCCTCGTCGCCCAGCCGGTTGGCGACCGGCACGCGCACGTCGTTGAAGAACAGCTCGGCCGTGTCCTGGGCGTGCTGGCCCACCTTCTCCAGGTTGCGACCGCGCTCAAAGCCCTCCATTCCCCGCTCGACGACCAGCAGGCTGATCCCCCGGTGGCGCTCGGCCGGATCGGTCTTGACCGCGGTGATGACCAGGTCCGCGTTGATGCCGTTGGAGATGAAGGTCTTGATGCCGTTGACCCGGTAGTGCTCGCCCTCGCGCACGGCGCGGGTGGACATGGCCGCCAGGTCCGAGCCCATGCCCGGCTCGGTCATGGCCACCGCGGTGAGCAGCTCGCCCGAGGCCAGTCCGCCCAACCAGCGCTCGCGCTGCTCGGCGTCGGCATAGGCGAGGAAGTAGGGCACGCAGATGTCGTTGTGCAGCGTCAGCCCGAGCCCGAAGCCGGCCGTCCCCGCGCGCTGCACCTCCTCGCCGATGACCTGGTTGAAGCGAAAGTCGGTCGCTCCGGCGCCGCCGTGGCTGGCGGGGACCGACATGCCGAGGAAGCCGTGCTCGGCGGCGCGAGCGAACACCTCGCGGGGCACTATTCCGGCGCGGTCCCAGGCGTCGTGGTGGGGGACCACCTCGCGCTCGAGGAAGCGGCGAAAGCTGTCGCGCAGAGCGAGGTGCTCGTCTTCGAGCGGCCGGGCGAACGCGGCGGCGGCGTCGGGTGGGGTCATCGCCGGGTGTGTATCGCAATCGGTACCTTCAGGGCGTGCCCGACGCTCGCCTCACCCGCCGGCGGCTGCTCGAGTCGGGCGCCGTGGCGGGAGCCGCCCTGGCGTGGCCCGCGGCGGTGGGGGCCGCCCCCCGCCGGCGCCCCGGGCGCCGGCGCCAGCGCCGGGTGGACGTGGCGATCGTGGGCGCCGGCCTGTCGGGCCTGACCGCCGCTCGGGCGCTGCTTCGCGCCGGGCACCGCGTGGTGGTGCTCGAGGCCGACGACCGGGTGGGCGGCCGGACGCTGAACCGCGCCCTGGGTCCGTCGTTTCCGGGGGTTGTCTCCGAGGTCGGCGGCGAGTACGTGGGCCCCACCCAGGATCGCATCATGGCGCTGGCCCGCTCGGTGGGGGTGGGCACGTTCACCACCTACAACGAGGGCTCGGATCTCCAGTACTTCGGCGGCCAGCTCTCGCGCTATCCGGCCAACCCGGGGCTGCCCACCGATCCTGACGTCCAGCAGGCGGCGTTGATCGGCATCAGCCAGCTCGACGCCATGGCGGCCACCGTGCCGGTGAGCGCGCCGTGGAAGGCCGCCCGCGCCGCCGAGTGGGACGCCACCACCCTGGGCGCCTGGGCCCAGGCCAACGTCCCCACCCCCCGCGGCCGCACGGCGGTGGCCATCGCCAGCCGCGCGATCTGGGGCGCCGAACCGGGAGAGCTGTCGCTGCTGTACGTGCTCTTCTACATCGCCGCCGCCGGCAACGAGAGGACCAAGGGAAGCTTTGGGCGGCTGATCACCACGGGCGGGGGCGCCCAGGACTCGCGCTTCGTGGGAGGCTCCCAGCAGGTCGCGCTGCGCGTCGCCCATCAGCTCGGAGGCCGGGTCTTCCTGCGCGCACCGGTGCGCCGCATCGAGCACTCACGTCAGGGGGTGACCGTCCACGCCGACGGACACCTGGTCCACGCCAAGCGGGTGATCGTCGCGGTCCCGCCGATGCTCAGCGGTGAGATCGCCTACACGCCGCGACTCCCGCGGCTTCGCTCCCAGCTCACGCGCAACATGCCGCCGGGTCGTCTGCAGAAGTGGGAGGCGATCTATGACCGGCCGTTCTGGCGCGATCAGGGCCTCAGCGGCCAGGTGGTCTCCGACGTGGGCCCGGCCAACACGACGTTCGACAACAGCCCCCCGGGGGGGAGCCCGGGCATCATCTTCGGCTTCGTCGGTGGCGACGAGGCCAGCCGGGCGCCACGCGCTCCCGCGACGCGCCAGGCGGCCCTGAGGGACAACCTGGTCACCTACTTCGGCGACGGCGCCCGGGCGATGCGCGACTACTTCGACGAGCAGTGGACGGACGAGGTCTGGATCCGCGGCTGCCCGGTGGCGCACTTCGGCGCTCGGGCCATGGGTCGCTACGGACCGGTGCTGCGACGCCCGATCGGGCGCATCCACTGGGCCGGCACCGAGACCGCGACGTACTGGATGGGCTACATGGACGGCGCCGTACGCGCCGGCGAGCGCGCCGCCCGCGAGGTCAACACCGCGCTGCACCGCAGACGCTGACCGGCCTTCCCCCGAGCGCCGCAGACGCTGACCGGCCTTCCCCGAGCGCGCCTAGGGCGCGTTGGGGGAAGGGTCCTCTGAATCGCGCTCGGGGTGGGGTGTCGGCTCGCCCTCGTAGTCGGTGTCGGCGTCGAGCGGCTCGGCGTCGCGCTCGATCATCTCGGCGTCCTCGGGCGGGTTGTCCGCCTGGGCGTCGCCGAGCGAGGCCTCTCCGTGCCCTACCCGGTCTGCTCGGTCGTGTGTGTCCATGTCCCGAGGTTACCCGCGCCGCGACGCCGAGCGTGGGGCGGCGTCCGGCGGCGGACGACCGCCGTGACGCCGGCGTCCTGTCGGCCCGCTCCCGCTAGGCGGCCGGGGCGGACCGGCCACTCTTGAACGCGGCGAAGCGCTCCTCCCAGCCGAGCTGGCGCTGCTTGGCGTCCTGGATGAAGGGCGAGATCGCGATCGCCTTCAGCGTGACCTGGTTGACCGCCGCGGCCGGCTGGCGCAGCGGGCGGTTGAAGTCGACGAACAGCACCACGCGGGTGCCCTCGGTCTCGTTCCAGGCCTCGTGGTCGTAGGTGTCGTCGAAGATCAGGCTCCGGCCCTCCTCCCAGTGGCGTACCTCATCGCCCACCCGGATGCGGCAGCCCTCCCGCGGCTCGGGGATCTTCAGTCCCAGGTGGTAGCGCAGCACTCCCTTCCACGGGCCGCGGTGGGCGCCGATGTGCTTGCCGGGGGAGAGGATCGAAAAGAACGCCGTCTGCATCCCGGGGATCTGCTGGACGAGCCGGGCGGTCTGCGGGCATCGGGCGCAGTTGGCCTCCGAGCGAAAGCCGTACCCGAACAGGAAGTAGGTCTTCCAGCGGTCGTCGTCGGTGATCGTCGCCTGATCGGTCGAGATGTCCTGGAAGTTCGGGAGCTGGTCGTGGTCGGCCAGGACGTCGTCGAGCTCGGCGCGGATCAGCCGCCAGTCTTGCTCCAGTCGGTGGGCCCACGCGAACTCGTCCACGTCGAAGAAGGTGCGGTCTCCGACCATCGAGTGGCGCGCCAGCCAGCGCTCGAGCGGCGGCAGCACCGCCTCCCCGAAGGCGATGGTCCCGTCGACGACGCGCTGGCGGATCTGCTCCCGGGAAACCGACATGTGCGGCGTGCACTGTAGCCTCGCGGGCGCGACGCCGGCTATCCGCGGCCGGCCGATCGCGGCGGGACGCGAGAGAGGAGCGACATGTCAAGCACGCCACGCCAACTCGCGCTGGCGCTCGCCGGGGTCACCGTGCTGGCCCTCTCCGCGTGCGGCGGTACGAGCGACAAGGATCAGATCATCAACCTGATCAGGGACGTGGGCAAGCACCCGCAGAGCCTGTGCACCAAGTACGCCACGCCGGCGCTGCTGGCCGCCGCCGGCGGGCAGCCCCGCTGTCTGCGGGCCGCCAGCGCCCCCGATGCGGTGGACACCAACGTCCAGATCCTCAGCGTCAACGTGACCGGGTCGACCGCCAGCGCCACCGTTCAGGGCAAGACCGGCCGCATCGACGTCAAGTTCATCAAGGAGAACGGCTCTTGGAAGGTGACCAACCCGGGCGGCTGATCGGCGCTCGGGGGGACGGGGGCGGCTCGGCCTTACACTAGGTTCGGTGGAGAGCCTGTACGAACTGTTCTGCGCCGGGACCGCGCTGCTGGAGGCCGGCGACTATCACGCGGCGACGATCCCGCTCACCCGGGCGCGCGACCTCTCCCCGGAGCAGACCTCGATCCGGGAGGCGCTGGGCCGGGCCCTGTTTCGCAGCCGGCGCTTTCGCGAGGCCGCCGACGAGTTCGAGGCCGTGGTGGAGCGCTATCCGACCAACGACTATGCGCTGTTCTGCCTCGGTCGCTCCCTGCAAATGCTCGGACGCCACCGCGAGGCGTGTCGGCCGCTGGCGCTCGCCTGCACCATGGCGCCGCGCCGCGGCGACTACCGCCTGTACCGCGATCGCGCCCGCGCCGCCGCCTGACCGCTGCGCGGTGCTGGCCCACGTGGCGCTGGAGACCAGGCGCTCGGACGTCGAGGCCTGCGCGGCGTTCTGGCGCCTGCTCGGCTTCGAGCGCGTCGAGCCTCCCGCCTCGCTGGTGGACCGCGCCGCCTGGCTCGAGCGCGCCGGGACCCAGATCCACCTCCTCTACGCCGAAGATCCCGAGATCCCGCGCCAGGGGCATGCGGCGGTCGTCTGCGGCGACTACGACCAGGCGCTGGACCGGCTGCGCGCCCACGGCCACGAGCCCGAGCCGCGGCGCGAGCACTGGGGGGCACGGCGGTGCTTCGTAAACGACCCCGCCGGACACCGCGTCGAGGTCATGGCGTTTGCCCCCGGGCGGCGCTGAGCGCCCGGGCGAAGGCCTGGTGCGCCTCGGCCTCGCGCAGGCAGAAACGCACCCGCTCGACTTCGGGGTGGCGCGCCAGCGCCTCGGCGGTCGCGGGCACCGCCACCTCGGCCGCGAGCCCCACCGGGTAGCCGAAGATCCCCGTGCTGATCGCCGGTAGCGCCAGGCTGCGCGCGCCGAGCTGGGCGGCGAGGGCGACCACCGACCGGTGGCAGTCGGCGAGCAGCTCGGGCTCGCCCTCCCCGCCGCCCCGCCATAGCGGTCCGGGCGTGTGCAGGACATAGCGCTGGGGCAGGCGCCCGGCGGTGGTGGCCACCGCCTGGCCGGTGGGCACGAAGCCGATCTCCCGGCTCTCGCGCACCAGCTCGGGCCCGGCCGCCGAGGCGATCGCCCGGGCCAGCCCCCCGCCGTGGTGCAGGCGCTCGTTGGCGGCGTTGACGATCGCGTCGACCGGAGCCGCGAGCAGGTCCCCGGCGGTCACCTCGATGCGCTCGAGCATCGGCGCAGTCTCGCCGATGGGCGCAGCTCAGGTCGCCGCGACGCGACCCGGCGACGAGCTTTTTCGTCCGCATCGTTTGCTCTCATGCCCTCCACTGAGTCGACGCGTGAGGAGGGGTTGGCATGGCCGCCGTGCGAGTCATCAACGGAGAGGAGCAGCGGGCCGAGGCGCTGATGGAGATGGGCTTTAACACCACCCAGGCCGCGCTGCTGGCGGCCACCCAGGCCGAGGGTCATCACGTGGACCTCGACCAGCTGCGCCGCATGTTGGACTCCGGCTGCGAGCACGAGCTGGCGCTGCGCATCGTGCTCTAAACCCCTGCGCCCGACGCCCGGGCCCGGGATACTGGACCGGTGAGCGAGCCGCCCGGGACGGTCGATGTCGCGGTGGTGGGCGCCGGCCTGGCCGGCCTGGTCGCCGCGCGCGAGCTGACGCGGGCGGGGCGCAGCGTGGCGGTCCTGGAGGCCCGCGACCGGGTCGGCGGGCGCCTGCTCAACGTCCCGGTGGGCGACGGCGCGGTGGTGGAGATCGGCGGTCAGTGGGTGGGGCCCACCCAGCTGCGCGTACGCGAGCTCGCCGACAGCCTGGGCGTGGGCACCTACCCGACCTACGACGAGGGGGACAAGCTGTTCGAGTACGCCGGTCGCATCCGGCGCTACCGGGGCTCGATTCCCCGGATCAACGCCGCGGTGCTCGCGGACGTGGCCCAGGCGCAGCTGCGGATCGACCGGATGGCGCGCCGCGTCCCCTTGGAGGCGCCGTGGCGCGCGCCCAAGGCGCTCGAGTGGGACAGCCAGACGTGCTGGTCCTGGATCCGCCGCCACACCGCCACCGAGGGCGCGCGCAAGCTGCTGGCCCTGGGCATCGAGGCGGTGTGGGCCGCCGATCCGGCCGATCTGTCGCTGCTTCACCTGCTCTTCTACACCCACTCGGGCGGGAGCTTCGACGAGTTGATCGGGACCTCGGGCGGCGCCCAGCAGGATCGCTTGGTGGGTGGCTCGCAGGTGCTCGCCCAGCGTCTGGCCGAGCAGCTCGCCGACGCGATCACGCTGGAGGCCCCGGTCCGGCGCATCGAGCGCGACGACGGCTCGGTGAGGGTGATCGCCGACCCGGGCAGCACCCGCGCCGCCGCGGTCATCGTCGCCGTCCCCCCGGCGCTGTGCGGGCGCATCGTCTATGACCCTCCGCTGCCCGCCCAGCGCGACCAGCTCACCCAGCGGATGCCCCAGGGCAGCGTGGTCAAGTGCCTGGCGGTCTACGAGCGACCGTTCTGGCGCGAGCAGGGCCTGAGCGGCCAGGCCACCAGCACCGAGGGGCCGGTGAAGGTCATGTTCGACAACACCCCCCAGGAGGGCAGCCCGGGCGTGCTGCTCGGCTTTCTCGAGGGGCGCCAGGCGCGCGAGCTGGCCCAGTGGTCGGCGGAGGCGCGGCGCAACGCCGTGGTCGCCTGCCTGGCGCGCGTGTTCGGCGAGGCGGCCGGGCGGCCGAGCGAGTACATCGAGAAGGTGTGGGCCGAGGAGGAGTGGACGCGCGGCTGCTACGGCTGCTACATGCCGCCCGGGGGGTGGATGGACTTCGGGCCCGCCCTGCGCGCCCCGATCGGGCCCGTGCACTGGGCGGGGGCCGAGACGGCGGTGGTGTGGAACGGCTACATGGACGGCGCCGTCAGCTCCGGCGAGCGCGCCGCGGCGCAGGCCCTCGCGACGCTGGCCTGACGTGGGCGCGCTCACCGGGTACGTCCCGGACATGGCGACCGTGCGCCAGGACGTGGCGGCGCTGGCGGCGATGTCTCGGTCCTCGGCGCGGCCGGGCGAGGCGCGCAGCGCGGCGTGGCTTACGCGCCGGTTGCGCGAGCGCGGCGTGGCCGAGGTCAGCGCCCAGACCTACCGCTATCAACACAGCTACGCGCTGGCCCACGCGGCCCACCACCTGGCCGGGGTCCTGGCCTGCGCGCTGGGCGGTCGCCCCGGGGCGGTCCTCGGGGCGGCCGCGTTGGCGTCGTTTGAGCGCGAGGCGAGCGGCCGATCGCAGTGGCTGCGCCGGGTGCTGCCCGCCGGAGAGGGGCGCAACGCGGTGGGCCGGATCCCCGCCTCGGGCCGGGTGCGGGGGCGGCTGGTACTCGTGGCCCACCACGACGCGGCCAACACCGGTCTGATCTGGCACCCCCGGATCGTCGCCGCGGGGGGACGCCGGCACCTGCGTCGACGCCGAGTGGACCCCTTCATGGCTCCCGCCGAGGCGGCGTTCGTCCTGGGCATCGGCGGGTCGCTGCTAGCCCCCGGCTCGCGCGCCGGGCGCCGGCTGCGGGCGCTCGCCGGGGCGCTGCA
>Ga0209577_10000012_pt1 | contig 149370 bp, 138 predicted proteins | sample GraSoiAngelo_109_FD_185874 | JGI IMG/M metagenome (GOLD analysis project Ga0209577, IMG submission 185874) | Grasslands soil microbial communities from the Angelo Coastal Reserve, California, USA - 14_0903_12_20cm (SPAdes) (version 2) | ecosystem: Environmental > Terrestrial > Soil >... | reverse complement strand
CATCTCCCTCAGGAACTGCGCGCGCCGTGTCGTCTTTCCGTATTTCTCAAATCCGGTGAGCGTCTGTTGTTTCATTGAGGAGCTCGCATGAAAGAGACCAACACCTTGGACACCACCGGTAAATCAGAGGTTCCTTAGACTAGGATTGAGGCCCACGCGAGCAACTGGAAATCTTCAGCGCGGCGGCGCCAGCTGCTCGTACACCGCCGCCTCGAAGTCGCGCAGCGTCCGGATCGCTGCCTCGTCGTAGAACGGCAGATATTGCATCATCAGCACTCCACCGACACCGCGCTTCGGGTCGACCCAGAACTCGGTATTGTAGAGACCGGCCCAGCTTAGACTGCCCGCGCTTCGATACTCGCTTCCCACGTCGCTTGGCGCAGTCACTTGAAAGCCGAGCCCGAACTTGTCGCGCCCGGCGCCCAGAGGGAAGGGCCGGGTCAGCCCAGGATCCGCAGCAGGCTGCTGCGAGACGAAAACCGCACCGATCTGATTGCGGCTCATGACCCCGACCGACCTCGCGCTCAGAATTTTCGCCTCTCCCAGGCGGCCGTGATTCAGCAGCATTCGTATGAATTGCCCGTAGTCGCGTGCGGTGGAATACAGCCCGTAGTCGCCACCAAACGGCGGAGTCGGAGTCGAGGGTACTGTCCCGCCGGGCTGCTGCTGAAATTTGCCGTCCGCGTGACTGTATACAGTGATGACCCTCGACTGTTTGGCGATCGGCACGGCGAACGAGGTATCGATCATGCGCAGCGGCACGAAGATGCGCTTCTGGAAATAGGCCTCTAGAGATTCGCCGGTGATCTTTTCGACGATAAGCCCGAGTACGCGCGTGCTCGCGCTGTACGTCCATCGTTCGCCCGGTTCATGCAGCAGCGGAAGCTGCCATTCGTCTTTCTCGTTGCCTTCCTGCAAACGCGCGACAATCGGGCTGGAAAAGCCGTATCCGATGCCCGAGGTGTGCGTCAAGAGATGCCGAAGCGTCATCGTTCGCTTCGCCGGCCTCGTCTCGTACGTACCGTCGGCGTTGAACTTCGTGATGACCTGGAGCTTGTCGAAGCCGGGCAGGTACTTGGAGACGGGATCATCCAGCTCTAGCTTGCCCTGCTCCAGCAGCATCATGATCGCCACGGAAGTGACAGGTTTGGTCATTGAGGCGATCCGGAAAATCGCGTCAGTGCGCAATGCTACGTCGCGTGCGATGTCGAGTCTTCCGGAGGCGCCCTCGAAGAGAACGCCGTCACGATCCACGACCAGTCCTACAACTCCTGGCGTGTCGCCGCGCTCGACCGCGCCAGCGAGCACTCGCGCGACCGCCGCCGTGGCGCTCGATGATGTGATGCCCCGCGCGTCTGCCCAGCTCAGATCCGGGCTGGTGAGTGTGAGACCAATGCACAGCACGAACCCACAAATTGCCGTTCGACGCGTCATCGTTAGTGCTAAAGCTGCCTTTTTGCGCCGCGCCACCCGAGGGCTGCGGGCGTATGAAACGGAGTTATTAGGATAGCCTTAGTTGAATAGAGCGCACCATGGCTCGGCGACGGTCAAGCCGTACTAGAATTTTCGTGGCTAACGGCTCACGGACGAACGGCGTCCGTTGACACCCACGGAAGCCATTTTGTCTCTCCCGAATGCCGCCGGAGTTCAGGCTTCCCATCGTCTGAAGGCGTCGATAAAACTCGCCGACGCAAGGCGTCTCGCAACCGTAATGCGATCAGTTCGATCGTTTTATATTCGCTACCGTCTGGCGGCGGCTCACGTACACTGCGCCCGACCCGTGGGGCACGGAACGGACAGTTTGATTTTCTGCTTGGATCGTCCTAAGTTGTTGATTATAAAAGAAAATAAACACAGATTGCCCGGGAGAGGACTCGAACCTCCACGGTGTTACCCGCTAGTACCTGAAACTAGTGCGTCTACCAATTCCGCCACCCGGGCAGGCGAGGAAGGCCGCGAAATGTACGCACGGGTCCGGGGGCTGTCAATTGAAGGCGCGTAGAGGAAAGTTCGGGCCGCGCGACCGCGGCGCTGGCGCAGCGTCGAAGAGCCGCGGTGGCAGGTCGCGCGGCGCTAAATCCAGGGGCGGCGGGCAGGCCGAGGCCACGGGCCACGGCGCGCGCTCGAGCGTGCGCGCCGGAAGGTCCGTGCCGCCTGATTCCAACGTGAGGCCGGGCTCGCTCGTTGAGGGCACGGTCAGCGCCAATCGCGCCGGCTACGGGTTCCTGCGCGTGGAGGGATTCAAGGAAAGCGTGTTTCTGCCGCCGCCGGAAATGCGTGGCGTGATGCACGGCGACCGGCTGCGCGTGAAGGTGTCGCGTGATGCGACCGATCGCTGGTCGGGCGCGGTGCAGCAGGTGCTGGAGCGCGGGGTGAGCGCGTTTCTCGGCACCGTGGAAGTGCAGGGCCGCAGCGCCTGGGTGAACGCTGCTGATCGGCGCCTGCAGCTGCGCTGTGCGGTGGCGCCGCAGGACCTGCACGGCGCGCGCGGCGGCGATTGGGTGATCGCCCGGATCACGCGTCACGCCGGCCCGGCTTCTGCCGCCCAGGCGGTGATCGGCAAGCGTCTGGACCCGGATCGGCCGGTCGAGCTCGCCACCGAGTCGGCGATCGCACGCTTCGACCTGCCGCACGAATTTCCCGCCGCGGCGCTGCGTGAGGCACAGGCACACGGTGAACAGGTCGATACGCGCGAAGCGAACGAGCGCGTGGATCTGCGCGAGCTGCCGCTCGTCACCATCGATGGCGAGGATGCGCGCGATTTCGACGATGCGGTGTATGCCGAGCCGCACGCGGGGGGCTTCCGCCTCATCGTGGCGATCGCCGACGTGAGTCACTACGTGAGGCCGGGGAGTGCCGTGGATGCCGAAGCGCAGACGCGCGGTACGTCGGTCTACTTCCCCACGCGCGTGCTGCCGATGCTGCCCACCGCGCTGTCGGATCACCTGTGTTCGCTCGCGCCGCGGGTCGATCGCCTGTGCTTTGCCGCGGACATGCTGGTCAGCCGCGGCGGTGCCCTCAAGAACGCACGCTTCTATCCGGCGGTGATGCGCTCGGCGGCGCGCCTCACCTACACGCTCGCGAACGACGCGTTGTTCGTGGGCCGGCCGGCGGCGCGCACCCAGCTCGGTCCGCTGCTCGAGCCTCTCATGGTGCTGGTCGATGTCTACCGCGCGCTCTACAAGGCGCGCGGCCACCGGGGTGCGCTGGATTTCGACGCGGCCGAAGCCGAGTTCGTCATCGACGCCGGCGAGCGGGTGCGCGCCATCGAGCTGCGGGTACGCAACGATGCGCACCGCCTCATCGAGGAGTGCATGATCCTGGCGAACGTCGCGGTGGCCGAGGCGCTCGAGAAGGCGCACACGCCGACCCTGTACCGTGTGCACGGCCAGCCGGAGGACGAGAAGCTCGAGAGGCTGGCGGCAACTCTCACCGCACTCGGCATCGATGCCCGCATCCCGAAGACCGTGACCACGCGGGACTTGCAGGCGATCGCGCGGCGCGTGGGCAACGCGCCGGAGCGCGCCTTCGTAGAGTCGCTGGTGATCCGGTCGATGCCGCAGGCGGTCTATCAGCCGGCCAACATCGGACACTTCGGACTGGCGCTCACGCACTACGCGCATTTCACCTCACCCATCCGCCGCTACCCGGACCTGGTCGTGCACCGGACCCTCAAGGCGCTGATCGGAGCCCAGGGCGGCTCGGGCGTGCGCTACGCGACCGCGGAGCTCAGTGCTCTGGGTGAGAGCACCTCGCGGCTGGAGAAGCGTGCCGATGAGGCGGACCGCTACGTGTCCGGATTCCTCAAATGCACCTATTTAAAGGAGCGCATCGGGCAGACGTTCCAGGGGCTGATCACCACCGTCGTGGAGTTCGGCTGCTTCGTGCAGATCCTGGACGTCGCCGTGGACGGCCTGCTGCACATCGACAACCTGCGGGATGATCAGTACGTCATGGAGGACGACGGTCACGCCTGGCGGGGCCGGCGCACGGGACGGCGGCTGCGCACCGGCGCGCACGTGCGGGTACTGGTAACCGCCGTGAATCCCATCGAAGGCCTGGTCGACCTCGCGCTGGCGGAAGAGGCCTAGCCGCGGGCGCGAGGCCGCGGCGGCGAGCACCGCGATGAGGGGCACCGACACCATCTACGGCCTGCACGCGGTACGCGTCATGCTGGAGCGCCATCCCGAGCGTGTGCACGGCGTGCGCATTGCGCAGCAGCGCGACGATCCGCGCGTGCGCGCCATCGACGAGCTGGCGCGGCGCCACCATCGACCGGTGCAGCGCGTCGAGGTGCGCGCGCTGCAGCAGCTGCTGGGCGACGTCGCCCATCAGGGTGTGGCCGCCGACATCACGCCACTGCCGCCCTGGAGCGAGGATGAGCTGCTGGCGGCTCTGCAGAACGTGAGCGCGCCGTTGCTGCTGGCGCTCGATGGCGTGCAGGACCCGCACAATCTCGGCGCCTGTCTGCGCAGCGCGGATGCCTGCGGCGCACTCGGCGTGATCGTGCCGCGCGACCGGGCCGCGCAGGTCACGCCCACCGTACGCAAAGTGGCGGTGGGCGCGGCGGAAACGACCCCGGTGGTCGCAGTGACCAACCTGGTGCGCACCCTGAGGCTCCTCAAGCAGGCGGGTCTGTGGGTCATCGGCGCGGACGCCGCGGGGGACAGGAGTGCGCACCAGGCGGATCTCCTGGGGCCGGTGGTGCTGGTGCTCGGGGCCGAAGGCACCGGCTTGCGGCACCTGACGCGACAGACCTGCGATTTTCTGGTCAGGCTGCCGCAGCTCGGCGCGGTCGAGAGTCTCAACGTGTCGGTGGCCGCCGGTATGCTGCTGTACGAGGCGGTGCGCCAGAGGCAGGCGCACTGAGCGTACTTCCGTGGCATTGCAGCGGCGAGGCGGTTTCAGTATGCTTCGCGCCCCTTTTTATCCGTCCGCGCATCTCCTTGCCGCACCGGGCGAGCCTTGAATCCGGGCGGCTCAATCCGCAAGGAGCACACAATGAGGCATTACGAGATCGTCTTCCTGGTGCATCCGGATCAGAGCGAGCAGGTGCCCGCGATGATCGAGCGCTACAAGGGCATGATCGCCGCCGGCGGCGGCCACGTTCACCGCCTGGAGGACTGGGGGCGCCGCCAGCTCGCCTATCCGCTCGCCAAGGTGCACAAGGCACACTACGTACTGATGAACATCGAGACCGATCAGAAGACGCTCGGCGAGCTCACCGGCTCCTTCCGCTTCAGCGACGCGGTGCTGCGTCATCTGGTGGTGAACATGGATGCCGCCGTGACCGAGCCCTCCCCGATGGCGAAGGCCGCGGACGAGGAGGGCGAGGGTGGTCGGCGCCGCGACCGCGCGCGCGACGACGGCGTCGCGCCGCCCGACGACGAAGACAACTCGGTCGCCGAGAGCGTGTGAGCGCGGTGCGCATCCGCACCGGCATGTCAGCAACTGACCGATTCGAGGAATAACAGCCATGGCAATGTCCAGAGACCAGCGCGGCAGCGGCGGCGGCAGCCGCTTCTCGCGTCGCCGCAAGTTCTGCCGCTTCACCGCTGAAGGCGTGAAGTCGATCGACTACAAGGATCTCGCCACCCTGAAGGGCTATGTCACCGAGACGGGCAAGATCGTTCCGAGCCGCATCACCGGCACGAAATCCTTCTATCAGCGTCAGCTGGCGGTGGCGATCAAGCGAGCGCGCTTTCTGGCGCTGCTGCCCTACACCGATCAGCACTGAGGCCACCTCGATGGAAGTGATTCTCCTGCAGAAGGTCGCCAATCTCGGCAATATCGGCGAGCGCGTGAAGGTGCGCTCCGGCTACGGCCGCAATTTTCTGCTGCCGCAGGGCAAGGCGACCCTGGCGACTCCCGAGAACATTGCGCGTTTCGAGGCACGCCGCGCCGAGCTCGAGCGCCTGGCGCGCGAGCAGCTGGTTTCCGCGGAGGAGCGGGCGGCCGCTATCAGGGATTTCAAGCTCGTCATTCATGCCAAGGCCGGCACCGAGGGGAAGCTGTTCGGCTCGATCGGCACCAGCGACGTCGCCGAGGCCTGCACGCGCGATGGCTTCAACATCGAGCGCAGTGAAGTGCGCCTGCCGACCGGCCCGCTGCGTATGCTGGGCGAGCACCTGATCAACCTGCATCTGCACGCCGACGTCGACGTGCCGCTGCACGTGACGATCGTGGCGGAAGAGTAGCGCCGAGCGGGAGGCACAATCGCGGTGGCCGGTTCTGCCAAGGCGCGCTCGGATTCGGGCTCGGTCGCACTGCTGGACGCGCCCGTACCGCCGCATTCGGTCGAGGCCGAGCAGGCGGTGCTGGGCGGCCTGATGATCGATCCGGTGGCCTGGGACAATGTCGCGGACGTCATCACGCAGGCGGACTTCTACCGTCCCGATCACCAGTTGATCTTCGCCGCCATCGGCACGCTCGCCGGCGAAGGCAAGCCCTGCGACGTGGTGACGGTGTCTCAGCAGCTGGAGCGCACCGGCAAGCTCGAGCCGGCCGGCGGCCTCGCCTACCTGAGCTCGGTGGCGCGCGATACCCCCACGGCGGCCAACGCGCGCGCGTACGCGGACATCGTGCGCGAGCGCTCGCTGCTGCGGCAGCTGATCCGCGCCGGCACCGACATCGCCTCCGCCGTGTTCAACAACGACGGGGAGACCGCGCGCGAGCTGGTCGACCGCGCCGAGCAGCGTGTCTTCGATATCGCCGAAGGGAGCTTCCGCAAGCGCGACGGCGCGGTGCCGGTGCGCCAGCTCCTGCCGGGTGTCATCGATCAGATCGATGACTGGCACAACAATCCCGACAAGCTGCGCGGCCTGCCGACCGGATTCACCGACTTCGACAAGCTCACCGGCGGCTTGCGCGGCGGGGATCTGATGATCGTCGCCGGACGGCCCTCGATGGGCAAGACCACGCTCGCCGTGAACATGGCCGAGTACGCGGCCGTGCACCCCGGCACCCGCGCCTCGGTGGCGCTCTTCAGCATGGAAATGCCCGCCGAGCAGGTCATCACCCGCATGCTGTCCTCGATCGGGGGCGTGCCGCTCAACAGTCTGCGCAGCGGCCGCATTTCCGACGACGACTGGGTGCGCATCACCGGCGCGACCAGCCAGCTGTCGGAGGCCAAGATCTTCGTCGACGAGACTCCGGCCCTCAACCCCACGGAGCTGCGCGCCCGCGCGCGGCGCGTCAAGCGCGAGCACGGCTTGAATCTCATCGTGGTCGACTACCTGCAGCTGATGTACGTGCCGGGCACGCGGGAAAACCGCGCCACCGAGATCGCCGAGATCTCGCGCGGCCTCAAGGCGCTCGCCAAGGAGCTGCAGGTGCCGGTGATCGCACTCTCGCAGCTCAACCGTGCGGTCGAGCAGCGCGAGCACAAGCGGCCGGTGATGTCGGACCTGCGCGAATCGGGATCTCTCGAACAGGACGCGGACCTGATCCTGCTCATCTATCGCGAAGAGGTCTACGACCGCAACACCACCAAGAAGGGCGTCGCGGAAATAGACCTGGTGAAGCACCGCAACGGCGAGATCGGCACCTTCCTGCTCACCTTCCAGGGGCAGTTCACGCGCTTCGCCAACTACCTCCCCGACAGCTACGCGGAGGGCGTGTTGCGGTGAGCGGCCACATCCGCGCCGTCATCGATACCAACGCTCTGCAGCACAACTTCGGCCGTATCCGTGCGCGTGCCGGCGGCGCCCGGGTGATGGCGGTGGTCAAGGCCAACGCCTACGGGCACGGGCTGATGGCGACGGCGAGCGCGCTGGCCGCCGCCGACGCGTTCGGCGTGGCGCGCCTGGAGGAGGGGATCGTGCTGCGCCGCGCCGGCATCACTCAGCCCATCGTGCTGCTCGAGGGGGTGTTCGACGCGCAGCAGCTCGAGCGGGCGGCCGAGCACCGCCTCGACCTGGTGGTGCACGACGCGCTGCAGATCGGGCTGCTCGAGCGGCCGCAGGGCGCCGCGCAGCGCTTCGTGCTATGGATCAAGATCGATAGCGGCATGAATCGCCTCGGCTTCCCCGTGGCGGAATTCGCCGCTGCGCTCGGGCGCCTGCGGGGCCTCGCGCCCCCCGCGCGCGAGCTGCGCCTGCTGACGCATCTGGCGTGCGCCAACGAGCGCGATGACGCCGTGACGCGCGAGCAGCTGGCGCGTTTCCGGCAGGCGACCCGGGGTCTCGCGTACCCGGTGAGCATCGCCAACTCTGCGGGGCTATTCGGCGCGGTGCCCCTGCAGTGCGACTGGGTGCGCCCGGGCGTGGCGCTCTACGGTGTCTCCCCGTTTGCCGACTGTTCGGCGGCCGACCTGGGCCTGAAGCCCGTGATGACGCTCGAGAGCTCGGTGATCGCCGTGCGGCGCGTGGCGCGCGGCGAGCGCGTCGGCTACGGCGGCGCCTGGGTCGCGGCGCGCGATTCGGTGATTGCGATCATCGCGGGCGGTTACGGGGATGGCCTGCACCGCAGTCTCGCCCCCGGTGCGCCGGTGCTGGTGGGCGGTCGGCGCGCACCGCTCGCCGGCCGGGTGTCGATGGACATGCTGGCGGTGGACGTGTCGGAGCTTGCCGGGGTGCACATCGGCACGCCGGCGCTCCTGTGGGGGCCGGGACTCGCGGTTGAAGAGGTGGCACGCCACGCCGGGACGATCCCGTACGAGCTGCTGTGCGCGGTGAACCAGCGCGTGCCCTTGGTCGTCGGCCGCCCTGAGGCGGGCTGAGTCGCGACGGCTTTGTTGCGCTGCAGCGGGCGCCCTCAGTTCACGAAGAACCCCATCTTCACGCCGGCGAGTTGAATCACGTCGTTGTCGGAGAGGCGCGTCGCCTGGGCTCCGATCGGGGTACCGTTGAGCAAGGGGTAGTCGTTGGCCTTGCCGCTGTCGACGTGCACGATGTAATAGGCCTCGGCGCGGCGCGTGATGGCGGCCACCTGCACCCCGGGACGCCCGAGCGTGGTGAGGGCCTTGTTGAGCTCGACCTCGCGGCCTGCGAACGCCCCCGACAGCACCTGCAGTTTCGCCTTCTTGAGCGCCGCGGCGCCGTCCGCGAGCGCGCGTGTGCGCGCGGTCCCGGTGAGCGCGCCGCCGACCTGCTCGGCGGCCTCGGCTGCCGCGCGCACCCTCTCCACCGGCCGGGCGGAGGGCTGGATCACCATGGTCTTCTCGAATTCGTCCTGCTGCTCGTCGTCTTCGACGAAGCGCAGCTGGTGGTGACCGACGGTGATGACGTCGCCGTGCTGCAGGGCATGCTTCTTGATCAGCTTGCCGTTGACGTAGGTGCCATTGGTGCTGTTCAGATCCTCGAGGAACGAGTCGTTGAGGATGTTGATGATCAGCGAGTGGTGACCGCTGACGGCAGCGTTGTCAATGCGGATGTCGTTGTCAGGGAGCCGCCCGATGGTGTAGCGCTCCTTGTTCATGTTGTATTCCGCCATCACCTGGCTATCCAGGCTCAAGACCAACCTTGCCATGTGCTTTTGCCCCTCTCGCGTGTCAGCCGAACCAACCCAGGATCTTGTCGAATATCTTAGTGCGAGCCGGGAACGCATCCATGATGTGCGCCATCACCACCGAGACGTTGTCCCGGCCTCCATTGTCATTGGCCAGCTGGATCAATTGCTTGGCGACCGTGTCAAGGTTAGCACTAAAGGTATTGATCGTTAAGTGAATATCTTCGTCCTCGACCATGTCCGAAAGCCCGTCCGAGCACAGGATGAACACCTCGCCCTTGCCCACCGGCACTTCCTGGATCTCCACGTCCACGTTCGACTCGACCCCGAGCGCGCGTGTGACGTAGTTCTTGTTTCCCGCGCGCTGTGCTTCCTCGGCGGAGTAAAAGCCCCGGTCGACGAGCTCCTGCAGCAGGGAGTGATCCATGGTCACCTGCTCGAGCTTGTCGGCGCGCTGGCGGTACAGCCGCGAATCGCCCACGTGCGCGATGGTGACCTTGTTGTCGAAGAACAACGCGGCGACCACCGTGGTCCCCATACCCTCGCATTGCGGCTGGGTGCGCGCAGTCTGATAGATGATCTTGTTGGCACGGCTGATGGCATCGCGCAGGATGATGTTGGGTCGTGACAGGCCGGACTCACGGTCCGGTACCGAAAGGTCTTCGCGCTCCACGTGCTCGCGCACCAGGTTGACGATGGTCTTCACGGCGATGCCGCTCGCGACTTCGCCGGCGTTGTAGCCGCCCATGCCGTCGGCGAGCACCAGCAGCCCGATGTCCGGATCAACCGCAATGGTATCCTCGTTGTGCTCGCGGACCTTGCCGGTGTCGGTGAGCCCGACGAAACGCAGCTTGTTGCGCAAGCTCATGCTGCGGCCCGGCACGCCAGTGGTCCTCCGATTGTGATACGCGTCACTTTCCCGTCCCCGATTCAAGCCGGCATACGCTAGCATCGCCAGCAGGCAGGCCGGGCGGCTTTGGTCACAAAAGAAGCCAATCGGGCCTCCCCCGGCCGCGAATCCTAGCCGAAAGTTGACCGAAGGCGCATCGATGGCTCGCCCGAATGCGGTGTTCGTATGTGGCTCCTGCGGGGGCGAGACCCTCAAGTGGCAGGGGCAGTGCCCACTGTGCGGCGAGTGGAATTCCCTCGAGCAGCGCAACGCGGCGCGCACTCGGCCCGCCGCGCCGGCGGCCGCCGTGAGCCTGGGGGGGCCACCCGCGGAGGATGCCCGGCGCTTTGGCAGCGGCCAGACGGAGCTGGACCGGGTCTTGGGCGGGGGCATCGTCCCGGGGTCGGTGATCCTGCTGGGGGGCGACCCCGGCATCGGCAAGTCCACGCTCCTGCTGCAGGTCGCGGCTCGTGTGGCCGCCTCACGCCCGGTGATCTACGCCAGCGGCGAGGAGTCGGTGGCCCAGATCGGCCTGCGTGCGCAGCGTCTGGCGCTCACGGCCGGGGCCCTCGGCGTGGTGGCGGACACCGATCTGGCGTCGATCCTGGCGCTTGCCGCACAGCAGCGCGCGGCCGTGCTGGTCATCGATTCGATTCAGACCGTGCAGTCGGGGAGCGCGGGCGCGGGGGCGGGCGCGGTGTCGCAGCTGCGCGAGTGCACCGCGGAGCTGGTGCGCTACGCCAAGTCGAGCGGCACCGCCGTCATCATCGTCGGCCACGTGACCAAGGAGGGCACGATCGCCGGCCCGCGCCTGCTCGAGCACCTGGTGGACACCGTGCTGTATTTCGAAAGCGAAGCCGGCAGCCGCTATCGCATCGTGCGTGCCACCAAGAACCGCTTCGGCGCGGTGAACGAGCTGGGCTTCTTCGCCATGAGCGCGAGCGGATTGAAGGAGGTCAGGAACCCGGCGGCCATTTTTCTCTCTCGCGCGGCGCAGCCGGCCGCCGGCAGCATCGTGACGGTGACGCGCGAGGGCGGGCGGCCGCTGCTGATCGAGCTGCAGGCGCTGGTGGACCGCATGCGCTTCGGCGCGCCGCGGCGCATCGCGCAGGGGCTCGACGCGAATCGCCTGGCGATGCTGCTGGCCGCAGCCAACCGGCACGCGGATGTGTCGCTGCAGGAGCACGACGTGTTCGTGAACGTGGTCGGCGGCATTCAGATCACCGAGACCGCCTGGGATGTGCCGGTGCTGATCGCGCTCGCTTCCAGCCTCAAGGGCCGTGCGCTACCGGCCCAGCTCGTGGCCTTCGGGGAGCTCGGGCTCACCGGCGAGGTACGCCCGGTCGCCTACGGGGACGAGCGGCTGCGCGAAGCGTGCACGCAGGGGTTTCGCGTCGCGATCGTGCCGCGCGACAATGCGCCGCGCAAACCGCCCGCCGGGCTCACGGTGCTCGCGGTGGCACGCGTGGGCGAGGCGCTGGAGGCGGCGTTCACGGCGAGCGCGTAACCGCCAGCGGGGGTTTGGCGCCCGCCGGCGGGCGCATCCGCACGGTGCGGATGGCGTTGTCGCTCACCTGCAGCACCTCGAACTCGTAGGCACCGACCCGCACCATGGTGCCGGAGTCCGGAATGGTCTCCAGGTGCTCGAGCAGCAGGCCGTTGACGGTCTTGGGCCCCCCGGTCGGCAGCTGCCACCCCAGCGCCCGGTTGAGCGCGCGGATCGTGGCACTGGCGTTGACGATGAACACCCCGGGGCGCTCGGTGTGCACGTCCTTGTGCGTCACCGTGGCCGGATCGGTGGTGAACTCCCCGACGATCTCCTCGAGAATGTCCTCGAGCGTCACCAGTCCCTCGATGTCGCCGTACTCGTTGACGACGAAGGCCAGCCGGCGGCGGTTGCGCTGGAACTGCCCGAGCTGCACGTTGAGCGCGGTGCCTTCGGGCACGAAGTACGACTCGCGGCCGCGCGCGATCTCGATGAGCCGCTCGCGGCTCAGGGTGCCGCGCACCAGCTCGTGCGCCACGCGCTTCATGTGCAGCAGGCCGATGAGGTTGTCGAGCTCGCCTTCGTACACCGGCAGCCGCGTGTGCGGAGTCTGCCGCAGCTGATCGAGAATGTCCTCCCAGCCCTCGCTCACGTCGATGCCGGAGATCTCCTGCCGGGGGATCATGATGTCGTTCACCGTGATGCGCCCCAGGTCGAGGATCGACAGCAGCATCTGCCGGTGCCGCGCGGGAATCACCGGCGCGGCCTCGGTGACCACCGTGCGCAGCTCCTCGGCGCTCAGGGTCTGGGTGGTGACGGCGGCGCGCACCACGCCGAACAGCCGCAGAAAGCCGTACGCCATGGTGTTGGTGAGCCACAGCGCCGGCCGCGCCACCAGCACCAGCACGCGGTAGATGCCGGCGGCGTGCAGCGCCACCCCTTCCGGATTCGCCGCCGCGTAGATCTTCGGCGCCAGCTCGCAGAACACGATCACCACGATCGTGAGCAGCACGCCGGCGAGCGGCACGGCGTAGGGGTAGCCGGTGCGCTGCGCGAGGATGGTCGCGATGGCGGAGGAGAACACACTGGCGGCGGCGAGGATGACGAGGTTCGCTCCCAGCCAGTCATCGGGCTTCTGCAGCAGCCGCTCGAGCACGCGGGCGGTGCCCTGGCCGGACTGCGCCCGGTGCCTGATCCGGTAGCGGTTGACCGAGAGCATCGCAACTTCGGTCCCCGATGAGAAGGCGACGATGACCAGCAGCACGAGCAGCGCCAGCAGCAGCGGGGCGTTGGAAGCGACGTTCAAGGCGGCATCCCTCGGTTTGGTGGCGGCGCGGACGCTCTAGCATAGAAGCTTGCGGCCGCGAGGGGGAAAACTGCCCCACTGGCGGACAACCGCCGCCGCGACCCTATAATCGACACCCCGACACCTGCCCAAGTCATGTTCGACCACCTGACGGCGCGCCTGTCGCGCACCATCGAGAATCTGCGCGGCCGCGGGCGGATCACGGACGCGAACGTCGCAGCGACGCTGCGCGAGGCGCGCGTCGCGCTGCTGGAAGCGGACGTCGCGCTGCCGGTGGTCAAGGCATTCATCGAGTCGGTCAGGGCCAAGGCGCTCGGCGCCGAGGTGCTCGCGAGCCTGACGCCGGGGCAGGCGTTCATCGGCATTCTGCACACCGAGCTGGCGCGGCTCATGGGCGGCTCGGGCGTGCCCTGGGAGCTGCGCGCGCAGCCGCCGGTCGTAGTGCTGCTGGCGGGCCTGCAGGGCGCCGGCAAGACCACCACCGCGGCGAAGCTCGCGCGGTGGCTGATCGAGCGCGAGCGCAAGCGCGTGCTGCTCGCCAGCACCGACGTGCGCCGGCCGGCCGCGATGCTGCAGCTCGAGCGTCTGGCGGGCCAGGTGCAGGCCGAATACTTCGCCGCCGGGAGCGAGCAGGCTCCCGCATCGATTGCGCGCGCGGCGCTCGAGCGCGCCCGCAGCGGGGTGTTCGATGCCCTGATCGTGGACACCGCCGGGCGGCTGCACGTGGATGAGAGTCTCATGGCCGAAGTGCGCGACATCGACGCCGCGGTCGGCTGCGCCGAGCGCCTGTTCGTGGTGGACGCCATGGCCGGCCAGGACGCGGTGAACGCGGCGCGCGCGTTCGGGGCGGCACTCGAGCTCACCGGGGTCATCCTCACCAAGGCCGACGGGGACGCGCGCGGGGGTGCGGCACTGTCGGTGCGCCAGGTCACCGGCAAACCCATCGTGTTCGTCGGCGTCGGGGAGAAACCTGAGGCGCTCGAGCCCTTCGACCCCGAGCGCATGGCCTCGCGTATTCTCGGCATGGGCGATGTCGTGAGCCTGGTCGAACAGGTTCACCGCCAGGTCGACACTCAGGAAGCCGAGCGCCTGACGCGCAAGGCCCTCAAGGGCAAGAGCTTCGACATGGTGGATCTGAAGAGTCAGCTCGAGCAGCTGCAGAGAATGGGCGGCGTCGGCGCGCTGCTCGACAAACTTCCCGGGGCGGTGGCCAGGAAGGGGGCCCTGTCGGCGGACCAGGGGGATCGGGACCTGCGCCGGCAGATCGCCATCATCAATTCCATGACCCCCCGCGAGCGGCGAAGCCCGGCGATCATCGACGGCTCGCGACGCCGGCGCATTGCCGGGGGCTCGGGCGTGCAGGTACAGGACGTGAACCGCCTGCTGAAGCAGTTCCTGCAGATGCAGCGCGTCATGAAAAGCATGAAGGGCGGGGGGCTGCGGCAGCTCATGGGTGCCTTGAAGGGCGGCCTGCCGCCTTAGCTTCCGCCGGTGGCGGCCAGTTACGTGGAAAAACTGGCGCAGGATTCGCAGGTTGCGTAGAATCCGCGCTCTTTTTTGGGCGGCCCCTTTGCGCTCGCCCGTCGGAACGAGAGCGATACGATCATGGTAACCATCCGCCTGACGCGGCGCGGGGCGCGCAACCAGCCCTTCTATCACGTCGTCGTGACCGACAGCCGCAAGCGCCAGGGCGGGCTGAGCCTGGAGCACGTGGGGTTCTTCAACCCCATTGCCCGCCGCGGCGAGCAAAAGCTCAAGCTCGATCTGCCGCGCATCGACTATTGGGTTGGTCAGGGCGCGCAACCCTCGGACCGGGTGCGCACTCTGGTGGCCTCCTACCGCAAGCAGGCGACGGCCTGAAGCAGGCTCAGGGTGAGGCCCGCGGGCCGTGACGTGGGTGGAGCTGGGTCGGCTGGGGGCGCCGTACGGCATCAAGGGCTGGGTCCATGTCCGGTCGCATACCGATCCGCCGCGCCGGCTGCTGGAGTACCGGGAATGGGTCCTGAGGCTCGCCAGCGGCGAGCGGCTCACGCGGCGCGTCACTGAGGCTCGTGCGCACGCAGACGGGCTGGTCGCGCATCTGGAAGGCGTAGCGGACCGGCACGAGGCCGCCGCACTCACCGGTGCGGTCGTGGAGGTGGATCGCGCGGCGCTGCCGCCGCCGGGTGAGCGCGAGTACTACCGCGCGGATCTGGTGGGCTTCAGCGTCCGCAACCTCGAGGGTGCGGAGCTCGGCGCGGTGCGCCACTTCGTGGATATGCCCGGCGGTGCGGTGATGGTGACGCAGGCGCCGGGCGGGCGCGAGCATTGGGTGCCGGCGGTGCCGCGCCATCTGCGCCAGGTGGATCTGGCGGCGCGCACGATTCTGGTGGACTGGCCAGCGGAGCTGGAATAGAAGGCTCCATGAAGATCGAGGTTGTCACGCTGTTTCCGCGCATGATCGCGGGAGCGCTCGAGTTTGGCATCGTCGGGCGCGCCATCGCTCGCGGGCTGATGAGCGTGGCGACAGAAGATCCGCGCCTGCACGCCAGCGACGCGCATCGCACGATCGATGATCGCCCCTACGGGGGCGGTCCGGGCATGGTGATGAAGCCCGAGCCGCTGCTGGCCGCGATCCGCGCGGCGCACGCGCGACTGCCGCCGGGAAGCCCGCGGGTGTACCTGTCGGCGCAGGGTCGGCCCTTTGGCCAGGCGCAGGCGCGCGAGCTGGCGGCACTACCGGGTTTGTTGTTGCTGGCCGGGCGGTACGAGGGGGTGGACGAGCGGGTGGTCGAGCTCGGCATTGATCGCGAGTTGTCGGTGGGCGACTACGTGCTCTCGGGCGGGGAGCTGCCGGCGCTGGTGATCATCGACGCCGTGGCGCGGCTGTTGCCCGGGGCACTGGGGGATGAGCGCTCGAGCGTCGAGGATTCCTTTGCGCACGGTCTGCTCGAGGGGCCGCATTACACGCGGCCGGAAGTGTTTGAAGGCCGGGGCGTGCCGCCGGTGCTGCTGTCCGGTGACCACGCCGCCATCCGCCGCTGGCGGCTGGCGCAGGCGGTGGCCCGCACCGTGGAGCGCCGGCCCGACGTGCTGGCGAAGGCGCAGCTCGCGCCCGAGGCGCGGCGCGCACTGAATGAGTTCCAAACCGGCGCCAGTAGTGATGCTGGCGCTTCGGGGGCCGCACGCGCGGCTGGAAGCCAAGATCGAGGTGATTGATATGAGCAGGATAATCCAGGAAATCGAGAAGCAGCGCATGACCCGCAAGGTTCCGGACTTCAAGCCCGGCGACACCGTGGTGGTGCAGGTCAAGGTGGTGGAGGGCGACCGTGAGCGTGTCCAGGCGTACGAGGGCGTCGTGATCGCGCGCAGCAACCGCGGACTCAACTCCTCGTTCACGGTGCGCAAGATCTCTCACGGCGAGGGCGTCGAGCGCGTCTTCCAGACCTACAGCCCGGCGATCAGCGAGATCTCCGTCAAGCGCCGCGGCAGCGTGCGCCGCGCCAAGCTCTACTATCTGCGCGATCTGTCCGGCAAGGCTGCGAGGATCGAGGAAAAGATCTGACGCCGAGCGGGCGGCGGCAACCGCGCCTGCCTCGAGCTAAAGGGATAGATATGACGCCGCGTTCGTTTTTCTCCGGCCTGTGGCGCGGCCTGGACGGCCTGCGCAAGGTTCTGCATCTCCTCGTGCTGCTGGCGATGGTCGCCGTGCTGGTGGGGGTGCTGCGCGCCGGCGTGCCGCGGATCCCGGCGCGGGCGGCGCTGCTCATCGCTCCCCAGGGGGAGCTGGTCGAGCAGCTCTCGGGCGACCCGGTGACGCGCGCGGTCGAGCAGGCACGTGGGGAGGGTCACGCGGAGACGCTGCTGTGGGATCTGACCGACTCGATCCACGCGGCGGCGAGCGACCGGCGTATTCCGGCCGTGGCGCTGGATCTGGAGAAATTCGCAGGCGCGACCCAGGTCACGCTCGAAGAGCTGGCCAGCGCACTGCGCGAATTCCGCGCCAGCGGCAAGAAAGTGATCGCCTACGGCACGGAGTTCACCCAGGAGCGCTACTACCTCGCCGCCCAGGCCGACGAGATCTACCTCGATCCGATGGGCTTCGTGCTGCTCGACGGCTACGACCGCTACCGCACCTACCTGAAGGACGCGCTCGACAAGCTCGGCGTGGACATCAACGTGTTCCGCGTCGGTGCCTTCAAGAGCGCCGTCGAGACCTATACGCGTACCAGCATGTCGCCCGAGGACCGCGAGGAGAGCCGCAGCTATCTCAACGCACTCTGGAGCAGCTACCAGCAGGCCGTGACCCGCGCGCGCAAGCTGCCGGCCGACGCGCTGACCAAGTACGTCGCTACGCTCGCGAAGACCGTGCCCGCAGCCGGCGGGGATGCCCCGCAGGTCGCGCTGCAGGCGGGTCTCATCACCGGCATCAGGTCGCGCCTCGAGGTCGAGCGGCGGCTGATCGAGCTCGCCGGTCAGGACGACTCGAGCGGATCCTTCAAGTCGGTGCCGGCGGCGGATTACGTGCGCTATGCGCGCGCCGAGAAGAAGCTGCACGCCGACGGCAAGCCGCGCGTCGGGGTGATCGTGGCCGCCGGCGAGATCCTCGACGGCGATCAGCCGCCGGGCACCGTGGGCGGAGAGTCCACCGCACGGCTGATCCGCGCCGCGCGCCTCGACAAGGACGTGAAGGCGCTGGTGCTGCGCGTCGACAGCCCCGGGGGGAGCGTCCTGGCCTCCGAACAGATCTATCGCGAGCTGCTGGCGCTGCGCGCCGCGGGCAAGCCCGTGGTGGTGTCGATGAGCGGTTACGCCGCCTCCGGCGGCTATTACATCTCGGCGCCGGCGGACGAGATCTGGGCCAGCCCGGCGACGCTCACCGGCTCGATCGGCATCTTTGCCATCATTCCGACCGTCGACCGCACCCTCGGCAAGGTCGGAGTCAGCGTCGACGGCGTCGGCACGACGCCGCTCTCGGGACAGCTGCGCATCGATCGACCGCTGGGCGAGGAGGCGCGCGCGCTGCTGCAATCGCAGATCAACCGCGGCTACGACGAGTTCCTGGTGCGCGTGGCCAGCGGCCGCAACAAGACCCACGAGCAGGTCGATGCCATCGCCCAGGGGCGGGTGTGGGCGGGCGCGGACGCACACCGCCTGGGCCTGGTCGATCAGCTCGGTTCCTTCAGCGACGCGGTCAAGGCCGCCGCGCGCCGCGCCAAGCTCAGCGACTATGCCGCCGAGTTCCTCGAGCCCGAGCTCACCTGGGCGCAGGAGCTGGCGCTGCAACTGAAGTCGCGCGCGGCGCAGGCGCTGTTGCGCGCCGGCCCGGGCGAGCTCGCGCTGCGCGACCTCGCGCAGCGCTTCGATCCGCTGACGCGCGAAGTGGAGCGCCTCAGCCGCTTCAGCGTGCCGAACCGCCTGTACGCCTACTGTTTCTGCGAGACGCAGTAGCCGCTACAGCGTCGACCAGTCGAGGATCACCTTGCCGGACTGGCCCGAACCCATGGTCTCGAAGCCCTTGAGGTATTCCTGCGCCGGGAAGTGATGGGTGATGACCGGCTCGAGCTTCAGTCCGCTCTGCAGCAGGCTCGCCATTTTGTACCAGGTTTCGAACATCTCGCGGCCGTAGATGCCCTTGAGGGTGAGGCCCTTGAAGATCACCTGGTTCCAGTCGATGGCCGTCTCCTCGGGCGGAATGCCGAGCATGGCGATGGAGCCGCCGTGATGCATGGTGCGCAGCATGTCGCGCAACGCGGCCGCATTGCCTGACATCTCGAGGCCGACGTCGAAGCCCTCCTGCATCCCCAGATCCTTCATGGTCTGATCCAGTGACTCGCGCTGCACGTTGATGGCGCGCGTGGCGCCCATCCTGCGTGCCAGCTGCAGGCGATAGTCGTTGACGTCGGTGATGACGATGTGGCGCGCGCCGGTGAAGCGCGCGACCGCGGTGGCCATGATGCCGATGGGGCCGGCGCCGGTGATCAGCACGTCCTCACCCACCACGTTGAAGGCGAGTGCGGTATGAGTGGCGTTGCCGAACGGGTCGAGGATGGCGGCGATGTCATCCGGGATCGAATCGGTGAGTCTGAAGGTGTTGTCGGCCGGAATCGCCAGGTACTGGGCGAAGGCACCCGGGCGGTTGACGCCGACGCCGACGGTATTGCGGCACAGGTGGCGGCGGCCGGCACGACAGTTGCGGCAGTAACCGCAGGTGATGTGGCCCTCGCCCGAGACGCGATCGCCCTTTTTCAGGCCCTTCACTTCCGAGCCGAGCTCGACGATGCGGCCGCAATACTCATGACCCACGGCCATCGGCACCGGAATGGTTTTCTGCGCCCAGGCGTCCCAGTTGTAGATGTGCATGTCGGTGCCGCAGATCGCGGTCTTGGCGATCTCGATCAGCACGTCGTTGGGGCCGACCTTGGGCTCGGGGATGTCCTCGAGCCAGATACCGGGTGCCGCCTGCTGCTTGACCAGTGCTTTCATGATTTGCTCGCTAAAGCACGCCGAGCTCGCGGCCGACGCCGGTGAAGGCGTCCACGGCGCGCTCGAGCTGCTCGCGCGTGAGCGCCGCGGACATCTGCGTGCGGATGCGCGCCTGCCCTTTGGGGACGACCGGATAGGAGAAGCCGATGACATATACGCCGCGCTCCAGCAAGCGGTCAGCCATGCTCCCGGCGAGCGCCGCGTCCCCGATCATCACCGGGATGATGGGATGCTCGCCCGGCTTGAGCTCGAAGCCGGCCCTGGCGAGGCCGGCGCGGAACAGACGCGTGTTCTCGAACAGCTGCGCGCGCAGCTGCGGGGTGTGCTCCAGGAGCTCGAGCACCGCGAGGCTCGCGGCGGCTACCACCGGCGGAATGCTGTTGGAGAAGAGGTAGGGACGCGAACGCTGCCGCAGCCACTCGATGACTTCAGCTCGCGCAGCGACGTAGCCGCCGCTCCCCCCGCCGAGGGCCTTACCCAGCGTGCCGGTGAGGATGTCGACGCGCCCGCCGACGGCGCAGTGCTCGGGCGTACCCCGCCCCGTGGGCCCCATGAAGCCGGTGGCATGCGAATCATCGACCATCACCAGGGCGTCGTAGCGCGCCGCCAGATCGCAGATCTCGCGCAAGCTGGCGATGAAGCCATCCATCGAGAACACCCCGTCGGTGGCGATGAGGCGCGTGCGCGCGCCCTGCGCCTGGCGCAGGCACTGCTCCAGTTCTGCCATGTCGCTGTTGGCGTAGCGGTAGCGCTGCGCCTTGCACAGGCGAATGCCGTCGATGATGCTGGCGTGATTGAGCGCGTCCGAGATCACCGCGTCCCGCTCATCGAGGAGCGTCTCGAAAAGGCCCCCGTTGGCGTCGAAGCAGGATGAATACAGGATCACGTCCTCGGTGCCGAGGAAGCGGGCGAGGCGCTGCTCGAGCGCCTTGTGAGTGGTCTGCGTGCCGCAGATGAAGCGCACCGAGGCCATGCCGTAACCGTACTCATCGATCGCCCGTTGCGCCGCCGCACGCACCGCCGGGTGGTTCGCGAGACCCAGATAGTTGTTGGCGCACAGGTTGATGACGTCGCGCTCGCCGGCGCGCACCACGCCGCCCTGGGGCCCGGCGAGCACGCGCTCGCTCTTGTACAGGCCCTGCTCGCGCAGGCCGGTGAGCTCGCCGCGCAGGCGCTCGATGACAGCTTGATTCATGACATGTAATTATACTTGAGCCTCAATGTCCGAGCCCGCAGCAAGCGGCCATCCCGGGACCGCCCGTATCGATCGCTGGCTGTTCGCCGTGCGCCTGTTCAAGTCACGCTCGCTGGCGGCGCAGGCGGTGACCGGCGGCAGAGTGCACGTGAACGGCGAGCGCGTGAAGCCCGCCCACGAAGTGCGTCCCGGGGACCGGGTGAGCTTCGCGCGCGGCACGGTGCGATTTGAGTGTGCGGTCGCTGCCGTGCCGCAGCGCCGGGGACCTGCGGCGGCGGCGGCGCGCTGCTACCAGGAGACGCCCGCAAGCGTGGCGCGCGGCGCCGAGTTCGCTACGCGCATGAAGCTCGCTGCCGGGCTCACGCCGCGTCCTGCGGCGCGGCCCGACAAACACGACCGTCGGCTGCTGCGGCGCCTGCGGGGTCGCGTTTGAGCCGCCGCAGGTCGCCGCAAAGCATGTCAGCAGCCGCGTTAAGCTGCACACTGAACTTCAGGGGGTAAGCCCCGGGGCGGCCGTTGCCGGGTAATACATGACCTTGAGCGTTTTCGATATTTTCAAGGTGGGTATCGGGCCATCGAGCTCGCACACCATGGGTCCGATGCGGGCGGCGCGCGAGTTCGCCTTCGGCCTCAAGCGCGATGGCCTGCTCGGCACGACGCAGGAGATCGCCGTGCGTCTGTACGGGTCACTCGCATTCACCGGGGTGGGCCATGGCACGGACCGTGCGATCCTTGCAGGGCTCGAGGGCGCCGAGCCCGAAGGCGTTGACCCCGACAGCATCGAACCCACCGTGCAGCGCATCCGCACCAGCGGGCGCATTCGCCTGGCCGGCGAGCACGAGATCGCCTTCGATGAGCCGATGCAGCTCCTGTTCATGCACCACGAGCGCCTGCCGGGGCATTCCAACGGCATGCGCTTCACCGCGCTGGGGTCCGATCGCAGGAGGCTCCGCGAGGAGGACTACTACTCCATCGGCGGTGGCTTCATCGTGCGCGGCGAGGAGCAGGAGGCGCACGAGGCCGGGGCCCATGCCGCGCCACCGTACCCGTTCACCTCGGGTGCGCAGTTGCTCGCCCTTTGCCGTGAGCACGGGCTGGACATGTACGAGCTGGTCCTGGCGAACGAGCGTACCTGGTCGAGCGAGATCGAGGTGCGCGCGAAGCTCATGCACCTGTGGCAGGTGATGCAGGCGTGCGTCGAGCGCGGTTTCCGTCAGAGCGGACTCCTCCCCGGGGTCCTCAAGGTGCGCCGCCGCGCACCGCGCCTGTACCGCATGCTGACCGAGAGCGCGAGCGAGCGGCCGCTCGATGTCATGGACTGGGTCAACGCCTACGCGCTGGCGGTGAACGAGGAAAACGCCGCCGGCGGCCGCGTGGTCACGGCTCCCACCAACGGGGCGGCGGGCATCGTGCCCGCCGTGCTGCACTTCTATCGGCGCTTCGAGCCGGGCGCGAACGATGAGGGAGTGGTGCGCTTCCTGCTGGTGGCGGCGGCGATGGGCATGCTTTACAAGAAAAACGCCTCCATCTCGGGGGCGGAAATGGGTTGTATGGGCGAAGTGGGTGTGGCCTGCTCGATGGCCGCGGCGGGCCTGGTGGCGGCGCTCCAGGGCACCAGCGAGCAGATCGAGAACGCCGCCGAGATCGGCATGGAGCACAACCTGGGGCTCACCTGCGACCCAGTCGCGGGCCTGGTGCAGATTCCCTGCATCGAGCGCAACGCCATGGGGGCGGTCAAGGCCATCAACGCCGCGCGCTTGAGTATGCGCGGCGATGGCACGCACAAGGTGTCGCTCGACCAGGTGATCGCCACCATGCGTCAGACCGGCGCCGACATGTCCACCATTTACAAGGAGACCTCGCAGGGGGGGCTCGCGGTCAACGTGCCGGAGTGTTGAGGCCAGGGCCGCAGCTACGCGCGCCGGCCTGACGCGTCAGCCCAGCAGCCCGAACAGCCGTGCCGGAGGCTTCTCACGCTGCACGTCGGTGACCGTGGCGGAGCCGATGACGGCCCACTGTGCGGCATCGAAGGCGATCGAGCACACCGCGGCGGTGGGCAACCCGGCGCTGCCGTGCTGCCGCAGCAGCAGCTGCGCCAGCTCCGACACGCCCGGATTGTGAGCGACCAGCAGCAGGTGCGCGACGCGCGGGCCGGTGCCGTACACCAGCTTCAGCATGTCCGCTGCGCTCGCCAGATACAGCGCCTCCTCGCGCCGCACGCGCCTGGCAGGCAGCGAGAGCTCACGTGCCACGATGTCGGCGGTCTGCTGTGTACGGCGTGCCGGGCTTGCCAGCAGCAGGTCCGGAATGAGCTCCAGGTCGAGCAGCCGGCGCGCCATGACTTCCGCCGCGGCGGTCCCGCGCCGGTTCAGGGGACGCTCCAGGTCGGTAATGGCCGGATCGTTCCAGCGCGCATCCGCATGCCGCATGAGAGTCAGCCGCTTCATGCGCCGCGCCTCACGCCGGCCGCTCCAGCAGAATCCGGCCGTGCTCCTCGCGCGCCTGATAGGTGCGCAGCGGCTCGTAGGCCGGCGGCGTGAGTGCCTCACCGGTGCGCAGGCAGAAGTGCGCGCCGTGCCGCGGGCAGATGATCTGGCAGGCTTCCACTTGCGCCCCACTGAGCGACTCGCCGTCGTGCGTGCAACGGTCTTCTACCGCGTACAGCTCGGCGCCACAGCGTACGACAACCACCGCCACGCCGTCGACCTCCACCGCGAGGGGCGCCGTCTCGCTGACGGCGTCCGCGCTACCGATATCGACCCATCGGGAGCTCATGCGGCCGTTAAAACATCCCTGTCTGCAGGCGCGCGGCCTCGGACATCATGGTCTGGTTCCAGGGGGGATCGAAGGTCAGCGTCACGCGCGCCTCGCGCACCGTCGGGATCCGCTGGATCTTGTCGCGTACGTCCTCCACCAGAATCTCGCCCATACCGCAGCCCGGGGCGGTGAGGGTGATCTGCGCCTCCACGGTGCGGCTGCCGTCCTCGTTCTGCCTCACGTCGCAGGCGTACACCAGACCCAGGTCGACGATGTTGATCGGGATCTCCGGGTCGTAGCAGGCGCGCATCTGCTCCCAGGCGAGCTTGCGCACATCCTCTTCGTTGGCATTGGGCGGCAACTCGGGTGCTTTGACCGCCTCCTGGCCGATGGCGTCGGCGTCCTCGCCGGCGATGCGGAACAGGTTGCCCTCGAGGTACACGGTGAAGCTGCCGCCGAGGGCCTGGGTGATGTAGCCGGCCTGGCCGGGCTTGAGTTTCACCTCCTGGCCGGCCGGGACGATCACCGCGCGCACCTCGCGGTTGACGACAAAGGGCTCGTTCTCGTGTCTGCGCATCGCCGCCGCTACTCGGTGGATACCGTCGCCGCACCGTGCTCGAGCGCCGCATTGAGCGTGTGCCAGCAGAGGCTCGCGCACTTCACGCGTGCCGGAAATTCCCGCACTCCGGACAGCGCGGCCAGCTTGCCGAGCGCGCCGTCGGCTTCGGTCCCGGAGCGTGTCAGCAGCGCGTGCACCTTATCGAACAGCTCGCGGATCGCGGTGCGGTCCTTGCCCTTGACCGCCTCCGTCATCAGGGACGCCGAGGCGGTGGAAATGGCGCAACCCCGGCCCTCGAAGCGGATGTCCGCGACGCGCTCGCCGTCCAGCACCACGAACACCGACAACCGGTCGCCGCACAGCGGATTGTGCCCTTCGGCGCGGCTGTCGGCCGGCTCGATGCGGCCGAAGTTCCGCGGGTGGCGGTTGTGATCCAGGATCACGTCGCGGTACAGGTCCTTGAGGTCCATCAGGCGAGCACCTCGCGCGCCTTGCCGAGCGCCTGCACCAGGCTCGCCACGTCGCGCTCGGTGTTGTAACAGCCGAAAGAGGCGCGCGCCGTCGCCGGCAGCCCGAAGAACGTCATGACCGGCATGGCGCAGTGGTGGCCGGTGCGCACCGCAACCCCCTCGGCGTCGAGGATCGTGCCGAGGTCATGCGGGTGCACGCCCTTCATGGTGAACGACAGCACGGAGGCCTTGTGCGCCGCGGTGCCGATGATCTCGATCTGCGGCAGGCGGGCGAGCTCCGCCGTGGCCAGCTGCAGCAGGCGCTGCTCATGCGCGGCGATCGCCTCCACACCCAGGCCCTCGAGGTAGTCCATGGCGGCGGCCAGTCCGACGGCGCCGGACATGTTGGGCGTGCCGGCCTCGAATTTCCACGGCAGCTCGTTGTAGGTGGTCTTCTCGAACGACACCGTCAGGATCATGTCGCCGCCCCCCTGCCACGGCGGCATGGCCGTGAGCAGCTCCTCGCGCCCGTAGAGCACCCCGATCCCCGTGGGTCCGTAGAGCTTGTGGCCGGAGAAGGCATAGAAATCGGCGCCGAGCGCGCGCACGTCGAGGCGCGCGTGCGGCACCGCCTGCGCCCCGTCGATCAGCACCAGCGCGCCGTGCGCATGGGCCGCCTCGATGAGGGGCTTCACCGGCAGCACCGTGCCGAGGGCGTTGGACACGTGCGCCACCGCCACCAGGCGCGTGCGCGGGCTGAGGAGTTTCAGGAACTCCTCCAGCTGCAGCTCGCCGCGGCGGTTGATCGGCGCCACCTTGAGGGTGCAGCCGGTCTGCTCGCACAGCATCTGCCAGGGGACGATGTTGGCGTGATGCTCGAGCGCGCTGATGAGGATCTCGTCGCCGGCCTGCAGGCGCGGGCGGCCCCAGGCCTGCGCGATGAGGTTGATCGCCTCGGTGGTGCCGCGCACAAAAATGATCTCGCGCGCGCTGCGGGCGTTGATGAAACGCCGTACGCGCTCGCGCGCGCCCTCGTACGCGGCGGTAGCCGCCTGACTGAGCGCATGCACGCCGCGATGCACGTTGGCGTGCGAGTGGGTCTCGTAGTCCTCGACCGCGCGCAGCACCGCCAGCGGGCGCTGCGCGGAGGCGGCGCTGTCCAGATACACCAGCGGACGCCCGTTCACCATGGTGTCGAGGATGGGAAAGTCGCCGCGCACGCGCTCGGCGTCGAACGGCGGCGGCGCGGCGAGTGAGACGTTGGCGGCCATCAGGCTGACTCCGCGCGCGCGAAGGGTTCGGGTACCTGCAGCGCCAGGCGCTCCTCGATCTGGCGGCGCAGCTCGGCAACCCCGATCTTCGCGACCACGTCCTCGAGAAACGCCCACTTCAGCAGCCGCTGCGCGACCTCGGGCTCGAGTCCACGCGACAGCAGGTAGAACAGCATGTTCTCATCGAGCTTGCCGGCGGTGGCGCCGTGGCTGCAGCGCACCTCGTCGGTGTAGATCTCCAGCTGCGGCCGCACGTCGATCTCCGCTTCCGGACCGGCGAGCAGTCCGCGCAACGACTGGCGCGAATCCGTCCCGTGCGCCTCGCTCCCCACCACGATCTTGCCGTTGAAAGCCACGCGTGCGCGTCCGGCGGAAATTCCGCGAAACACCTGTTCGGTGCGTGCGCTCGGCGCGGCGTGCTCGACCCGCGCGTAGGTATCCTGGACCTGCTGGTGCTCGCCCAGCGCCACCACCGCGAGCCTGAGGTCGGCGCGCTCCCCGGCGAGTCGCACCGCGAGGGTGGAGCGGGCCGACTGCGCGCCGATATTGATGCCGTGCAGCCGGTAGCAGGCGTCGCGGCCGACTACCGCGCTGAGGGTGTCGAAGACGATGGCGCGCGCCGCCAGCTCCTGCAGCCGGTAATGGTGCAGCGTGGCACCGCTGCCGAGCTCGAGCGTCACGGCGCTGTTCACGAAGCTCGCGTGGGGGCCGGCGCTGACGTGCCGCTCGATGAGCAGCAGCTGCGCTTGGCTCTCGAGCTGCAGTTCCACGCGCGGGTACGATGCGCCGCTGTGCGCATCCGCGCTCGCCACGAACACCAGCTCCAGGCGCACCGGCTCATCCGGGTGCGCGGCAACGCGGATGGCCGCGCCGTCGGTGGCGAACGCCTCGTTCAGCAGTGCAAAGCGCTCATCCGCGTCGGCGCCCGGAGTGTGCGCGGGCGCGGCGGCCGGTGCGCCGGCGGCATCGCCCGCCGAGGAGAGCGGCGTGACCGCGGCGGCGGTGGCATTCAGCGGCGCCGAGAGTGCCGGCGCAAACGCACCATCCACGAACACGTAGCGCGCAAAGCCGGGGATCGCGGCCGGCAGATCCGTTGCCGCCACCGGCTGTGCCGGCGCTGCGGGAACGAATCGCAGGCGCTCGAGCGGGCGCAGGTTCGCGTACTTCCAGTTCTCATCGCGGGAGGTCGGCAAGCCGCCAGCCGAGAGTGCCGCGAGCGCCGTGCGCCGGCGCGCCGCCGTGGGCCCGGCCGGCGGCAGTGCGGCTACGGCGTTGGCGTGTTCCTCGACGATGCGGGCGGTGAGTGGCGTGCTCATGGATCAGGCCGCCTGCCCGCTGATCCAGTCGTAGCCGCGCCGCTCCAGCTCCAGTGCCAGGGTGCGATCGCCGCTCCGGGCGATGCGCCCGCGCACCAGCACGTGCACGATGTCCGGCACCACGTATTCGAGCAGACGCTGATAGTGTGTGACCAGCACGCACGCGCGCTCGGGCGAGCGCTGGGAGTTCACGCCCGCCGCGACCACCTTGAGGGCGTCGATGTCGAGACCGGAGTCGGTTTCGTCGAGAATCGCCAGCCGCGGCTCGAGCACGAGCATCTGCAGCACTTCGTTGCGCTTCTTCTCGCCGCCCGAGAAACCCTCGTTCACGCCGCGGGAGAGGAAGCTGTCCTCTATGTGCATGAGTTTCATCTTGTCGCGCACCAGCCCCAGGAATTCGAAGGCGTCGACTTCGGGCAGGCCACGCTGCTTGCGCACGGCGTTGACGCCGGCCTTCAGCAGATACACGTTGTTGACTCCGGGGATCTCGACCGGGTACTGGAAGCCGAGAAATACCCCCTGGCGGGCACGCTCCTCGGGGGCGAGCGCCAGCAGGTCGCGCCCCTCGTAGCTCACCGTGCCGGCGGTGATCTCATAGCCGGGACGCCCGGCGAGCACGTGCGCGAGCGTACTCTTGCCCGAGCCGTTCGGTCCCATGATGGCGTGCACTTCGCCCGCCCTCACCTGGAGCGTGAGCCCGTTCAGGATCTGCTTGCCCTCGACGGTGACGTGCAGATCGTCGATGGCGAGGAGGGGGGTCCGGGAAGCTGTCATGTCAGCCCACCGCGCCTTCCAGGCTCACGGCCAGCAGGGCCTGCGCCTCGACCGCGAATTCCATCGGCAGCTCCCTGAACACCGACTTGCAGAAGCCGCTCACGATCATGTTGACCGCGTCCTCTTCGCTGATGCCGCGCGCCAGACAGTAGAACAGCTGGTCGTCGCTGATCTTGGAGGTGCTGGCCTCGTGCTCGACCGTGGCACTGGGGTTCTTGACTTCCACGTACGGGAACGTGTGCGCGCCGCACTGGCCGCCCATGAGGAGCGAATCGCACTGGGTGAAATTGCGGGCGGCGTGCGCGCTCGGCAGCATCTTCACCAGTCCGCGGTAGGTGTTCTGGCCGTGGCCGGCCGAGATGCCCTTGGAGATGATGGTGCTGCGGGTATCGCGCCCGATGTGGATCATCTTCGTGCCGGTGTCCGCCTGCTGGTGATGATTCACGGTCGCGACCGAGTAGAACTCGCCGATCGAGCCTTCGCCGCGCAGCACGCAGCTCGGGTACTTCCAGGTGATCGCCGAGCCGGTCTCCACCTGGGTCCAGGAAATATGCGCGCGGCGTCCGCGGCACTCGCCGCGCTTGGTCACGAAGTTATAGATGCCGCCGCGGCCATTGGCATCGCCCGGATACCAGTTCTGCACGGTCGAGTACTTGATGTAGGCGTCATCGAGCGCAATGAGCTCCACGACTGCGGCATGGAGTTGGTTCTCGTCGCGCATTGGTGCACTGCACCCTTCCAAGTAGCTGACATAACTTCCAACATCTGCGATGATGAGAGTACGTTCGAACTGCCCGGTATTCATCGCGTTGATGCGAAAGTACGTCGACAGCTCCATCGGGCAACGCACGCCCTTGGGCACGTACACGAACGAGCCGTCCGAGAACACCGCGGAGTTGAGCGTCGCGAAGAAGTTGTCGGTGTAGGGCACGACGCTGCCGAGGTACTGCTCGATCAGCTGCGGATGCGTGCGCACCGCTTCCGAGAACGGACAGAACACCACCCCCGCGGCCGCGAGCCGCTCCTTGAACGTCGTGGCCACCGAGACGCTGTCGAACACCGCGTCCACCGCGACGCCGGCGAGTCGCGCACGCTCGTGCAGCGGCACGCCGAGCTTCTCGTACGTCTCGAGCAGCTTCGGATCGACCTCGTCGAGACTCTTCGGCCCGTCCTTCCTGGCCTTGGGCGCGGAGTAATAGGAAATGCTCTGGTAGTCGATCGGTGCGAACTTCACGTGCGCCCAGTGCGGCTCGCGCATGGTCAGCCAGTGGCGCAGCGCCTTGAGCCGCCACTCGGTGAGGAAGGCCGGCTCCTGCTTCTTGCGCGAGATCAGGCGCACCACGTCCTCGTTCAGGCCGGGCGCGACCGTGTCGGCGTCGATCTCGGTCACGAAGCCGTGCTGGTAGCCTCGTGCGATCAGGGTCTCGAGTTGTCGCGCATTTTCGCTCATGGGCTCACTCACGATCGCACCGGCGCGCGCGCAGCCGGCGCCTTCATCTCACGCTCGAGCGCCGGCAGCCGTGCGGGAGCGGCCTCGAGTCCCGCGAGCTGCGCCAGACTCACCTCGTAGAGCGAGCGGCGGAAGGCAAGGTTCAGGCGCTGCCACACGCGCCCGACGCGGCAGCTATCCTCGATCTCGCAGTTACCGTGTCCCGCGGAGCAGTCGGTGAGCGCCACCGGACCCTCGAGGGCATCCAGTATCGCCGCCGCGCTGATCTGCGTCGCCGGGCGCGAGAGCTGGTAGCCGCCGTGCAGACCGCGGGTCGAAGTCACCAGGCCCGCGCGCTGCAGCTGCTTGAGGAGCTTGCACACCGTAGGGGCGGCGATGCGCGTCTGCTCGGCGAGCGAGGCCGCGGTCTGCACCCGCCCGGGCTCGCCCGCGAGCGCGGCGAGCAGCACGGTGGCGTAGTCGGTAAGCCGGCTCATGCGCAGCATGGGAGTGCCCTCTGAAACTAGGACTAGTTTAGTACTAATTGCAGGTGGAACCAAGCCCGGCCAATGGCGGCCCAAGCGGGCGCGCCAGCGTGGCACTCGGCCGCAGCGGCCATGCGGTCGGCCGGCGGGCTGATTTGCTATCCTTGGCGCCCCCATTTCCAGGGGTAGTCATCAGCACGGCTGCGCGCCGCGCGCCTGGCGCGCTCCTGAAGGCGTACGCCGATGATAGTGGAGGATTCGACGATGAACTCGAGTGAGCTGATGCGTGTTGCCGGCGCAATGGTCGCCAGAGGCAAGGGCATCCTCGCCGCGGACGAGAGCGGCGGCACCATCAAGAAGCGCTTCGATGGTATCAAGCTGGAGTCGACCGAGGAGCATCGCCGCACCTATCGGGAAATGTTGTTCACGGCCCCCGGCGCCGCCGAGTCGGTCAGCGGCGTCATCCTGTACGACGAGACCATCCGCCAGAAGACCCGGGACGGCACGCCGTTCCCGCAGTACCTGATGAAGCAAGGGATCATCCCGGGTATCAAGGTGGACCTGGGCGCGAAGCCGCTCGCCGGTTTCAGCGGCGAGACCATCACCGAGGGGCTCGACGGCCTGCGCGAGCGGCTCGTCGAATACCGCGGGCTCGGCGCGCGCTTCGCCAAATGGCGCGCAGTCATCGATATTGCCGAGGGCACTATTCCCAGCGCGTTCGCCGTCGCGGCGAATGCGCATGCGCTGGCGCGCTATGCGGCGCTGTGCCAGGAGAACGACATCGTGCCGATCGTCGAGCCGGAGGTGCTCATGGACGGCGCACACTCGATCGAGCGCTGTGAGCAGGTGACCGAGGCCGTGCTCGAGCGCGTGTTCCGGGAGCTGTTCGAGCACCGTGTGCTGCTGGAGGGGATGGTGCTCAAGCCCAACATGGTGATCTCGGGCAAGAAGGCCGCGAATCGGGCGCCGCCGCAGGCCGTGGCGGAGGCCACGCTGCGCGTGCTGCGGCACCGTGTCCCGCCGGCGGTGCCGGGCATCGCGTTCCTGTCCGGCGGGCAGTCCCCGACGGAGGCGACGCTGCACCTCTCGCTCATGAACAAGCTCGGGCCGCTGCCGTGGTCACTGACCTTCAGCTACGGCCGCGCGCTGCAGGACACCGCGCTCAAGGCGTGGGGCGGTGTCGCTGCGAATTTCGCCGCCGGCCAGAAAGAATATGCCAAGCGCGCCAGGCTCAATGGCCTGGCGACCACCGGGCGCTACGCGCCCGACATGGAGAGCCAGGCCGCCTGAGCGTAAGGCGCCCACCGCGATCGCGTGACAAGCCCGGCATCCCCCCAACCCGCGTCACGCGCTGCAGCGGCTGACGTGGTGGTCGACGTGCGCGGCGTGCACTACGCCGTGGGCGGACGGCCGATTTTCGCCGGGCTCGACCTGCAGGTCCGGCGCGGACGCATCACCGCCATCATGGGGCCGAGCGGTACCGGCAAGACCACGCTCCTCAAGCTGATCACGGCGCAGATCGCCGCCGATCGCGGCGAGGTGAGGGTGTTCGGTGAGGATCTGGCGGCTTTGAGCCGCGGCGGCATCTACGCCCTGCGCAAACGCATGGGCATGCTGTTCCAGAACGGCGCGCTGCTCACCGACATGGACGTGTTCGAGAACGTCGCCTTCCCGGTGCGTGAGCACACCGATCTGCCCGAAGCGCTGATCCACAAGCTGGTGCTCACCAAGCTGCAGGCCGTCGGTCTTCGGGGCGCTGCCGGGCTGATGCCTGGGGAGCTGTCGGGCGGCATGGCGCGGCGCGTGGCGCTGGCGCGCGCCATTGTCCTGGACCCGGAGGTGCTGATTTACGACGAGCCGTTCGTCGGGCTCGATCCGATCTCGCTCGGCGTCATCCTGCGCCTCATCAAGCACGTGAACGAGGCGCCCGGGATCACCAGCATCGTGGTCTCCCATGATGTGCGCGAGCTCGCGACCATCGCCGACCACAGCTATCTGTTGTCGGGGGGGCGGGTCGCGGCGGCGGGCCCCCCGGCGCAGCTGCGTGACAGCGATTCGGCGGCGGTGCAGCAATTCATGACCGGCAGCGCCGACGGTCCGGTGGCGTTCCACTACCCGGCACCCGATTACGCCGCGCAGCTGTTCACGGCGGACGAGTGATGAACCACAGCGGCGGCGACGGCTTCATCCTCGAAGGCGTGCGCCGGCTCGGGGCGGTGACGATCTTCCTCGTCCGCTTGCTCCTCGAGTGCGTGCCGGCGCTGGGACGGCCGCGCCTGCTGGTGCATCAGATCTACAACGCCGGGGCCCGCTCGCTCATCATCATCATGCTGTCGGGACTGTTTGTCGGCATGGTGCTCGGCCTGCAGGCCTTCAATCTGCTGCAGCGCTTCGGATCCGAGGAGGCGCTCGGCACGGCCGCGGCGCTCGGGCTGCTGAAGGAGCTCAGTCCGGTCATCACCGCGCTGCTGTTCGCCGGCCGCGCCGGCACGGCGCTGACCTCGGAGATCGGCCTGATGCGCGCCACCGATCAGCTGACGGCAATGGAAGTCATGGCGGTCGATCCGCTGCGCCACGTCGCCGCGCCGCGGTTTCTGGGCGGTGTGGTCGCGATGCCGCTGCTCGCCGTGATCTTCAGCGTGATCGGGCTCTACGGCGCGCAGCTCGTCGGCGTGCAGCTCATGGGGGTCGACCAGGGAGTGTTCTGGTCGCAGATGCAGGGCTCGGTCGGGCTGCACGACGTCACCGAGGGCGTGGTGAAGAGCCTGGTGTTCGGCGTCGCCTGCAGCCTGATCGCGGTGCACGAGGGCTATCACGCCGAGCCGACCGCGGAAGGAGTCGGGCTCGCGACCACGCGCACCGTGGTAGCCTCCTCGGTGATCACGCTGCTGTTGGACTATGTGTTGACTGCGGCATTCCTGTAACGGGAGACTTGAAGCCATGCGCGCCAATCGCACTCTCGAGATCGGAACCGGCCTGTTCGTGCTGCTGGGTTTCGCCGCGTTGCTGTTTCTCACCACCCAGCTGCCGGCGAGCGGTGTGAAGTTCGGCGCCCCGCGGGCCGGCTATCACGTGAGCGCCGAGTTCGACAACATCGGTGACCTCAAGGTGGGCGCCCCGGTGACCATGGCGGGGGTGCGCGTGGGCGAGGTGGAGGGCATCCGCTTCGATTCCAAGGACTACAAGGCCGTGGTCGGCCTGCGCGTCGACCCCCAGTACAACCAGATTCCCGAGGACAGCTACGCCAGCATCCAGACCCAGGGGCTGCTCGGGGGCAAGTACATCGGCATCAGCCCCGGAGGACTCGACAGCTACCTCAAGGACGGCAGCCGCATTGAGCAGACTCAGTCCGCCATCGTGCTCGAGAGTCTGATCAACAAGTTCTTCGCGAGCTACTCGAGCAAGGGTGGCGGCGAGGGCCAGGGCGCGGACAACCACAGCAGGGCGGAGTCCAGGAAATGAGACACACGACAGTGGTATTGACCGGCTTGTGGCTGGCGTGCCGGCTGGCAGCCACGGCAGCAGCTTGCGCGCCGGCGGGGGTTGCAAACGCGCAACCGCAGACCCCGCCCGCGTCGCAGGCGCAGCCCGCGCCCGCGGCGACCGCGCCCGCCGGCGAAGGACCCACCGAGGTCGTGCAGAACGCCGCCCAGGGCATGCTCGGGGATCTCGACAAGGATCGCGATGCGTACCGCCGTGACCCGGCGAAGGTCGGGCAACTGGTCGACAAGTACCTGCTGCCGCACTTCGACACCGAGGCTTCGGCGCGCCTGGTGCTCGGTGTGCACTGGCGCACCGCGACTTCCGAGCAGCGCCAGCACTTCATCGACGCCTTCTATCACTCACTGCTCACGAACTACGGCAGCGCGCTGGTCGACTTCACCGCCGAGCGGCTCAAGATCTTCCCCACCAAGGTCGATCCGGACGCGACACGGGCTACGGTGCGCACCGAGGTGAAGCGCGCCAACGGCGATCGCGTGGCCGTCAACTACTACCTGCACAGGACGCCACAGGGCTGGAAGGCGTGGGACGTGGTGATCGACGGTATCAGCTACGTCAACAGCTACCGCACGGACTTCGGCGAACAGATCGAGGCGCAGGGGATCGACGCGGTCATCAAGCGCCTCGAGGCGGGTGAGAAGCCCGGAGCGATCGGTAAACAGACCGGCGACAAGAGCGGATGAAAACCGCGGCGCCCGAGGCGAGCGGGTCGTTCGAGCTGGTGGCGTCGGCGAATGGTCGGTTCGTGGCCCGGGGGCCGCTGACGTTTGCGACCGCGCGCCAGGCGAGGCAGCGGGGCCTGCACTGCCTCGCAAGCGCCGCGGCGCGCGAGCTCGAGGTCGATTGCGGTGGCGTCACCGCCTCCGACAGCGCCGGTCTCGCGGTGCTGCTGGACTGGCTGGGCGCCATGAAGCGCGCCGGCCGCGCGCTGCGCTACACGCATCTGCCGCAGGGTCTGGTGGCGCTGGGCCGGATCAGCGAGGTCGAGGGGCTGCTCGAGCGCGGCGTCTGAGGTGCGCCCGCCGCCGCGGCAGCCTTCAGGCGCGCGCCGCCGGCCGCCTCGATCAATGCGGCGGCGGGGCCTGGTCCTGCTCCGATTCCTCCAGCAGTTTCTGCTCCTGCTGCTCCTCCTCGGTTGACTGCCCGCCGTTGACCTTGAAGGCGCGGTGCTGCAGGTAGACGCCGCGCACAAAGGCATACGGATCGTAGGCACTGTCGATGGCGCCCTGCGCCTCCAGCAGCCGTGCGCGCGTGTCGATCGCTCGCGACAGCGCCAGCCCGTAATCGACATAGGTGTTGCGGATGTAATGCCGCGGATTGCTGTACTCATCGCCAACGCGGCCGACCGCATCGCGGACATCACAGGGGCCAAGAATCGGAATCACCAGATAGGGTCCGACGCCGACGCCCCACTTGCCGAGCGTCTGGCCGAAATCGCGGTCGTTCTTGTCGAGGCCCACCCGCGTGGCCGGATCCGTCAGACCGCCGATACCGACGGTGGTGTTGAGCAGCAGCCGTCCGGTGTCCGATACGAAGGGCCTGAATTGGCCCTGCAGCAGGTCATTGACCATGACGACCGGATATTCGAGGTTATCGAAGAAGTTGCTCACGCCCGTTTGCACGAGCTGCGGTGTGACCCTGCGGTAGCCGCGTGCCACCGGCTGGAAGATCGCCCGGTCGAACTTGTCGTTGAAGCGATAGGTGGCGCGGTTCATTCGCTCCCACGGATCGCGCGGATCGCGTTTGCCGGGCGGCAGCGCCGCGCAGCCGAGCGCCAGCAGCAGACCGAGGGCTAACAGTGACAGCCGGATTGTCGATGGCATAGCGGGTGGGGGAGGCAAACGAAGCGCGCATTGTAGCAGCCGCGCGCGGCGAGTCCCGCCCCCTGCGCTTCAGGTCAGTGCCCGCCGCCGCGCTGCTGGCCGGTCTGCTGACCCCGACCGTCACCGTTGTCGGTCACTCGGCGCTTGCGGGTGCTCGCGAGGTAGTCGCGCACCTCATCGAGCCGGGCCTGATAGCGCTGCCGCTGTATGGTGCTGATGTTGGGAGAGGCGAGCGCCAGCTGCAGCTGCTGGGCCGCAAGCGCCAGGTCCCCGCCCGCGATCTGGTATTCGCCCATGTAGAAATAGGCATCGCCGGCATCACCCGCGGCGCTGGCGGCGAGGGCCGTGAGGCGGATCTGGTCCGGCGTGGGCGGCACGTTGTTGAACAGGTCGAGCAGCATGTTGTGCGCGTCCGCGGGCCGGCCCGCGGCCATGAGTGTCTCCGCGTAGCGCACGGTGACCGGCACGTTGCGCGGAAAGAGCTCCTCGGCGTGCTGAAAGGTGGCCAGCGCCTCGTCGAGGTGTCCGGCCTTGGCCTGCGCCTGGCCGAGGGCGACGTGCAGCAGGGTGAGCGCCTCGTGCTGCTGCACGAGCGGCGCGAGCACCGTCGCTGCCTCATCCGCGCGGTTGCCAGCCATCAGCGCCAGCGCTTCGCCGTAGCGGTTGCCGAGCCCGGCATGGCCGCGCGCGAGTTTCTGGGCGTAAGCCTGCGCGAGATCCACGTCTCCGGTCCCCGTCAGCACGCGCACCCGCTCGCGGATGAGCTCATAGCTGCGCGAATCCTTGCCCTTGCGGGGCGGAAACTGCGCCGCCCGGGCGCGCTGCTCGGCGATGCGATCGGAGGTCATCGGGTGATCGATCAGCATCGCCGGGATGTAGGTGACGGCGAGTCCTTCGTGGCGGCTCATGGTCTCGAACATCTGGCCCATCCCATTGGGATCGAAGCCGGCGCCGGCGAGAAAGCCAATGCCCACGCGGTCGGCTTCCCATTCGTTGTCGCGCGAGAAGTTGATCTGCTGCTGGGCGGCGACACCCTGGGCGGCGGCGATGCCGCCCTCCATCGCCTGCCCGCCGCCGATGGCGCCGAGCAGGATCGCCGCCAGCAGCGCGGCCGCGGAGGCGATGCTCTGCTGCTGCTGGTTGCGGATCATGCGCGCGATGTGATGCTGCGTGACGTGCGCAGTCTCGTGCGCCATGACGCCCGCCAGCTCCGATTCGGTCGAACTCGCGAGCACCGTTCCCGCGTTGATGAACACGAAGCCGCCCGGGACGGCGAACGCGTTGATGGCCGGGTCCTTGATGACGAAGTACTGGAAGCCCCGGCCGCCTTCGGCGCTCTGCGAGGCGAGCCGCAGGCCCACCCCGTTCACGTACTCGCTGACTTCCGGGTCCTCGAGCAGCGCGTTCTGGTCGCGCAGCTGGTGCGCCACCATGGCCCCGAGGCGGTACTCGTCGCTCCGCGACAGCACCGCAGCTGCGGGACTGCCCATGTCGGGCAGGTCCGAGCCCGCCGCCGGCGTGCTCAGGGCCAGCGGCGTCGACGGCGGGTCGTCCGCGAACGCGACGCCGGCGAGGGTGAGGAGGGCGGCCGCGAGGGCCGGAAGCAGACGGCGCATGATCGCTTTTGACCGCCGATGGCGGTCAGGAGTTTCCCAGCTTTACAGAGGCTTACAAAGACGCTCTGCGAGATGCACTGCAGCGTACACCTAGAGGATGTCCGAGGCGAAATCGGCGAGCCGCGAGCGCTCCCCGCGCACCAGGGTGACATGCCCGGAATGCGGCCAGCCGCGGAAGCGATTCACGGCATAGGTGAGACCGGAGGTCATCTCCGTAAGGTAGGGCGAATCGATCTGGGCGATGTTGCCGAGGCAGGCGAGCTTGGTGCCAGGGCCGGCGCGGGTGATCAGCGCCTTCATCTGCTTCGGCGTGAGGTTCTGCGCCTCGTCCAGGATCAGGAAGCGGTTGAGGAAGGTGCGCCCGCGCATGAAGTTCAGCGAGCGGATCTTGATCCGGTTGCGCAACAGGTCGTTGGTGGCCGCGCGGCCCCAGTTGCCTCCCTCCTGGGACCCGGTGAGCACCTCGAGATTGTCGATGAGCGCACCCATCCACGGCTCCATCTTCTCCTCCTCGGTGCCGGGCAGGAAGCCGATGTCTTCGCCGAGCGGGATGGTCACGCGCGTCATGATGATTTCCACGAAGCGGTTGGTTTCCAGCGTCTGCATGAGGCCGGCGGCGAGCGCCAGCAGCGTCTTGCCGGTGCCGGCTGGCCCGAGCACCGTGACGAAGTCGATTTCCGGATCCATCAGCAGGTTGAGCGCGAAGTTCTGCTCACGGTTGCGCGCCGTGACGCCCCAGACATTGTGGCGCTCGTTGCGATGGTCGCGCGTCAGCTCGATGGTGGCGGTATCGCCGCTCATCTTGCGCACCAGGCCCTCGATGCCTTCCGGGACGTCCTCGAACACTCCCTGGTTCGGCTGCCAGTCGCGTACCGCGGGGCCGGTGATTTCATAGAAGGTGCGGTCGGCTTCCTTCCACGAGCGCATGTCCTTGCCGTGCCGCTCCCAGAAGTCCGCCGGCAGCGCCGTCATGCCGCTGTAGAGGATGTCGGCATCCTCGAGGGTCTTGTCGCTGTAGTAGTCCTCGGCGTGCACGCCGAGCACCGCCGCCTTGATGCGCAGGTTGATGTCCTTGGAAACGAGAATGACGCGCTCGTCCTGGTGCTCGTTCTGCAGCGCCAGCACCTGCGCGAGGATGGCATTGTCGCCGCCTTGCCCCGGCAGGCCGTCCGGCAGCACGTTCGGCAGCTGGCGCGTCTGGAAAAACAACCGCCCGGTGGAGGGTTTCTTGCCGTGGTTGCCCGAGTAGCCGCTGGGCAGCTGCAGGCCGCGATCGATCTGCTCCTTGGTGGCGTCGCGCATCATGTCGTCCAGGAAGCGGCTCACCTGGCGCACGTTGCGCGAGGCTTCCGACAGGCCCTTCTTGTGCGCATCGAGCTCCTCGAGCACCACCATGGGCAGATATACGTCGTGCTCCTCGAAGCGGAAGATCGCGGTCGGATCGTGCATGAGCACGTTGGTGTCCAGTACGAACAGGCGCCGGCCGGCGCGCGGCGGGGGCTTCATTTCCCGTGACTCGCCCGAAGCGGCGGTGGGACCGGGTTCATAGAGGCCGCGCTGCGTGATCGTTGTCATCACTTTTTCAGGACTTGACCGGTTCGAGAATGGCGTCGAGGTTGAGCGAATCGCAGAATTCCATGAACTCTTCGCGCAGGTGCGCCACGTGAATGCGGCTCGGGACGTTGACGATCATCTGCACCGCGAACATGGGTGCGCCGGTATGCGCGGCCGGGTAGCTGCGGGTCGAGACTTCGGCGATGTCGATCCCGCGCGTGGCGAAGAAGCCCGACAGCCCCGAGACGATGCCGCTCTGATCGAGGCATACCACGTCGATCGAGTACGGCAGCATGTCGGTGCGCGGCGTGCGCGGCTCGGTGCGCTTCAGGTGAATGCTGAGGTTGCTCGTCTCGGCGAGACGCTTGAGCTCGGTTTCCAGCTTCGCCAGCGCGTGCCAGTTGCCCGACACCAGCAACAACATCGCGAATTCCGTGCCGAGGTTCGCCATGCGGCTTTCGCTGATGTTGCCGCCGGACTCGCTGATTACGCGGGTCAGCTCATGAACCATCCCCGTGCGGTCGCTGCCGATCGCCGAAACGGCCAGGTGCTGCTTCATCTGTGGGTGGCGGGTGTTCTGCTGGCGATTCGCCCGGCTTTGAGTGTACCGGGAGCGGGGGCGGGTTGCGACCCTGGCGGGCCGGCGCGCGCTTTGAGGCTTGCTTAGACGCAAGCGTCACTCGTAACATCAGACGCTCCGCCGCGCACGCATGCAGGTCTCATGTTTTCAGGCAGCCTGGTTGCCATCGTCACTCCCATGCGACCCGACGGCGCGGTCGATGTGGAAGCCTGGGCGCGCCTGCTCGAGTTCCACCTGGCGAACGGCACCAACGGCATCGTCGTCGGCGGCACGACCGGCGAGTCGGCGACGTTGCGCGATGCGGAGCTGCGCGAGCTGACGCAGCGCGCGTGCGCGCAGCTGGGCGGGCGTGTAGCGGTGATCGCCGGCGCGGGCACCAGCAGCACCGCGGACACCGTGGAGCGGGTCGGCTGGCTTTCGCAGCTGCCCATCGACGGGCTGCTGCTCGTGACCCCGGCATACAACCGGCCGACGCAGGAGGGACTGTACCTGCACTTCGCCGCGGCAGCCGCGGCCGCGCGCAAGCCGCTACTGTTGTACAACGTTCCGGCGCGCACGGCGGTCGATATGAAACCGGCGACGGTGGCGCGCCTGTCGAAGGTTGCCGGAATCGTCGGCGTCAAGGAGGCAGTGCCGGAAGCGCCGCGCGTGCGCGAGCTCATCGACAGCTGCGGCAGGGACTTCGTGGTTCTGAGCGGCGATGACGCCACTGCGCGCGCGAGCATCGCCGCGGGCGCGCGCGGGGTAATATCGGTCACCGCCAACGTGGCTCCGCGTCCGATGGCGCAGATGGTGGCCGCAGCGCTGGCCGGGGACGGCACCGGGGCGCAGCGGCTCGATGAGCGCTTGAGCGCCCTGCACCGCGAGCTGTTTGTGGAGGCGAATCCGATCCCGGTGAAGTGGGCGCTGGTGCAGATGGGTCTGATCGCGACCGGGATAAGATTACCGCTCACGCCATTGGCGGCGCAGTATCACTCAGGCGTGCGGGCGGCGGCGCGCGCGGCGGGCGCGTTGCCCTGAAGCCGCGTAGCGCGGCACTTGCGAAAGCGAACACGGGTCATGAATGAAGTCTGTTAGCGCAATGGTATGGCTCGCACCGCTGCTGCTGGCGCTGTGCGCTTGCCACGCGTTGCGGGCCAAGTCCTGTCACGGGCCGCAGGCGTACATGGGCGCGAAGAGCGTTGCGCCGCTCAAAGTTCCCGCCGGACTCGATGCCCCCGAGACCAGCAGCGCGCTGCGCATACCGGCGCTCACCGAGCCGGCGCCTCCGGCTCGCAAGGGCAGGGAGCCGTGTCTGGATGAGCCGCCGCCGTTCAAGACCCGCCAGCCCGCGCCGCCGCGGCAGGCCTGATGCGTAAGTAATTGATTGGAGAGGTGGCCGAGCGGTCTAAGGCGCTGGACTGGAATTCCAGTAACATCTCAACGGGTGTTCGTGGGTTCGAATCCCACCCTCTCCGCCAAATGGTGATAGACAGTCGTGCATGGTGCTCGCCGGGTGCAGCATGATTTAGTTCAGCGGCTCCCGCCACCGGAACGGCACGAGCGGCGTGACTACGGTGGCCCGCATCGGTTTCTCCGCGACGACCAGTCGTGAACCCCGTCAGGGCCGGAAGGCAGCAGCGGCAGCGGCGATGTCGGGTGCCGGAGCTTGAGCTGGTGCGGGCCGCCTCCAACGCGCGCGCATTTTGGGACCGTTCATGAGCTACACAGCGCTGGCGCGCACATGGCGCCCGAAAAAATTCTCCGAGCTCGTCGGCCAGGAGCACGTGCGCCGTGCGCTCGTGAACGCGCTCGAGAGCGGACGCGTGCATCACGCGTTCCTGTTCACCGGCACGCGCGGCGTCGGCAAGACCACCATCGCGCGGATCCTCGCCAAGTGCCTGAACTGCGAGACGGGCGTCACCGCCGAGCCGTGCGGTGAATGCGCGAGCTGCCGCGAGATCGACGCCGGCCGCTTCCCGGATCTCATCGAGGTGGATGCCGCCTCGCGCACCAAGGTGGACGACACTCGCGAGCTGCTCGATAACGTGCAGTACGCCCCGGCGCGCGGCCGCTACAAGGTGTACCTCATCGACGAGGTGCACATGCTCTCGGCGCACTCGTTCAACGCGCTGCTGAAGACCCTCGAGGAACCGCCGCCGCACGTGAAGTTCCTGCTCGCGACCACCGATCCGCAGAAGCTGCCCGTGACCGTGCTGTCGCGCTGCCTGCAGTTCAACCTGAAACGGCTGCCGGTCGCGGACATCGCGGCTCACATGCGCCGGATTCTCGAGCAGGAGGGCGTGGGGTTCGACGCCGCGGGCCTGAAGCTCGTGGCGCAGGCGGCCGACGGCAGCATGCGCGACGCGCTGTCGCTCCTGGATCAGCTGATCGCGTTCGGCGGCGGGCAGGCGGGCGAGGCACAGGCGCGCGCCATGCTGGGCACGATCTCGCGCGATCACGTGGTGCGCATCGTGGAGCTGCTGGCGGCCGCCGACACCACCGCCCTGGTGCGCTGCGCGCAGTCGCTCGAGGAGTTCGCGCCCGATTACGCGCAGGTGCTCGATGAGCTCGCCTCGCTCCTGGTGCGCATCGGGCTGCGCCAAGCGGTGAGCGATTACGAGGGCGATGAGCTGTACACCCCCGAGTTGCTCGAGCGGCTCGCGCGCGCCCTCAGCGCCGAGGACGTGCAGCTGTTCTATCAGACCGCGATCATCGGCCGACGCGATCTCGGGCTCGCTCCCGAGCCGCGCACCGGCTTCGAGATGACGTTGCTGCGGATGATCGCCTTCCGCCCGGCGGGCGAGTCCGGCGTGACGCGTACGCCGGCCGCGGAGCCCGCGGCGCGCGCGGCGGCGGCCGCTGCAGGTGCCGGCAGCCCTTCCGCGGCCAGCGGCCCCGCCGGCGCCGGCAGTTCTGCCGAGGCCGCAGGCGCCGCCGACCCCTGGGCGAGCATCGTGAACGCGCTGGAGCTCTCGGGCGCGGCGCGCCAGCTCGCCAGCCACTGCGTGTTCCTCGGCCGCCAGGGCGCGCTCGTGCGCCTGGGCATAGATGCACGCAACCAGCCGGTGCGCACGCCGGCGCAGGAGGAAAAGCTGGCCCAGGCGCTGTCGCGCTACTACGGCGAGCCGGTGCGGCTGGAGTTTCAGGCCGGGGGTGCGGGCGCCGAGACGCCGGCCCTTCTCGCGCGGCGCGTCTCCGAGCAGGAGCTGGCAGCCGCACGGCGTGCGTTCGAGGCGGACCCGAGCGTGCAGGGGCTGCGCGAGCGCTTTGGTGCGACCGTGCTGCCCGACAGCGTGCGTCCGGTAAAATGACTCCAGGTCCAATCCGGGCGCGCGCGCCTGACAGGCAGTGACTCTCATGCGAGACAACTTCGACGACCTGATGAAGCAGGCCCAGGCGATGCAGGAGAACATGCAGAAGGCCCAGGCCGAGATCGGCACCATCGAGGTGGTCGGCGAAGCCGGCGGCGGCATGGTGAAGGTCACCATGAGCGGCCGCCACGAAGTGAAGCGCGTGCAGATCGAGCCCGCGATCAGTGGCGAGGACCGCGAGATGCTCGAGGATCTGATCGCGGCCGCGACCAACGACGCCGTGCACAAGGTCGAGGCGCGCGTGCAGCAGAAGATGGCGAGCCTGACCGCGGGACTGCAGCTGCCGCCGGGAATGAAGCTGCCCTTTTGAAGCGCGCGCGATGAAGCATTCGCCGCATCTCGCCCGCCTGATCGACGCGCTGCACACCCTGCCCGGAGTCGGGCCCAAGACTGCGCAGCGCATGGCGTTCCACCTGCTGCAGGAGGGCCGGCCAGGGGCGCGTGCGCTGGCCGAGGCGCTCGATGCGGCGCTGCAATCCGTGGCCCGCTGCCAGCGCTGCCGCATGCTCACCGAAGGGGAGTTGTGCGCGATCTGCGCCGCGCCGCAGCGCGACGCAGCGCTGCTGTGCGCGGTCGAGTCGCCCGCCGACGTGGTCGCGATCGAGTCCTCCGGCAGCTACCGTGGCCGCTACTTCGTGCTCATGGGGCACCTGTCGCCGCTCGATGGCATCGGCCCCGAGCAGCTCGGCGTGCGCGAGCTCGAGGCGATCCTGGCGCAGGGCGGGGTGCGCGAGCTGATCCTGGCCACCAACTCCACGGTCGAGGGCGAGGCGACGGCCCATTTCCTCGGTGAGCTGGCCGCGCGGCGCGGCATCCGCGCCAGCCGCATCGCCCACGGCGTGCCGGTCGGGGGCGAGCTCGAGTACGTCGACGGCGGCACGCTGGCGCACGCGCTCGCCGGGCGGCAGTCGGTCAGTTAGCGCTCCTCGCGCAGGCGGCGCAGCCGCCGGTAGCTCTCGTAGCGGCGCGCATGCAGCGCACCGGCCTCGGCTGCCGCGCGCACCGCGCATCCCGGCTCGCGCAGGTGGCGGCAATCGTTGAAACGGCACCCGGGAGCCAGGCGCTCCACCTCCACGAAGCCGAGGGTGCGCTCATCGAGTGCCGCGGCGGCGGGCGCAAAGTCGCGCACCCCCGGGGAGTCGATCAGCGCGGCGCCGTCTGACAGATCGAACAGGCGCGCGGCGGTGGTGGTGTGCCGTCCATCTTCCGCACGCACCAGTGCGCCGATCGCGACCTGCGCCTGCGGCACGAGGCACTGCACCAGCGAGGACTTGCCGACCCCGGATTGTCCGACCAGGGCGGCCACCGCGCCGGGCGTGAGGAGGGCACGCAGCTCCGCAACTCCGCTGCCGCTTTCGGCCGAGCAGGTGACGGCGTCGTAGCCGGCGGCGCGGTACACCGCGAGCTCGGCGGTAAGCGCCGCGTCGATGCCGAGGTCACTCTTGTTCACGATGAGGGTTGCGGCGAGTCCGGCGGCGGTGGCCGCAGCCAGGTAGCGGTCCACGATGAACAGGTCCGGTGCCGGGAGCGGCGCGAGCACCACCAGCAGCCGCGTGAGGTTGGCCACCACCGGTTCGGCGCCGCCGCGCAGGTTGGCGCGATACAGCGCCGTGCGCCGCGGCAGCACTTCCACCACGTGCACCTCATCGTGGCGTGCATCGAGGCGGCAGCGCACCTCATCGCCGCACACCACGGTGAGGGAGCGCCCGAACGGACGCGCCCGCACTTCCCGGCCGCCGGGCTCGCGCACCAGCAGGTGCCGGCCGAAGCTGGCGATCACGCGTCCAACCAGAGTCTGCTTCATGCGGCGGGTGAGCGGTCGTCTGCTACACTCGGATTGCCTGTTGCGCGGTCAAGACACGCTATCACTACCCACGCGCCATGCCGAGCGGCGACTATCTGGTCTGGATCGATCTGGAGATGACGGGTCTGAAGCCCGACACCGATTCGATCATCGAGATCGCCACCGTGGTGACCGACCGGGATTTGGAGCTCATCGCCGATGGCCCGGTGCTCGCCATCCATCAGCCCGATGAGGTGCTCGCGCGCATGGACGACTGGAATCAGCGCCAGCACAGCTCCTCGGGCCTGCTGGCGCGGGTGCGCGCCAGCCGCACCAGCGTCGCCGAGGCCCAGCAGCGCACGCTCGAGTTCCTCGCGCCACTGGTCAATGCCGGCAGCTCGCCGATGTGCGGCAACAGTATCTGCCAGGACCGTCGCTTTCTCGCGCGCTGCATGCCCGAGCTCGAATACTTCTTCCACTACCGCAATCTCGACGTCAGCACGCTGAAGGAGCTGGCGCGCCGCTGGGCGCCGACGGTGGCCGAGAGTTTCGTCAAGCAGGGGACCCACCTCGCGCACGCGGATATCCACGAATCGATCCGCGAGCTGCGGCATTACCGCGCGCGCTTGTTCGCGCCGGCTTACGCCGGCAGCGGGAGCGCCTGAGGCCGTGCCGCTGGTGACGCATCGCGGCGGCTGCCATTGCGGCGCGGTTGCCTTCGAGGTGGATGCGCCGGCGCGCCTCACGGCGAGCGAGTGCAACTGCTCGATCTGCCGCATGAGCGGCTACCTGCACCTGATCGTGCCGCGCACGCGCTTCCGGCTGCTGCGCGGGGCGGAGAGCCTGAGCGAATACCACTTCAACACCGGCACCGCGCGGCATCTGTTCTGCCGCCGCTGCGGCGTGAAGTCCTTCTACGTGCCACGCTCCAATCCCGACGGCTACAGCGTCAACGTGCGCTGCCTCGAGCGTGCCACGCTCGAGCACGTCGACATCGAGCCGTTCGACGACAACGATCGCGCCGCCTCCGAGGCGAAGCTCCGGGATCTGTCGCGCGCGTAGCCGCGCCCGCGTGCGCCACGGCGCTGCGCCGCAGTGCGCGCAGGTGCGCGCAGCGGGTCTCAGGAGGCCCGGCCGGGCGCCGGCGCCTGGGCGAGGAACAGCCAGGTCTCCACCACCGTATCGGGGTTGAGGGACATGCTCTCGATCCCCTGATCGAGCAGCCAGCGCGCCAGGTCGGGGTGATCCGACGGACCCTGGCCGCAGATGCCGACGTACTTGCCGTGTTTGCGGCAGGCGCTGATCGCCATCGCCAGGAGCTGGCGCACCGCTTCGTCACGCTCGTCGAAGTGGCCCGCCATGATCGCCGAATCGCGGTCCAGTCCCAGGGTGAGCTGTGTCATGTCGTTCGAGCCGATGGACATGCCGTCGAAGTGCTCGAGGTACTGCTCGGCGAGCAGCGCGTTGGTGGGCAGCTCGCACATCATGATCACCTTGAGCCCCTGCGCGCCGCGTTGCAGGCCGTTGTGCGCGAGCAGTGCCGTGACCTGGCGCGCTTCCGCGACGCTGCGCACGAACGGCACCATGACCTGCACGTTGGTGAGGCCCATGGCCTCGCGCACCCGCTTGAGCGCCCGGCACTCGAGCTCGAAGCAGGGGCGGAAGGCCTCGTCGACGTAGCGCGCGGCGCCGCGGAAGCCCAGCATCGGGTTCTCCTCCTGCGGTTCGTAGCGGCTGCCGCCGATGAGGTTGGCGTACTCGTTGGACTTGAAGTCCGAGAGCCGCACGATGACCGGCTCGGGGGCGAACGCCGCGGCGATCTGCGCGATCCCCTCGGCGAGCTTCTCCACGTAGAAATCTACCGGGGTGGAATACCCGGCCATCTGAGCGCGGATCTGCCCCTGCAGCTCCCCGTCCAGGCGGTCGAACTCGAGCAGCGCGCGCGGATGCACGCCGATCATGCGGTTGATGATGAACTCCAGCCGCGCGAGCCCCACGCCGTGGTGCGGTATGTTGGCGAAATCGAAGGCGCGTTCGGGGTTGCCGACGTTCATCATGATCTTGACCGGGATCTGCGGCAGCGCATCGAGCTCGATCTGCGTGCGTTCGAACTGCAACAGCCCTTCGTACACCTGCCCGGTGTCGCCCTCGGCGCACGAAACGGTCACTGCCTGTCCCTCGCGGATTCGTTGCGTGGCATCCCCGCAGCCGACCACCGCGGGGATGCCCAGCTCGCGCGCGATGATGGCCGCATGGCAGGTGCGGCCGCCGCGGTTGGTGACGATCGCGGCGGCGCGCTTCATGACCGGCTCCCAGTCCGGATCGGTCATGTCGGCGACCAGCACGTCGCCGTTCTGCACGCGTGCCATTTCGCTCGCGTCGCGGATGACGCGCGCGGCTCCAGCGCCGATGCGCTGGCCGATGCTGCGGCCGGTGGCCAGCACCCGCGAGCGGCCCTTGAGAGCGTAACGCTGAATGGTACGCCCGACGCGGCTCTGCACCGTCTCGGGCCGCGCCTGCAGGATGAGGATCGCGCCCGAGGCGCCGTCGCGCGCCCACTCGATGTCCATCGGCCGGCCGTAGTGCTCTTCGATGATCAGCGCCTGGCGCGCCAGCGTGACGATATCCGCGTCGCTCAGGCAGAAGCGGCGCCGGTCCGCCTGCGGCACCGCCACCGTCTGCACGCGCGCGGGTGAGCCCGCCGGCGCGTACACCATCTTCACCGCCTTGGCGCCGAGGTTGCGGCGCAGGATCGCGAGCTTGCCGGCGCGCAGCGCGGGTTTGTAGACGTAGAACTCATCGGGATTGACGGCGCCCTGGACCACGGTCTCGCCCAGGCCCCACGCGGCGGTGATGAGCACCACCTCGCGAAAGCCCGAGTCGGGGTCGAGCGTGAACATGACGCCGCTCGCGCCCAGATCGCTGCGCACCATGTGCTGCACGCCGGCCGACAAGGCCACCGCGGCGTGATCGAACCCCTGATGCACGCGATAGGAGATCGCCCGGTCGTTGAACAGCGAGGCAAACACCTCGTGCATCGCCTTGAGCACTTCAGCCTCGCCGCGCACGTTGAGGAAGCTCTCCTGCTGGCCGGCGAACGAGGCCTCGGGCAGATCCTCGGCGGTCGCCGAGGAGCGTACCGCCACGGCCACATCACCGCCCGTGCTCATGCGCTTGAGCTGCGCGCTCACCGCCGCCGTCAGGGCGGGCGGAAAGGGGGTGGCCAGAATCCACTGGCGGATACGCGCTCCGGTCGCGGCGAGCCGCGCCACGTCATCGACGTCGAGCTCGGTGAGCTCGGCGCTGATGCGCGCCTGCAGCCCACCCTGTTCGAGGAACTCGCGGTAGGCGTGCGCGGTCGTGGCGAAGCCGCCGGGCACCTGCACGCCCAGTCTGGCGAGCGCGCCGATCATCTCCCCGAGCGAGGCGTTCTTGCCGCCGACCGTCTCCACGTCGCGCATCGTCAGCTGCTCGAACGGGATGACGTAGGCTTTCAACGACGCTCCTGCAGGTCGACGCCTAGCGCTTGCCGGCGCGCGCCGCGGGTGAAACACTGTTCACCGCTCGCACCAGCCCGGAGGGGACACTCGCGCCGTGAGCCGTCGAACGGTATTTTTCGTCTCGGACCAGACGGGTGTGACTGCGGAAACACTGGGCCACAGTCTCATGACGCAGTTCGAGGGGCTGGAATTTCGCCCGCTGACTTTGCCATTTGTGTCGAGCGTTGACAAGGCGCAGGAAGCCGTCCGGCGCATCAACCACGCGGCCGAGGAGGAGGGCCTGCGGCCGATCGTGTTCAGCACGCTGGTGCAGGACGAGCTGCGCGAGATCGTCGTGGCGGCGAATGCCCTGTTCCTGGATCTGTTCTCGACGTTTGTCGGTCCGCTCGAGCGCGAGCTCGACACGCGCTCGACGCACCGCGCCGGCCGGGCGCACGGCATGGCCGATCTCGCCGCATACACGACGCGCATCAACGCCACCAACTTCGCGCTCGCCAACGACGACGGCAGCGGCGGCGACTACGCGCTCGCCGATGTGGTGCTGGTCGGAGTATCGCGGGTCGGCAAGACTCCGACCTGCCTGTATCTGGCGCTGCAATACGGGGTGTTCGCCGCCAACTATCCGCTCACCGAGGACGATCTCGAAGCCGGCAGACTGCCGCCGCGACTGGAGCCGTTCCGCTCCAAGCTCTATGCGCTGACCATCAAACCGGAGCGGCTGCAGCAGATCCGCACCGAGCGCCGCCCGGACAGCCGCTACGCCTCGCAGCAGCAGGTGCAGTACGAGCTGCGCACCGCGGAGGCGCTGTTCGCGCGCTACGCGCTGCCGTGGCTCGATACCACCGAGTGCTCCATCGAGGAGATCGCCAGCCGCATTCTGAACACCAGCGGCATCGAGCGGCGGCTGCGCCCGTAGCGCCCGCGCCCGCAAGCTGCATATTGTTGCACGACTCGCGGCGCGCGTGTCAGGTCGCACGAAAATTGCAAGCGCCGGCCGGGCGCCGGCAGCGACAAATTCGCGCCGCGATCGGCTTGCAGGCCAGGGCTTGTGCGTTATAGTCGGCGCGTGCTGCTCACTGACACACAGACCCCGGTTTCATGGCGCGCGCGGCCGCGCAGCTTCGTCGCGCTCATGGGACTGTACGAGAGCAACTTCATACGCTTCGGCTGGCTGGCCGGAAAGCTGACGGCGCTCACCGGCCGGTACCGGTCCAGCGTGCGTGGGGATTGTGACCTCGTTCTCACCGTGACCGAGCGCTCCCCGTATACCAGTACAGTGAATCTGACCTATCTGCTGCCCCATATGCACGGCTCCCTGCCGTACCCGGACATGCAGGTGCGCATCTACCATGACGCGCACCTGGTCGAGGCGCGGCAATGGGCCGCGGTTCACAGTCAGCCGCTGCTGCGCTCGCTGCGCACTCGCGCGGAGCGTGAACTGGATCAGCGTTGGGCGCGCAACATGATGTTAAATAAGTGGCTGGAATACTGCGTGGAGCGAGGTCATCGCTTCTCATCCAGCACGGAGCCCGAAACCGGCGCATGAGAGGGGGCGGTCGGCCGCCGATACCCTCATGAAGGCGCTGCGTCAACTCGGCTTTCTCAAGCTCAGCCTCCGCCCGGATGGCCAACCCGATGATGAGGACCACCGGGTGCTGGCGCTGTTTCGCAACCGCGCCGAGCTCAAGAAGGCCTACGGCGGGCTGCAGGACGAGGTCTTCCGCCTCAAGGACCTGCTCAAGCAGCAGGAAGGTGCCACCCAGCGCGTGCAGGACATGCTCAATACGCTCGAGGGGCGCCTGGGCGCCGCCGAGACCGCTTACCCGGCGCTGGTGTTCTATCAGCTGCGCCGCCTGTGGCAGACGGGCCGCGAGCTCATCAGCCAGATGGTCGCCGATCTGGTGCGCCAGCAGGAGGAGCGCGAGCGGCGCGCACACCTGGCCCAGCACAATCGCCGCCAGTTCGCCCGCCGCCCGGGCGCCGAGGGCGTGTTGCGCGCAGCCCAGGGGCTGCACGAGCAGGCCACCGCACAGCTTGCGGCAGTGGAAAAGGAGCGGGCGGCGCTCACCCGCGCCTGGCACTATTTCAAGCGCCGCGCGCTGCAGCGGCGCATCAGCGCCGCCGAAGCGGCGCTGGCGAGCGCCGGGGTGTCACTCGGCGAGGCGCAGCTCGGGCTCGGGGAAATCGCCGGCGAGGCCACACCGGAGTTTCCGGGACTGACGCTGCCGGCGCGGCGCGCGATCAATCTCACCGCCATCGCCTATGCGGAAGCGCTGTGCCTGCGCCTGATGCCGCTCAAGGCCCCGATGCTGACCCTGGCGCGCGAGGCGATCGCCCGCCGTGAGACCGCCGACGACTACGGCTCGCCCAGGGAATGCGTGCTGTTGATGGGCCAGATCGCGCGCGCGCACACTCTGATCAGCGCGCGCGAGGGTGTTACCCAGGAGATCCGCGCCCGCACCGAGAGGCTGCAGCGCGTGGCGCGCTACCGCGGCGAGGCCGACACCTCGCCGGCGCCGAACTCGCTCGCGTTCACCGAAGGCGACGTGCTGCCGGCGGCGGGGCCGCGGGCCGATGCGCCGCTGCCGAACGTGCTCGCCGAGGACACCTGGGACCTGTTCCGGATCCTGCTGCGCTGAAACTCCGCTCACCGCGCCGGGCGCGCGTGGATGCGGCGCCCGCAGGCTGGCGCCGGCCCGCTCCTAACTGGCGCGCGCGGTCTTTTGCGGTGGCTGCGGGTGCGCCCCGGTCACCATGTCGCCCATGACCTGGGTCGCCTGCTCGAGCACCACGTCGGCGGCCTCGTCCTTGGACTTGTCGAGCTCCTCGACGCTCTTCAGCGCGGGCAGGTTCTTCGCCGCCCGCCGGCTGTTCTCCCGCGCCAGGCGCTCGCCCTCGATCCGGGCGCGCTCGTCGCGCCGCGCCTTGAGGTTGAGCGACACACTGTGCTGCCCGCGCACCGAGCCGATGGCGGCGATGTCCGACACCAGCCAGCGGTAGTCCGGATCGTGCTGCGCGCGCGCATCCTCCTCGGTTGCCAGTGCCGCGACCGGCGGGGCAGCGGCCGTGCCGGCACTCATCCTGAAGGGGACCCCGGCGATGCGATCCCAGGGCAGGGCGGACTCCAGCGCGCTCTCGCCGATCTCCTTGATGTCCAGAGGCGAGGCAAGCGGCACGTCAGGTTCCACACCGCGGTGCTGGGTGCTCTCGCCCGTGACCCGGTAGAACTTGCCGATGGTCACGGTCAGCTGTCCGTTCACCGGCTTTGGCGACCAGCGATCGAGGGGCACCAGGTTCTGCACCGTGCCCTTGCCGAAGGTGGTCTGGCCGAGGATCACGCCGCGGTGATAGTCCTGGATCGCGCCGGCGAAGATCTCCGAGGCCGAGGCGCTGAGGCGATCGACCAGCACTGCGAGCGGACCGTCGTAGGCCGGTGCGGGCTCCGGGTCATCCAGCACCTCGAGCCTGCCAGCGGTATCGCGCAGCTGCACCACCGGGCCGTGATTGATGAAAAGTCCGGTGAGCGCCGTGGCTTCGGGGAGGTAGCCGCCGCCGTCACCGCGCAGGTCGAGGACCAGGCCATCCACGTTCTCGCTCTTGAGCTCGCGCAGCAGTTTCAGCACATCGTGCGTGGTGCTGCGGTAGTTCTGGTCGCCGGCATTCTGCGCGGCAATGTCCTGGTAGAACCCGGGCACTGTGATCACCCCGATCTTGAGCGCGCGGCCGTTGCGCGCCACGGTCTTCACTTCCTTATGCGCGGCCTGCGCTTCGAGCGTCACCTTGTTGCGCACGAACTCCATGACCTTCTCGGGGCTCCCAGGGGCCGCGCCGGCCGGCAGTACCTGCAGGCGCACCGACGTGCCGGCCTTGCCGCGGATCAGCTGCACCACGTCATCCAGCCGCCAGCCGATGACGTCGGTGAACGGACCCTCGTGTCCCTGACCCACACCGATGATGCGGTCGTTGGTGCTGAGCGTGCCGGCTGCTGCCGCCGGGCCGCCTTCGAGCACGTTCATGATGGTGACGTAATCGTCCACCACCTGCAGCGAGGCGCCGATGCCCTCGTAGTTGAGGCTCATCTGGATGCGGTACTCCTCGGAGCTGCGCGGTGAGAAGTAGCTCGAATGCGGATCGAAGGCGCGCGCGTAGGCGTTCATCAGACCTTCGAATACGTCCTCGCTGCTCACCTGGTCGACGCGCTTGAGCACGCGCTCGTAGCGCTTGCGCAGAACCTCGGCCGCATCCGGCCAGGCCTTGCCGGTGAGCATCAGCGACAGCGCATCGTTCTTGACGCGCTTGCGCCACAACTCGTCCATCGCGGCCTGATCGACCGGCCAGGCGGCGTGCGCGCGGTCGAACTCGAACGACTCGTTCGCCGTCCAGTCAGGCTCGCTCTTGAGCAGCTCGATCGCATGCTGCATGCGCTCGCGGTTACGCTGCTGGAAGCGCGCGAAGATCAGGTACGCCGGATCGATGTCGCCGGTGCGGATCATGTCGCCGAACCGCAGGCGGTAAGCGTTGAACTCCTCGACGTCGTTGGCGAGGAAGTAGCTGCGCTGGCCGTCGAGGAATTCCAGATAGCGGTGGTAGACCACATCCGACATCCGCTCGTCGAGCGCCGCGCGGCTGTAGTGCGCCTCCTCGAGGATGCGACCGACCCGGCGCGCGGTCGCCCGCTGAGTGTCGGAGGGCGCCAGCGTCCCCGCAGGCAATGGCGAGGTGCCGGCCGGGGCCTGCGCGGAGCCGGCGAGCGCCAGGGCCAGTACCAGCAGGGCCGCGGCGGTTATCCAGGATCGGCGCAGGGCTAGGGTCGTCATGAGGGCTCGCAGGTTCGGTAGACTCTGGGGCTAAGGTAGAGCGTGCGGTTCGTCTTTAGCAAGTACGGCCCTCACATCATGAGACCTCTGACCGCGTTGCTGGGAATCGTCATGGGGTCGGCCGTGGCCCTGGCCATCGGGCTCCTGATGACCTGGATTGTCATCCTGTTGCTGCCGGCCGACGAGGCGCGGTTCGCCCCCGAGCACGCCCCATTGCTGCGCGCGATAGCGGTCTTTACGCTATTTTCGGCGGCCTCGGCCGGCAGCTTCTACGGGGAGCTGCGCGAGCGCTCCTGGCGCCTCGCCGCCCATGGGGCGACCCTGGCCATGCTGGCCATGGCAGCGTGGATGTACTGGCCGAGGTGAGGCGCCGCGGTCCTCAGGCCCAAGACAGGCATGGGCGAGCCGGCCGCCCGCCTCAGTCGTCGCCCGAGGCCGGCAGCACCCGCACCAGGGCGACGAACAGGCGGATCAGCAGCAGCAGCACCGCCGGCCCGAGCGCCACGGCCCAGAACACCGCCGACCCGTGGAGCAGCCCCAGGAAGAAATCCGCCAGCAGGGCGAACGGGCCGGCGTGTGCATTCTGGCCGTGGGTATAAGGCCCGAGCACGCGGCTGCCGGCGAACCAGATGAGAAACGGCATCACGATGAGCCCGCACAGCAGCGCCAGGCCGAAAATGACCAGCTCGCGGCGCGCTCGCGACAGTGCGCCGTAGGTATCGCGCAGGTGCGCCAGGCGCTCCAGGGGTGCCGTTCCTTCGGTCGGGGGCGGTGGAGGCATTGGCTGGCAGCCGTTCCTTGACAGTTACCCTGCGGGCATGCCCGCGCGGGCGGGCATAATAGCCTTCTCATGCAGAAAATCAGAGCCGCGGTCATCGGCGTGGGCTACCTGGGCCGCTTTCACGCACACAAATACGCGCAGGCGGCGGGCTGCGAGCTGGTCGCGGTCGCGGATTCGCAGCCCGAGGCGCGTGAGCAGCTCGCCGCCGAGCTCAAGACACGTGCCGTGAGCGACTACCGCACGCTCCTGGGCAGCGTCGAGGCGGTGAGCGTGGCCACACCCACCCCGGCGCACTTTGCCATCGCGCGTGACTTCCTCGAAGCCGGCGCGCACGTGCTGGTGGAGAAGCCGATCACGGATACGCCGGCGCAGGCGCGCGAGCTGATTGCGCTCGCCGCGCGCGTCAAGCGCGTCCTGCAGGTCGGGCACCTCGAGCGTTTCAACGCCGCCATACTGGCGGCCGAGCCGCATCTGCGCTCACCGCGCTTCGTCGAATGTCATCGCCTCGCGCCCTATCGCGAGCGCGGCACCGACGTGAACGTGGTGCTCGACCTCATGATCCACGACATCGACATCGTGCAGACCATCGTCGGCGCGCCGATCACGGCCATCGACGCGATCGGCACGCCGGTGTTCTCGGAAGGTATCGACATTGCCAACGCGCGCATCCACTTCGCCAACGGCTGCGTCGCGAATGCCACCGCCTCGCGGGTCAGCCTCAAGACCGAGCGAAAAATGCGCATTTTCGAGGACGACGCCTATCTGTCGCTCGATCTGCAGCAGAAGATCCTGACACTCATCCGCAAGCGCGACCCCGCGGACGCCCCGGGCGCGCTGCCGGTGACGATCGAGGAGCAGAGTCTGGAGCCCGGCGATGCGCTCAAGGCGGAGATCGACTCATTCCTCGAGTGCATTCGCAGCGGCCGCGCGCCCGTGGTTCCGGGCGAGGCCGGACTCATGGCGCTGGAGACCGCCATGCGCATCACGGAGCAGGTGCACCGCTCCCTCGCCGAGCGCCGGGTGGGCACCTAGGGCAATCGATGTCTGGAGACCCTGAGCACTTTCGGCGTACGCCCCGAGCGGTGACGGTGGCCGCCATCCAGATGGCGTGCGACTGGGACATCGAGGGCAACATCGCCCGGGCTGAGCAGCTGGTGCGCCAGGCGGCCGCGCGGGGCGCGCAGGTCATCCTCCTGCCCGAGCTGTTCGAGACGCCGTATTTCTGCATCGAGCAGGACGCGCGTCACCTGGGTCTGGCGCGTGCGGCCGCCGACAACCGCGCCATCGCTCACTTCGCACCCCTGGCGCGCGAGCTCGGCGTGGTGCTGCCGATCAGCTTCTTCGAGCGCGCGGGTCCCGCCTGCTTCAATTCGATCGCGATCCTGGACGCCGACGGCACCAATCTCGGCGTGTACCGCAAGTCGCACATTCCCAATGGGCCGGGCTACCAGGAAAAGAACTACTTCTCCCCGGGCGACACGGGATTCAGAGTCTGGAACACGCGTTTCGCGCGCCTCGGCGTCGGCATCTGCTGGGATCAGTGGTTTCCCGAGACCGCGCGCGTCATGGCGCTCATGGGGGCGGAGCTGTTGCTGTTTCCGACCGCGATCGGGACCGAGCCGCCTCCGGCACTGCCGGTGAACTCGCGCGAGCACTGGCAGCGCACCCAGCAGGGACACGCGGCGGCCAACCTCATCCCGCTCCTCGCCGCCAACCGCTATGGACTGGAGCGCTCGCTGCAGGACCCGCAGGGGCTGTACATCCGCTTCTACGGCTCATCGTTCATCGCGGACGCCATGGGCGCGAAAGTCGCCGAGGCGCCCGAGGAGGGCGATGCGCTCCTGATCCACGTCTTCGACCTGGAGGCCACTGCGCGGCTGCGCGACAACTGGTTCGTGTTCCGCGACCGGCGGCCGGACCTGTATGGGAGGCTCGTCTCGCTGGACGGGCAGCGCGATTCCTGACGCCCGGGCGGCGCCGCGCGGTGCGCCTGGCGATGCGCCCGGGCGTTCGGTCCCGGGCATCGGTTCCCGGCCGCTTGAGGCCGGGAACCGCCGGTTGGTGGAGGCGGGGGGACAGCACATCCGTGGCTTTCGCCGCGGGCTGGACTATGCCTTCGTCCGCACACCGCTGAAGGCGGTGCGTGGACGCGGAGCGTGTTATCCAGCCGCCATGGGCCGGCTGGATCCTAGTGCCCGCCCAGGCGATGTGCCGTCGGCGGGTCTATGAGTCTCTACAGGGCAGGCCTGAGGTTGGCCCTCTTCCTACCCCTCGACGTTGCCATGCCGCCCCTGTTGAGAGGCGCCGTCAGGTTTCGCCGATGTGAGCTCCGTTATCAGCCAAACCTTGCGATTTGGCGCGACCCTCGATCGAACCCCCGTCCGCAAGTCCTAGACTTCAGGATCTACGTACGTAGCTCTCTCTTTGTTTCTCGCGCGGCGCTACCCGAGGAGCAGGGAAGACGCAACGCCAGCGGACAGTGACTCTTAACGCACCGGCCTGTCGCACGCCGGAGCGCGATCCTGTGAGCGCGTCCCCTGATTCGGTCGCACAGGCACGAGCCGGTCAGAGGTCAGCTGCGGTTAGGCAGCCAGAGCGTAGTTGTCGTCGTTGGCAACTATGATTTGCAGCAGGATTAACGAGGGCACTGCACCTCGGTACGCCCCTGAAGGTTCGCAACCCGCGTCGAAACCGGTCGCCCCCTTCAGCTTTCACATCACCAGCATACCACCTGGGGCCGCCCCGCGCGTCTTCTCAGCCGCGTCGTAACAGGCGTGCCTTGTCGCGCTGCCAGTCGCGCTCTTTCTGCACCGCGCGCTTGTCGTGCTGCTTCTTGCCCTTGGCGAGCCCGACCTGCACTTTGGCGCGGCCGTTCTTCCAGTACAGCTCCAGCGGCACGATCGTGTAGCCACGCCGTTCCACCGCGCCGATCAGTCCCTGCAGCTCGCTGCGCTTGAGCAGGAGCTTGCGGGTGCGCACCGGGTCGGGCGTCACGTGCGTGGAGGCGGTGGGCAGGGGTGAGAGGTGCGCGCCGATGAGGAACGCCTCGCCGCCGCGCAGGTAGACATAGGCTTCCTGCAGCTGCGCGCGCCCGGCGCGCATGGCCTTGACCTCCCAGCCCTGCAGCGCCAGTCCCGCCTCGTAGCGCTCCTCGATGAAGTAGTCGAAGCGCGCCTTGCGGTTCTCGGCGATCAGTCGGGGCGCTGGCGCGTCTTTGGTCATCCGCCGTCTTTGGTCATCCGCCAGAGGTAATGGGACAATGCCGCATGCGAGAGGTCAAGCGCTCGGCGCTGGTCGGCAAGCCGGCTGCCGAGCTGTTCGCGCTGATCAATGACATCGAGAGCTATCCGCAGTTCCTGCCGTGGTGCACCCATGCCCGGGTGCAGTCGCGCTCGCAGCAGGAGATCGTCGCGACGCTGGGCATCCGGCGGGGCGCGTTGCACGGTGAGTTCACCACGCGCAACACGCTCGAGCCCGAGCGCAGCATCCGCATGCAGCTGGTGAGCGGGCCGTTCCGCACCCTGCAGGGCGAGTGGCGGCTGTTGCCGATCGAGAGCAACGGCTGCCGCGTGGAGCTCACCATGCGCTTTGCGTTCCGCAACCCGCTGACCGCACTGCTGTTCGATTCGCAGTTCGCGGCGATCATCGGCTCGCTGCTGGATGCCTTCGTGGCGCGCGCCCGGGCGCGGCCGTGAGGCCGGCGGCCGGCAAACGCTGCGTCGTCGCCTACGCGACGCGCGCACGTCAATACCTGTGGAGCGTCGAGCTGCCGCTGCACGCGAGCATCGCCGATGCACTGGCGGCGGCGCGCGCCACCGCCGATCCGGCCGCACCGATCCCGTGGGATTCAGCCGCCATAGGTATCTTCGGCGAACCGCGCGCGCGCACCGATGTGTGCGCGGACGGCGATCGCATCGAGCTGTACCGGCCGCTGCGCCGCGACCCGCGCGAGCGGCGGCGCGAGCGCGTGCGGCATGAGCGCCGCAGCGGCAAGACCTGAGGCGCCTCAGATGGTCGGGAACTTCGACACCGGCGGTCCCTGGTCCGGCGCCTGCGGCGGTGCATTCGGCACGTTGTCGCGTTCGAAGCGCGACACCTTGTCCTGGGCGAAGTACACGATCAGGTGGCGTTCCTCGGGTCTGCGCAGGCGCCCGTGCTTGAAGTAGTACACGTAGTCCCAGCGGTCCTTGTCGAACACCGCCGGCACCAGCGGCGTGCCGAGCAGGTAGCGCACCTGGCTGCGTGTCATGCCGACCTGCAGCTGATCGACCGTCTTGCCTTCCAGGTAGTTGCCCTGCTGGATGTTCATGCGATAGACGCAGGCGCTGAGCGCGCTCGCGAGCAGGAGGGCCGTGAATGCGCCCAAGGGTAGGCGCAGCTGCGCCCGATGGAGGATAATCATCCCGGCAATCATACCTGATCACGGATCGCCCGCAGCTGAGGCTGCCGCGGTTCGCCGGAGAGTGCGCGTGGAAGGCAAGGACCTGCGCAAAGCGGGTTTGAAGGTGACGCTGCCGCGCCTGAAGATCCTGGAGATTCTCGAGGGCAGCGCGACCCGGCACATGTCCGCCGAGGACATCTATCGGACGCTGCTGGAATCCAATGAGGACATTGGCCTGGCCACTGTGTACCGCGTCCTCACGCAGTTCGAGGCCGCAGGCCTCGTCACGCGCCATCACTTCGAAGACGGCATGGCGGTGTTCGAGCTCAACCAGGGGACCCATCACGACCACATCGTGTGCCAGGACTGCGGCCGCGTGGAGGAGTTCATGGACTCGGGGATAGAGGAGCGCCAGACCGCCGTGGCGCACAAACTCGGCTTCACGATCCGCGATCACTCACTGATTCTTTATGGGCGCTGCAAGCGCCCGAACTGCGCCTTCCGCAACCGCAGCAAGAACGGCTAGCGGCCCCGGGCGGCGGGCGGCCGCGGCTGTCGCACGGTCTCGTCCTCGGCGGGCGGCACCACACCGCGCAGCGTGGCCACCGGGGTCGTCTCCCCGGAGGCGGGCGGGGCGTGGTCGGCTTCCCCGCGCACCGCTTTGCCCGGCACCAGGGTGGCGGCGTGCAGCATCTCGCGGGCGTGCTCGCGCGCCTTGCCGCTCACCTCGATGCCGCCCAGCATGCGCGCCAGCTCCTCGACGCGATCCTTGGCGCTCAGCTCGCTGACCGTGATGCGCGTGGTGCGCCCGTCGGTGAGCTTGGTGACGCGCAGCTGATGATGCGCCTGGCAGGCCACCTGCGGCAGATGCGTCACGCACAGCACCTGGGCGCCTGCGGCGAGCGCGCGCAGCTCGCGGCCGACAATCTCGGCCACCGCGCCGCCGATCCCGGCGTCGACCTCATCGAACACCATGCAGCGCGTCGCATCGGCGCTGCACGCCACCTGCACGGCGAGGGACAGGCGCGCCAGCTCGCCGCCGGAGGCGACCTTGGCGAGCGCGCGCGGCGGCTGGCCCGGGTTGGCGGACACCCGGAACTCGATCTGGTCGATGCCGTGTTCGGTGGGATCGGCGTTGCCCTGCTGGGTCACGTCCGCCTCGAAGCGCCCGCCGGACATGCCGAGCGTCTGCATACGCGCCGAGATGTCCCGGGCGAGGGCCGCCGCGGCGCCGGCCCGCTTGCCGGACAGCTCCTGGGCCTGCGCGCGGTAGGCCTGCAGCGCCGCGGCCAGCTCCTTGCGCAGCGTGGCGAGGTCGGTCTCGGCGCGCTCGAGCGTCGCCAGCTCCACCGCCAGCTGCCGCGCGCGCTCATCGAGCTCGCCCGCGGCCACGCGGTGCTTGCGCGAGAGCTCCTCGATCGCCGCCAGGCGTCTTTCGACCTCGTCCTGGCGCGCCGCGTCGACGTCGAGCGTCTCGCGGTAGCGTTCCAGCTCACGCGCCGCCTCGCGCACCTGAATCGAGGCTTCCTCCAGCATCGGCAGCACGGCGGCGAGCTTGCCATCGAGGGCCGCGAGTCCGCGCAGGGCCTGCAGCGCGCGGCTCACGCCGGCATGCGCACTCGCGGCTTCGTTCTCGTACAGCTCCGCGAGGGCGGTCTGCGCACCCTGCGCGAGCCGCCCGCGGTTGGCGAGCCGCGCGCGCTCCTCGCCGAGCGCGTCGATCTCGCCGGCCTTCAGCTGCAGGGCCTGCAGCTCCTGCGCCTGATAGCGCAGCAGCTCGAGGCGGGTGTCGCGGTCGCGCGCCTTGCTCTCCAGTTCCAGGGTGCGGTTGAGGAGCTCGAGCCACACCCGGTGGGCGGTACCGACCTGGGTGGTGAGCCCGGTGAGGGAGCCGTAGCCATCGAGCAACGCGCGCTGCGCGGCGCTGCGCGTCAGGGACTGGAATTCATGCTGGCCGTGGATATCGACGAGGATGTTGCCGGCCTCGCGCAGCAGCTGTACCGGCACCGTCTGCCCGTTCAGGTAGGCGCGCGAGCGTCCATCCGCTCCCACGACCCGGCGCACGGTGAGCTCGCCGGTGCCGCTGACGGACTGCTCCTCGAGCAACTGCCGCAGCTCGGGCGGGGCCTCACCGAGCTCGAAGGTGCCGGACACTTCCGCGCGCTCGGCGCCGTGGCGCACCACCTCGGCGCCGGCGCGGCCTCCGGCGAGCAGCTGCAGCGCGTCCACCAGGATCGATTTGCCCGCGCCGGTCTCGCCGGTGAGCACCGTCAGGCCGCGACGCAGCTCGAGTTCCACCGAATCGATGATGGCGAAGTCGCGGATCTGCAGGTGGGTGAGCATGCGGCTTCAGCGCTCGAAGCTGCCGCGGCCCCAGTGCAGTTTCGAGCGCAGCAGCTTGTAGTAGTCGTGGTCTGCGGGGTGCAGCAGGGTGATGCGCTCGGTGGCGGCGCGCACCTCCAGGCGTCCGCCGGGCACGAGGGCGCCGAGCACTGCGCCGTCGCAGGTGACCTGCGCCTGGGTGTCGGGGCGCTCGAGCAGCGCCACGTCGATGACCGAGCGCGCCGACACCACGATCGGGCGATCCGACAGGGTGTGGGCGCAGATCGGCGCGATCACCAGCGCCTCCAGGTGCGGTTCGATGATCGGGCCACCGCACGAGAGCGCGTAGGCGGTCGAGCCGGTGGCGCTCGCCACGATGATGCCGTCACCGTCGTGCGTGTTGACATAATGGTCGTTGATGCGGGTCTCGAAGTCGAGCGTGCGCCCGGTCTCGCGTTTCTGCATCACCACGTCATTGAGCGCGTAGCCCTGCGCCAGCTGTCCGGGGGCGCCGTGCAGCTGCGCCGCCAGGAGCGGCCGCTCGTCCGCGTCCAGCTGCCCGGCGAGGGCCGCGTCCACCGAGGGCAGCATGTCCTGCGGCATGACGTCGGTGAGGAACCCGAGGCGCCCGCGGTTGACGCCGAGCAGCGGCACGCCGTGGCGCGCGACCAGGCGCGCGGCGTACAGCAGCGTGCCGTCACCGCCGATGGCGATGACCAGGTCGGCACGCTCGCCAAACACCCGTTCCGGGACGCGTGTGACCGCGGTGGCGTCGGCCGCGAGCATGGCCTTCTCACTCACCAGCACCTGCACGCCCCGGCTGGCGAGGTGCGGCAGCAGCGTGCTCACGCTCTCCGCGATGCGCGGATCCGCGAATCTGCCTACTAAGGCGCAGCAGCGCACCGGAAAGGCCAAGGCAGCCCCCTGTCACCCGCCCGCATTGCGGGCGGGCCTTTGTAACACGCTGGCGCGCCTTCCAGCCAATGGCGCAATTCCCATCCCCGGCAACAGCCTGGCGAGGGCTTGCTTGACGGTCGACGCACGCCAAAGCTAGCTTTCCGCCAGCGGCTGTGCATGATCGGCTTATGGCGCACGATCGGGACGAGGCACTAGGCGAGCGGGCTCAGCACCTGCTGCGCATACTCATCGAGAGTTACATCCGGGACGGTCAGCCGGTGGGCTCGCGGGCGCTATCGCGCGAGTCCGGGCTGCAGCTCAGCTCGGCCACCGTGCGCAACGTCATGGCGGATCTCGAGGAGCTGGGGTTCGTCGCCTCACCCCATACCTCCGCCGGCCGTGTACCCACCGACAAGGGCTACCGTTTCTTCGTCGACACACTGCTGCAGCTGCGGCCGCTCGATGAGGCGGCGAGCGCCGAGCTGCGCCGCCAGGTCGAGGCGAGCCGCGACCACCCCACGGACCTGATCGCGACGGTGTCGCAGCTGCTGTCGAGCGCGACCCAGCTCGCCGGTGTGGTGACGCTGCCGCGCACCCGGCAGGCCTCCATCACCCAGATGGAGTTCGTCGCGCTGTCGGAGAACCGGGTGCTGGTGGTACTGGTGTTCAACGACCGCGAGGTGCAGAACCGCATCATCCAGCTCGAGCGCCATTACTCGCCCGACGAGCTCAAGCGTGCCTCGAACTTTCTGAACGAGCAGTTCCGCGGGCGCACGCTGCGCGAGGTGCGCCAGGAGATCCTGCGCCAGCTGTCCGAGGCACACGCACACATGAACCAGATCATGCTGGAGGCGATCGCGGTCGCCCAGCAGGTGTTCGAGAGCGGCGCGGAAGGGCGGCTCGAGTACGTCATCAAGGGCGAGACCAACCTCATGGGCATGGCCGAGCTCACCGGCATGGAGAAGCTGCGGCGGCTGTTCGAGGCGTTCAACGAAAAGCGCGACTTTCTGCACCTGCTCGACCAGAGCCTGAAGGCGGAAGGGGTGCAGATCTTCATCGGCCATGAATCCGGCTACCAGATCCTCGACGATTGCAGCGTGGTCACCGCGCCTTACGCGGACGGCGAGTCGGTGGTCGGGGTGCTCGGGGTCATCGGGCCGACGCGCATGGCCTACGAACGGGTCATCCCCATCGTCGAGATGACCGCTAAACTGCTCGGCGCGGCCTTGAATTCGCGCCGCTGATCCCCCACCCCGGGGTGCCCGCCCGCGCCTCCACATGCGCCGGCGGACTTGGGGATTTTTCGGAGGTTCTGAGCGAGATGACTGCCAACGAGTCCGGAGGCGAGCGGCGCAGCGGTGCGGCGGAGCCCGCGGCCGTGCTGCCGGAGGCGGCAGCGCAGCTCGAGGATATCGAGCGGCTGCAGCAGGCGCTGGCCGAATCCGAAGAGCGCGCCAAGAGCCACTGGGAGCAGTACCTGCGCGCCGTCGCCGAGCTCGACAACGTGCGCAAGCGTGCGCAGCGCGACATCGAGGCGGCCAACCGCTACGGGCTCGAGAAGTTCGCCGCGGAGCTCCTGCCGGTGAAGGACAGCCTGGAGCTGGCGGTGCAGAACGCCGGGCGGGCGCACGCGAGCAGCCTCAGGGAGGGCCAGGAGGCGACCCTGCAGCTGCTGTCCCGGGCGCTGGAAAAGCTGGGGGTCACGGTGATCGACCCGCTGGGTGAGCCCTTCGATCCGGAGCGGCACGAAGCCATGATGACCAGGGAGTCCGGCACTGCCGAGCCGAATTCGGTCCTCGAGGTGGTGCAGCTGGGCTACGAGCTCAACGGCCGGCTGCTGCGGCCGGCCCGGGTAATCGTCGCCAGGGAGCCGGCGCGGGCTTGAAAGCGCGCGCGAGCACCCCTAAGAAGAGGCCCTGGCATCCCTCTTGTGACAGAGATTTCGGGGAGTGAACCCATGGCAAAGGTAATCGGTATCGACCTCGGCACGACCAACTCGTGCGTGGCCATCATGGAGGGGGGCAAGCCCCGGGTGATCGAGAACAGCGAGGGCGATCGCACCACCCCCTCCATCGTCGCCTTTACCAAGGACGGCGAGGTGCTGGTGGGCCAGCCCGCCAAGCGCCAGGCCGTGACCAATCCCCACAACACCCTGTTCGCCATCAAGCGCCTCATCGGCCGCAAGTTCGAGGACGAGGTGGTCCGGCGGGACATCACCATGGTCCCCTACAAGATCACCCGCGCGGACAACGGCGACGCCTGGGTCGAGGTGCAGGGCAAGAAGATGGCGCCGCCGGAGATCTCCGCGCGCGTGCTCATGAAGATGAAGAAGACCGCCGAGGACTATCTCGGTGAGCCGGTGAGCGAAGCGGTCATCACCGTGCCGGCCTACTTCAACGATTCGCAGCGCCAGGCGACCAAGGACGCCGGCCGCATCGCGGGACTCGCGGTCAAGCGCATCATCAACGAGCCGACTGCTGCGGCGCTCGCCTACGGGCTCGATAAGCAAGGAGGCGATCGCAAGATCGCCGTCTACGACCTGGGCGGCGGCACCTTCGACATCTCCATCATCGAGATCGCGGAAGTCGACGGCGAGCGGCAGTTCGAAGTGCTGTCGACCAACGGGGATACCTTCCTCGGCGGCGAGGACTTCGACCTGCGCGTCATCAATTTCCTGGCCGAGCAGTTCCAGAAGGAGTCCGGCGTCGATGTGCGCCAGGACCCGCTCGCCATGCAGCGCCTGAAGGAGGCCGCCGAGAAGGCGAAGATCGAGCTGTCCTCGACCCAGCAGACCGACATCAACCTGCCGTACATCACCGCCGATGCCTCGGGACCGAAGCATCTCAACATCAAGCTGACGCGCGCCAAGCTCGAGTCCCTGGTGGAGGATCTGGTGCAGAAGACCGTGGGTCCGTGCCGCACCGCCATGAAGGACGCCGGCCTCGCCACGGCCGATGTGGCCGAGGTGATCCTGGTGGGCGGCCAGACGCGCATGCCGCTGGTGCAGAAGTACGTGAAGGACTTCTTCGGCAAGGAGCCGCGCAAGGACGTCAACCCCGACGAGGCGGTCGCGGTCGGCGCCGGCATCCAGGCGGGCGTGCTGTCGGGCGAGGTGAAGGACGTGCTGCTGCTCGATGTCACCCCGCTGTCGCTCGGCATCGAGACGCTCGGTGGCATCATGACCAAGCTCATCGAGAAGAACACCACCATCCCGACCAAGGCGGCGAACACCTTCTCGACCGCCGACGACAACCAGACCGCCGTGACCATTCACGTGCTGCAGGGCGAGCGCGACCGGGCCGCGGACAACAAGTCCCTCGGTAAGTTCGATCTGTCGGACATCCCGCCGGCCCCGCGCGGCATGCCGCAGATCGAGGTGTCTTTCGACATCGACGCCAACGGCATCCTCAATGTCTCGGCCAGGGACAAGGCCACCGGCAAGGAGCAGAAGATCGTCATCAAGGCCTCGAGCGGACTCACCGAGGATGAGATCAAGCGCATGGTGCGCGACGCCGAGGCGCACGCCGAGGAGGACAAGCGCTTCCGTGAGCTGGTCGAGACGCGCAACAAGGCGGACGGCCTGATCCATGCGGTGGAGAAATCACTGCAGGGGCTCGGCGACAAGGTGGAAGCGGGCGAGCGCGCCAAGGTGGAATCGGCGGTGTCGGATCTGCGCACCGCGCTCAAAGGCGATGACCGTAACGTCATCGAGAAGAAGAGCGAGGCTCTGGCGCAGGCCTCGGCCGGCATCGCGCAGCGCGCCCATGCCGCCGAGGGAGGCGGCGCGGGCGCCGCCGGCGCGGACGCAACGGCGGGCGCAGGGGATGGGAGCGGCGCGGGCGCGGGCGCGGGCGCGGGGCGCGAGGATGTGGTGGACGCGGAGTTCGAGGAGGTAAAGGACAAGGGACGCAAGGCCTCGTAAGACGCGCAGATGCCGAAGCGCGACTATTACAAGGTACTGGACGTACCGAAGACAGCGACTGAGGCCGAGATCAAGAAGGCCTACCGGCGGCTGGCGATGAGGTATCACCCGGACCGCAATCCCGACGACCGGGAGGCGGAGGAGTCCTTCAAGGAGGCGAAGGAGGCCTGCGAGGTGCTGACCGACCCGCACAAGCGGGCCGCCTACGACCAGTACGGTCACGCCGGAGTCGAGGCGAGCGCGCGCGGCGGCGGGCGCGGCGGCGGATTCAGCGGCGACACCTTCAGCGACATCTTCGGGGACGTGTTCGGCGACATCTTCGGCGGTGCGCGCCGCGGTGGCCGTTCACAGGTGTTCCGCGGCGCCGATCTGCGCTACGAGCTGCAGCTCGAGCTCCCCCAGGCGGTATTCGGTCACCAGGTCGAGATCGAGATCCCGCGCCTCGCGGAATGCGAGGTCTGCCACGGGAGCGGTGCGGCCAAGGGCAGCCATCCGGCTACCTGCGACACCTGCGGTGGCGCAGGGCAGGTGCGCATCTCTCAGGGCTTCTTCCAGCTGCAACAGACCTGTCCGCGCTGCCGCGGGACGGGCACCATCGTGCGCAATCCCTGCGACTCGTGCCTCGGGCAGGGCCGGGTGCGCCGCACCCGCAAGCTCTCGGTGAAAGTGCCCGCCGGAGTGGACAACGGCGACCGCGTGCGGCTCGCGGGCGAGGGAGAAGCCGGACGCAACGGGGGTCCGCCGGGGGACCTGTATGTGGAAGTGCACGTGCGCGAACATCCCCTCTTCGAGCGCGACGGCGAGCACCTGAGCTGCGAGGTGCCGGTGAGCTTCGCCACCGCGGCGCTCGGCGGCAGTGTCGCGGTGCCGACGCTCGAGGGTGACGTGCAGCTGAAGATTCCCGCCGAAACTCAGTCCGGGCGCGTGTTCCGGCTGCGCGACAAGGGCGTGAAGCCGGTGCGCGGGGGCGCGCGCGGCGACCTGTTCTGCCGCGTGGTGATCGAGACACCGGTGCATCTGTCGGCCGAGCAGCGCGAGCTGATCCGGCGGCTCGAGGAGTCGCTGCAGGCGCACGGCGCCAAGCACGCGCCGCGCCAGAGCGGCTTCCTCGAGGGCGTGAAGCGCTTCTTTTCCGGTGACCGCGGGGCGGGTTAGCCGCACCAACATGGCCGCCGGCGCAGCCCCTCCACCGCTCGTACGCGCCGTGCTCATCGGTGTCACCGGGCGCATGGGCCGGGAGCTGCTGCGCGCCGCGCCGGAATCCTCGCAGCTCATCGTCACCGGCGCGATTGCCTCGCCCGAGAGCCTCGCGCTGGGGCGCGATGCCGGGGAGCTGGCCGGGCTCGGGCGGCTGAATCTCGTGGTGACGAGCGATCTGCCGCGCGCGCTCGAAGCGGCCGACGTGGCGCTGGATTTCAGCAGCGCCGCCGCGACGCGCGCCAATCTCGCGGCGTGCCGCGCGGCGCGCAAGCCGCTGCTGACCGGCACCACCGGATTTGCCGCGGAGCTGGAGGGGGCCTTTGCGGCCGCCGCCCGCGACATTCCGCTTCTCGTCGCGGCGAACACCAGCCTCGGGGTGACGCTGCTGCTCGAGCTGGTGCGCATCGCGGCCCGGACGCTGCCGACCAGCTTCGACATCGACGTCCTGGATATGCACCATCGCTCGAAGCCGGACGTCCCCTCAGGAACCGCGCTGGCGCTCGGGGCAGCCGCCCGCGAGGCGCGACAGGGGTCTGCGCCGGTGGCAGGCGCCTCGGGTGCGGCCCCGGCCACGGACACGCCGCACCGCGAGGGCGGGGTTGGCTTCGCCTCGGTGCGCGCCGGCGACCTCGTCGGTGAGCATACGGTGCTGTTTGCAGGCCTCGGCGAAGCTCTGTCCCTGACCCATCGGGCCACGGATCGGCGGGTGTTCGCCCGGGGGGCGCTAGCTGCTGCGCTCTGGCTACAGTCACGGCCACCGGGCCGATACACGATGCGTGATCTACTGGCCCAAAAAACAATAACTTAGCTCGCTCTTCGAAGCAGGCCTTGAAGTCCCGTGCAGCCGCCGTGCGGCGGGATTTTTCCGTGGACACATCGCCCGCATAGCCCGTAAACTTTCTGAGTAATCCGTGTACGGGTTAGTCCAAGCAAGGCGGGAGGATGTTCGCTGAGAACTCCTCCCGCTTTGTGTATGTGCGCAAGGGAGAATTGATCACGTGAGCGTACCTGCGGTGCTCGCGCTGGCCGATGGAACGATCTTTCACGGCCAGTCGATCGGAGCGAAGGGCAACACCACAGGCGAAGTCGTTTTCAATACCGCCCTCACCGGTTACCAGGAAATTCTCACCGACCCGTCTTACGCACGTCAGCTCGTCACGCTCACCTGCCCGCACATCGGTAACACGGGCACGACGCCCGAGGACCTGGAATCCTCACAGGTCTACGCCGCGGGGCTGATCATCCGCGACCGCTCGCTCCTTGCGAGCAGCTGGCGCGCCAACGAGTCGCTGCCGGAATTTCTCGAGCGCGGCCGCGTGGTCGCGATCGCCGACATCGATACCCGCAAGCTCACGCGCATGCTGCGTGAGAAAGGCGCACAGGCCGGCTGCATCATGACCGGCGAGCAGGTTGACCAGGCCGCCGCCGTGAAGGCGGCGCGCAAGTTTCCGGGACTCAAGGGCATGGACCTGGCGAAGGTCGTCACCACCAAGCGCGGCTTCCAGTGGAACGAGGGCAGTCTGTGGCCGGATGTCGCTCGTCCGCCGATCCGCTCGCCACAGCGCCTGCACGTGGTGGCGTACGACTTCGGTGTCAAGCGCAACATCCTGCGGCTGCTGGCGGACGGCGGCTGCCGCATGACGGTGGTGCCGGCGAAGACCACCGCCGAGGAGACCCTGGCGCTGGAGCCCGACGGCGTGTTTCTGTCGAACGGCCCCGGTGACCCGGAGCCGTGCGACTACGCCATCAACGCCACGAAGAAATTCCTCGCGACCGATGTGCCGGTGTTCGGCATCTGTCTCGGCCACCAGATCCTCGGCCTCGCCGCGGGTGCGCGCACCGTGAAGATGAAGTTCGGCCACCACGGCGCCAACCACCCGGTGCAGGACCTGGAGTCCGGCCGCGTGTTCATCACCTGCCAGAATCACGGCTTCGCCGTCGATGAGTCCACCCTGCCGGCGGGCGTGAAGCCGACCCACCGCTCGCTGTTCGACGGATCGCTCCAGGGCATCGCCTTCCGGGAGCAGCCGGCGTTCGGCTTCCAGGGCCATCCGGAGGCGAGCCCCGGGCCGCACGACCTGAAGCCCCTGTTCGAGCGTTTCAACCACCTGATGCTGCGGCGCCTGCAGACGCAGCTGCGGCTGGCGGAGGACACCCTGCGCCGCCAGCTCGTCGGTGGCGGCGGCCGCTAAGCGTGCCCAGACGCACCGACATCCAGAGCATCCTGATCATCGGAGCGGGACCGATCATCATCGGCCAGGCGTGCGAGTTCGACTATTCGGGCGCCCAGGCCTGCAAGGCGCTGCGCGAAGAGGGCTATCGCGTCATTCTCGTCAATTCCAACCCCGCGACCATCATGACCGATCCGGAGATGGCGGACGCCATCTACATCGAGCCGGTCAACGCCCGCACGCTGGCGCGCATCATCGAGAAGGAGCGCCCCGACGCGCTGCTGCCCACCATGGGCGGGCAGACCGCACTCAATACCGCGCTGGATCTGGTGCGCGAGGGGGTGCTGGAGAAATTCGAGGTCGAGCTGATCGCCGCCTCGCGCGCTGCGATCGACATGGCCGAGGACCGCGAGCTGTTCCGCAACGCCATGCGCGAGATCGGGCTCGAGACGCCGCAGTCGCAGATCGCGCGCAGCCTCGATGAAGCCCTGGCGATCGCAGGCGAGATCGGCTACCCGGTGGTGGTGCGCCCGTCCTTCACCCTGGGAGGGAGCGGTGGCGGCATCGGCTACAACCGCGAGGAGCTCGAGACGATCGTGGCGCGCGGGCTGGACGCTTCCCCGACCGGCGAGGTGCTGCTCGAGGAGTCGGTGATCGGCTGGAAAGAATTCGAGATGGAAGTGGTGCGCGACCAGCGCGACAACTGCATCATCGTCTGCTCGATCGAGAACCTCGATCCGATGGGCGTGCATACCGGCGACTCGATCACCATCGCGCCCGCACTGACCCTTACCGACAAGGAATATCAGCGCATGCGCGACGCCGCGGTGGCGGTGCTGCGCAAGATCGGCGTCGATACCGGCGGCTCGAACGTGCAGTTTGCGGTGAATCCGTCCGACGGGCGGCTGCTGGTGATCGAGATGAATCCGCGCGTGTCGCGCTCCTCGGCGCTCGCCTCCAAGGCGACCGGCTTTCCGATCGCCAAGATCGCCGCCAAGCTCGCGGTGGGTTACACCCTCGATGAGCTGCAAAACGACATCACCACGGGCGCGACGCCGGCCTCCTTCGAGCCCTCCATCGACTACGTGGTCACCAAATTGCCGCGTTTCACCTTCGAGAAGTTTCCGGCCGCCAATGACCGGCTCACCACCCAGATGAAATCCGTCGGCGAGGTCATGGCCATCGGCCGCACCTTCCAGGAATCGCTGCAGAAGGCGCTGCGCGGGCTCGAGACGGGCCTCGACGGACTCACCCCGCAGCTGTCGATGCCGCTCACCGACGAGAGCCGCGACCGCCTGGCGCACGAGCTGCGCGCGCCCGGGGCCGATCGGCTGCTGTACGTGGCGGATGCGTTTCGCGCCGGCTGGCCGCTCGCGCGCGTGGCCGAGCTCACTCGCATCGATCCATGGTTCCTGGCGCAGATCGAGGAGCTGGTGAAGCAGGAGGCCCAGGTGCGCGAACAGGGCTTCGGGGCACTCGGCGCCGAGCGCCTGCGGGTACTCAAGCGCAAGGGCTTCGCCGATGCGTGCCTGGCGCGACTGCTGGACATGCCGGAGAAGGCGATCCGCGACAAGCGCCACGAGCTCGGCGTCGTGCCCGTGTACAAGCGCGTCGACACCTGCGCGGCGGAGTTCGCCACCGCCACCGCTTACCTGTACTCGACCTACGAGGAGGAGTGCGAGGCGGATCCCACCGATAAGCGCAAGATCATGATCCTGGGGGGCGGACCGAATCGCATCGGCCAGGGGATCGAATTCGACTATTGCTGCGTGCACGCCGCGCTGCAGCTGCGCGAGGACGGCTTCGAGACCATCATGGTCAACTGCAACCCCGAGACCGTCTCGACCGACTACGACACCTCCGACCGCCTGTACTTCGAGCCCCTCACCCTCGAGGACGTGCTGGAGATCCTCGCCAAGGAGCGGCCCGAAGGGGTGATCGTGCAGTTCGGCGGCCAGACCCCGCTCAAGCTCTCGCGGGCGCTCGAGGCTGCCGGTGCGCCGATCATCGGCACCTCGCCCGACTCGATCGACATCGCCGAGGACCGCGAGCGCTTTCAGCTACTGGTGCGCAATCTGGGGCTCAAGCAGCCGGCGAACGCCACCGCGCGCACCGAGGACCAGGCGGTGCGCCTGGCGCGCGAGGTCGGCTTTCCGCTCATCGTGCGCCCCTCGTACGTGCTCGGGGGGCGCGCCATGGAGGTGGTGTTCAACGAGGAGGACCTGCGGACCTACATGACGCACGCCATGCGGGTGTCGAACGACAGCCCGGTGCTGCTCGATCGTTTCCTCGACGTCGCCATCGAAGTGGACGTGGACGCGGTGTGCGACGGCGAGGATGTGCTGATCGGCGGCATCATGGAGCACATCGAGCAGGCCGGCGTGCATTCGGGCGATTCCGGCTGCTCGCTGCCGCCGAACAGCCTCGGGCGCGAGATGCAGTCCGACCTGCGCGATCAGACGCGCAAGCTGGCGCGCGCGCTCAACGTGGTCGGGCTCATGAACGTGCAGTTTGCGATCCAGAGCGGCGTGATCTACGTCCTCGAGGTCAATCCGCGCGCCTCGCGCACCGTGCCCTTCGTCTCCAAGGCCACCGGGCTGCCGCTCGCCAAGATCGCGGCGCGCGTGATGACCGGGCGGAAGCTGCGCCAGCTGGTGGGTGCCGCGGAGCGCGTGCCCGGGTATTTCTCGGTGAAGGAGGCGGTGTTCCCGTTCACCAAGTTCCCGGAAGCCGACCCGATCCTGGGGCCGGAAATGAAGTCGACCGGTGAGGTCATGGGCACCGGGCGCACCTTCGGGGAGGCCTATGCCAAGGCACAGAGCGCCTCGGGGGTGGTCCTGCCACGCCACGGCGTGTGCTTCATCAGCGTGCGCGACCGTGACAAGGGCCCGGCGGTGACGCTGGCCCGCAAGCTCATCGAGCGCGGTTTCGAGCTGGTGGCGACCGAGGGCACCGCGCGCGTGCTGAGTGAGGCGGGCGTCAGCTGCCGCCGCGTGAACAAGGTGCGCGAGGGACGACCGCACATCGTCGACATGATCAAGAACGACGAGATCGATCTGATCGTCAACACGACCGAGGGCAAGCAGGCCATCCGCGAGTCGAACTCGATTCGCCGTGAGGCCGTGCACCGCCGCGTCACCTACTACACGACGCTCGCCGCCGGGCTCGCGACCTGCGAGGCGCTCGATCACCTCGACGAAGTCGAAGTGAACCGCTTGCAGGACCTGCACAACGAGGCGCTGCGGGCATGAAGCGCACTCCGATGACGCTGCGCGGCGCCGAGGCGCTGCGCGCCGAGCTCAAGCGGCTCAAGTCGGAGAGCCGGCCGAGCGTCATCAAGGCGATCGCCGAGGCCCGTGGGCACGGGGATCTGTCCGAGAACGCCGAATACCACGCCGCGCGCGAGCAGCAGGGATTCATCGAGGGCCGCATCAAGGACATCGAGCACAAGCTCGCCAACGCCCAGGTGATCGAGCCCGGCAAGCTTCCCAACACCGGCAAGGTGGTGTTCGGTGTGCAGGTGGAGCTGGAGGACCAGGCGGACGGCACGCGCGTGGTGTATCAGGTGGTCGGCGAAGATGAGGCGGATATCCGCGCCGGGCGCATCTCGGTGAGCTCGCCCATTGCGCGCGCACTGGTGGGCAAGTCCCAGGGCGAGGTCGTGGACGTGGCCGCCCCCGGGGGTACGCGCTCCTACGAGATCGTCGCGGTGCGCTTCGAGTAGCGCGCCCCCCGCCCGCGCCGCGACCCGCGCGGGCCCGCTCGGGCGTGCGGGGAAAATCGATGAGCCGGCGTTCCAAGAGCAGCGACAGGTGGCTGAGGGAGCACTTCTCGGATCCGTTCGTGCAGCGGGCCCAGAGCGAGGGCTGGCGCTCGCGCGCGGTGTTCAAGCTCGAGGAAATCGACCGCCGCGAACACCTGCTGAAGCCCGGACAGACCTGCCTTGATCTGGGAGCCGCACCCGGAGCGTGGAGTCAGTACGCCCGCAGGCGGGTGGGGCGCGCCGGCCGGGTCGTCGCCACGGACCTGCTCGCCATGCCCGAGCTTGCCGGGGTGGAGTTCGTGCAGGGCGACATCCGCGAGGAGCAGGTTCTCGGGGAGCTCCTCGGGCTGCTGCCGGGACGGCAGGTCGACCTGGTCCTTTCGGACATGGCGCCGAACTTGAGCGGAGTCGACGTCGTCGATCAGCCGCGATCCCTGTATCTGGCCGAGCTGGCGCTCGACATGTCCGCACGCGTCTTGAAGCCGGGCGGTAGCGCCCTGATCAAGGTATTCCAGGGGGCGGGCTTTCGCGAGCTGGTGCAGTCGGCACGCGGCAGGTTCGCCCGTGTGAGGGTCGTAAAGCCGGCGGCATCCCGGTCCCGCAGCCCTGAGATGTATTTGCTGGCCATGCAGTTTCGCTTGGTGTAGGTTGTTTTGAGCCCGCAGGCCGCGCGCCTAAGAGGACGGAAGCCTTTGAACGATTTGACGAAGAACATCCTGCTCTGGGTCGTCATAGTGATCGTGCTGTTGCTGGTGTTCAGCCGCTACATGCCGACCACCGGGCAGCCGCAGGATATCCCGTACTCCGGCTTCATCGAGGACGTGAAGAACAATCGCGTCGAGTCGGTGATCATGCAGGGCGAGATGGTCTACGGGGTGCACAAGGACAAGTCGACCTTCAAGACCCGCAACCCCGAGACCGACTACACCGCGCTCCTCGGCACGCTGCTGAAGGCGGGCGTGGTCATCGATTCGCGTGAGCCCAAGCAGCCGAATTTCATCGGGCAGCTGCTGCTGCAGATGGCGCCGGCGCTGCTTTTGATATTGGTGTTCCTGTACATGCTGCGGCAGATGCAGGGCGCATCCGGCGGCCGCGGGGCCATGTCCTTCGGCAAGAGCCGTGCGCGCCTCCTGGGCGAGGATCAGGTGAACGTGACCTTCGCGGATGTCGCGGGGGTCGAGGAAGCCAAGCAGGAAGTCGCCGAAATCGTCGACTTCCTCAAGGACCCGGGCAAGTTCCAGAAGCTCGGCGGCAAGATCCCGAAGGGCGTGCTGATGGTGGGCTCGCCGGGAACCGGCAAGACACTGCTGGCGCGGGCCATTGCCGGCGAGGCGAAGGTGCCATTCTTCACGATCTCCGGCTCCGACTTTGTCGAGATGTTCGTGGGCGTCGGCGCCTCGCGCGTGCGCGACATGTTCGAGCAGGCGAAGAAGCACGCTCCCTGCATCATTTTCATCGATGAGATCGACGCCGTCGGCCGGCACCGCGGCGCGGGCCTCGGCGGCGGTCACGACGAGCGCGAGCAGACCCTCAATCAGCTGCTGGTGGAAATGGACGGCTTCGAGGGCAACGAGGGCATCATCGTCATCGCGGCGACCAACCGTCCCGACGTGCTCGATCCGGCGCTGCTGCGCCCGGGGCGCTTCGACCGGCAGGTGGTGGTGCCGCTGCCCGACGTGCGCGGCCGTGAGCAGATTTTGCGCGTGCACATGCGCCGCGTGCCGCTCGCCGACGACGTGAAGCCGGCGCTGATCGCGCGCGGCACACCCGGTTTCTCCGGCGCGGACCTCGCCAATCTCGTCAACGAGGCGGCGCTGTTCGCCGCGCGCGCCAACAAGCGCATCGTCGGCATGGACGAGTTCGAGCGTGCCAAGGACAAGATCCTGATGGGCACCGAGCGGCGCTCCATGGTCATGAGCGAGGCCGAGAAGCGCATGACGGCCTATCACGAGGCCGGACACGCGATCGTCGGCATGACCGTTCCGGAGCACGACCCGGTGTACAAGGTCACGATCATTCCGCGTGGCCGGGCGCTCGGGGTCACGCAGTTCCTGCCCGAGCAGGATCGCTACAGCTTCTCCAAACGCCGGCTCGAGAGCGCGATCACCACACTCTTCGGCGGGCGCATCGCGGAGGAACTGATCTTCGGACCCGAGTCGGTGACCACCGGCGCCGCGAACGACATCGAGCGCGCCACCGAGCTGGCACGCAACATGGTCACCAAGTGGGGCCTGTCGGACCGGCTCGGGCCGCTGACCTACACCGAGGAGACCGGTGAGGTGTTCCTCGGTCGCAGCGTCACGCAGCACAAGCAGGTCTCGGACGTGACCGCGCACGCCATCGACGAGGAGATACGCCGGGTCATCGAGGGCAACTACCAGCGCGCGCGCCAGATCCTCACCAGCTCCCTCGACAAGCTGCACACGATGGCTGATGCGCTCATGAAGTACGAGACCATCGACGAGGAGCAGCTGAAGGACCTCATGGCGGGCAAGACGCCCAAGCCGCCCGCGGGCTGGGACGAGGCGCTGTCCAACAAGCCGCCGCAGGCGCCGGCGGAGGGGCCGGCGGCCGGTGGCGGACCGATACCGGCTGGCCAGCACTGAAGCTGCGTTGCGGCGATAAGACGCTCGACCTCACCCGCCCGGTGGTCATGGGCGTGCTGAACGTCACGCCCGACTCCTTCTCCGACGGCGGCCGCTTCCTGTCGGTAGGGGCGGCGGTGGAGCAGGGCGTGCGCATGGCCGCCGAAGGCGCCGCGCTCATCGACGTGGGCGGGGAATCCACCCGTCCGGGCGCCGAGCCGGTCGGCGCGGATGAGGAGTTGCGGCGCGTCATTCCGGTGATCGAGCGGCTGCGCGCGGCCACGGCCGCGATCATCTCGGTCGATACCAGCAAGGCCGAGGTCATGCGCGCTGCGAACGCCGCGGGCGCCGGATTCATCAACGACGTGCGCGCGTTGCGCGAGCCGGGGGCGCTCGCAGCCGCCGCGGCGAGTGACTGCGCGGTGTGCCTCATGCATATGCAAGGTGAGCCGCGCACCATGCAGCTTGCGCCCGGCTATGCGGATGTGATGGCCGAAGTGCGGGGGTTTCTCGCCGCCCGCGTGGCGAGCTGCGTCGCCGCCGGGCTTGCCGCCGCGCGCCTGGCGGTCGATCCGGGATTCGGCTTTGGCAAGACTCTGGAGCACAATCTCACGCTGCTGCGCCGCCTCGATGAGCTTGCCGCGGACGGACTGCCGGTGTTGGTCGGCTTGTCGCGCAAATCGATGCTGGGCACACTCACGGGTCGTACGGCCGGGGAGCGTGTGCACGGGAGCGTCGCCCTCGCGGTGATCGCAGCGCTCGCAGGGGCCCGCATCGTTCGCGCCCATGACGTGGCCGCGACGGTCGAGGCACTGAAGGTGGCCGCGGCTGTTCAAGGGGGAGCGCAAGCCGCGTAGCCCGGAAGCGAGCGCCATGGATGGACGGGCGAGACGAGGCTGCGGAGGCGGTTGCAGGGGACTCAGATGGCGCGACGATACTTCGGCACCGATGGCGTGCGCGGTCGGGTGGGGGAGCATCCGATGACCGCGAACTTCGCCCTGCAGCTCGCCAGCGCTGCCGCGCGCGTGCTCGCGCCCGCGGGCGGCACGGTACTCATCGGCAAGGACACCCGCCTGTCGGGCTACATGTTCGAATCCGCGCTGGAAGCCGGGTTCGTGGCCGCGGGCGTGGACGTCATGCTCATCGGGCCGTTACCGACCCCCGGCATCGCCTACATGACGCGCCGCTTCAATTGCGATATCGGCGTCGTGATCAGTGCCTCGCACAATCTCTATGACGACAACGGCATCAAGTTCTTCGATGCATCGGGGGGCAAGCTCTCCGACGAGCTCGAGGAGCGCATCGAAGCCGAGCTGGAGCAGCCGCCGCTGACGCGCGCCTCCCGCGATCTCGGTCGTGCCACCCGTGCCGACCGCATGCGCACGCACTACCAGGAGTTCTGCGCCTCCACGCTGCCGCCGGGTCTCGATCTGTCGGGACTGAAAATCGTGATCGACTGTGCCAACGGCGCTGCCTACAAGGTCGGTCCGCGCATCCTCGCCGATCTCGGCGCGGAGATCGTGCCGATCGGCTGCTCTCCCAACGGCAGGAACATCAATGACGGCTGCGGCTCGATGGCGCCCGATCTGCTGCAGCTCACGGTCCCCGGAGTGCGCGCCAACGTGGGTCTCGCCCTGGACGGCGATGGCGATCGCCTGGTCATGGTCGATCATCTCGGGCGCATCGTCGACGGCGACCAGCTGCTGTACGTCATCGCACGCGCGCTGCAGCAGGCGGGCAGCCTGCGTGGACCGGTCGTCGGCACGGTGATGAGCAATCTGGGGCTGGAGGTCGCGCTGCGCGCCGCCGGCATCGAGTTCCGCCGCGCCGCGGTCGGTGACCGTTACGTGCTGTCGATGCTGCGCGAGACGCGCGGCATCCTGGGTGGCGAGACTTCCGGACACATACTGTGCCTCGAGAAGACGACCACCGGGGACGGACTGGTGAGCGCGCTGCAGGTGCTGGCGGTCATGAAGCAGACCGGCCGGCCACTCGCGGAGCTCGCCTCCGGGATGCAGAAGTTCCCCCAGGTGCTGCTCAACGTGAGGGTGGCCGGGCGCTTCGACCCCAGCGGCGTGCCCGCGGTACAGCAGGCGGTGGCGCGCATCGAGAAGCGCATGGCCGGCGACGGGCGCGTCGTGCTGCGCCCCTCGGGCACCGAGCCGGTGATCCGCGTGATGGTCGAGGGGCGCGACGAGGGCGCGACCCGCGCCGCCGCCGACGAGCTCGCCGCGGTGGTCAAGGGCGCCGCCGGCTGACGGCAGCGTTTGCGTCACCCCCCCTGCATCGCTATCATCCCGCGCCCTTTGAGAACCCACAGGCGGCCTGCCAGGCCGCTCGAGGTCGTCCATGCGCCGCCCGATCGTTGCCGGGAACTGGAAGATGCACGGCTCGCGCACCGAGAATGCGCGCCTCATCGAGGAGCTGCTGGCTCACTGCCCGGCGCAGCCGGCCGCGACGTGCGTGGTATGCCCGCCGTTCGTGTACCTGCAGGAGACCGGGCGGATGTTGCGCGGCTCGGTGCTCAGTCTCGGCGGCCAGGATGTATGCGCGGACGCGCAGGGCGCGTTCACCGGTGAGGTCTCGGCCGCCATGCTCAAGGATGTGGGCTGCGAGTACGTGATCGTCGGTCACTCCGAGCGGCGCTTGTTGTATCGCGAGAGCGATCAGCTGGTGGCGCGCAAGTTTGGCGCGGCGCACGCCAAGGGCCTGGTACCTATCCTGTGCGTGGGCGAGCAGCTGGCGGATCGCGACGCCCGGCGCACGCACGAGGTGGTCGCCCGCCAGCTCGATGTGGTGCTGGAGCTGTGCGGTGCCGGCGCGCTCGAGGCGGGCGTGGTGGCCTACGAGCCGGTGTGGGCGATCGGCACCGGTCGCAACGCCACACCCGAGCAGGCGCAGGATGCGCACCAGTTCATCCGCGCCCGTATCGGGGCCCGGGATGCTAGAATCGCCGCCGCCACGCGCATTCTTTATGGCGGCAGCGTCAAGGCCGGCAATGCGGCCGAGCTGTTCGCGATGCCGGATGTCGACGGCGGTTTGATCGGTGGCGCCTCGCTGAAGGCGGATGAGTTCCTGACAATCCTGGCCGCTGCCGGACCGGGATGAGTGAGTTTTGCCGATGTGGCGTCTGATTTTGACATTCGTGCAGTTGTTCTCGGCCATAGCCATCGTGCTGCTGGTGCTGCTGCAGCGTGGCAAGGGGGCGGAGGCCGGCGCCGGCTTCGGTTCGGGCGCTTCGGGCACCGTGTTCGGCGCACGCGGCGCGACGACGGCGCTGTCGCGCGCCACCGCCATCCTGGCCGCGATCTTCATGATCAACAGTCTGGCGCTGGCCTACATGGGCACGCGCGCCACCGAGGCGCCGAAGACCATCCTCGACGAAGCCGCCAGCGGCAAACCGGCGCCAGGCGCGGGCAAGCCCGCGCCGCCGCCAGCCTCCGCACCGGCTGGCACGCCGGCTCCCGCTCCGGCGCCCGCGCCGAAGTGAGGCGGGGCGCGTCCCGCGCAGTCTGCGATGTTGCCCACGTGGTGGAATTGGTAGACACACTAGCTTGAGGGGCTAGCGCCGCAAGGTGTGTCGGTTCGAATCCGACCGTGGGCACCAAAACGACTGACTGCGCTGCTACAATGCCGACCCTCTATGGGGGCAGGTCGCGGTTCGATCTGCCTTTTTTACGCACCACGAGCGTGCAATGCTGTCGAACTACCTGCCCGTGCTGATTTTCCTGATCATTGCCGCCGGTCTGGCCGTGGTCCTGCTGGTGCTGGGCACCGGCATCGGCCGCTACTTCGCCCGCTTTCACGGTGATCGCGCCAAGCTCTCCCCTTACGAGTGCGGCTTCGAGGCCTTCGAGGACAGCCGCACGAAATTCGACGTGCGCTACTACCTGGTTGCGATCCTGTTCATCGTGTTCGATCTGGAGATCGCGTTCCTGTTTCCGTGGGCCGTAGCGCTGGGCAAGATCGGGCTCGCCGGCCTCGTCGCCATGGGCATCTTCCTCGCGATTCTCGTGGTCGGGTTCATCTACGAGTGGAAGAAGGGAGCGCTCGAGTGGGACTAGCGATCGAGGACCCCGAGGGCTTCGCACAGCGCGGCTTCTTCACGACGCAGCTGGACACCCTGGTCAACTGGGCACGCACCGGGTCGCTGTGGCCGATGACTTTCGGACTGGCGTGTTGCGCTGTGGAAATGATGCACGCCGGGGCCTCACGCTACGACCTCGATCGCTTCGGCGTGGTGTTCCGTCCCAGCCCGCGCCAATCCGACGTCATGATCGTCGCCGGGACACTGGTCAACAAGATGGCTCCGGCGCTGCGCAAGGTGTATGACCAGATGGCCGAGCCTCGCTGGGTCATTTCCATGGGCTCGTGCGCGAACGGCGGCGGCTACTATCATTATTCGTACGCCGTGGTGCGCGGCTGTGACCGCATCGTGCCGGTCGATGTGTACGTTCCCGGTTGTCCGCCGACCGCGGAAGCACTGGTGTACGGCATCGTGCAGCTGCAGAAGAAGATCGCCCGCACCAGCACGATCGCCCGATAGGCGCGCATGGAGGAGACAACGCTTGAGCGAGCTTGACGAAGCTCTCGCCCTGAAGGTCGACGCGCACCTCGCCGGCAGCGTGCGCCGCCGGCCCTCGCTCGCGCACGAGCTGGCCTACGAGACCGACGCCGGCGCGCTGCTCGCCGTGTGCCGCACGCTGCGCGATGCGCCGGAGCTGCGGTTCGAGATGCTGATGGACCTGGCGGGCGTCGACTACCTCGACTACGGTCGCGACGAGTGGCAGACCGCGAGCGCCACCCGCTCCGGTTTCAGCCGCGGCCGCGTGGCGCGCAGCGAGCCGCCCGACCCGAACGGCGCAGGCCGCTTTGCCGTGGTCTACAACCTGCTGTCGATCAGCCACAACCAGCGGCTGCGACTGACGGTGAGGTGTCCGGATTCCGCCGAGCCGGTGGTCGACTCGGTGGTGGATTTGTGGGCGAGCGCCAACTGGTTCGAGCGCGAGGCGTTCGACCTGTTCGGCATTCTGTTCCGCGGCCATCCCGACCTGCGCCGCATCCTGACCGACTACGGCTTCATCGGGCATCCGTTCCGCAAGGACTTTCCGCTCATCGGCAACGTCGAAGTGCAATACGACCCCGACAAGCAGCGCGTTGTGTACCGGCCGGTGAGCATCACACCCCGGGTGCTGGTGCCGAAGGTCATCCGCCATGACCACCGCTACGAGCCCGCACTCAAGGACCCGCAGGTGCCGCGCTGATGGCCGCCACACCGTTAGCCGAAATCCGCAACTACACGATGAACTTCGGGCCGCAGCACCCGGCCGCCCACGGCGTGCTGCGGCTGGTGCTGGAGATGGACGGCGAGGTGATCCAGAAGGCCGATCCACACATCGGTCTGCTGCATCGCGGCACCGAGAAGCTGGCGGAGTCGAAGCCCTTCAACCAGTCGATCGGCTACATGGACCGGCTCGACTACGTGTCCATGATGTGCAACGAGCACGCCTATGTACTCGCGATCGAGCGCCTGCTCGGCATCGAGCCGCCGGAACGCGCGCAGTACATCCGCGTCATGTTCGATGAGATCACGCGCATCCTGAATCACCTCATGTGGCTCGGGGCTCACGGCCTGGACATCGGCGCCATGACGGTGTTCCTGCTGTGTTTCAAGCAGCGCGAGGAGCTGATGGACGTCTACGAGGCGGTCTCGGGCACGCGCATGCATGCCACCTACTACCGCCCCGGCGGCGTGCACCGAGATCTGCCGGCGGCGATGCCCAAGTACCAGGCCTCCAGATGGCGCTCGCAGAAGGAAGCCGCGCGCCTGAACGAGGCGCGCGCCGGCACCATGCTGGACTTCATCCAGGCGTTCACCGAGGGCTTCCCGTCCGCCATCGACGACTACGAGACGCTGCTCACCGACAACCGTATCTGGAAGCAGCGCACGGTCAACATCGGGGTGGTGTCGCCCGAGCGCGCGCTGCAGCTGGGCTTCTCCGGTCCGATGCTGCGCGGCTCAGGCGTTGCCTGGGACCTGCGCAAGAAGCAGCCTTATGAGGTGTACGAGCGCATGGATTTCGATGTCCCGCTGGGCGTGAACGGCGACTGCTACGACCGCTACCTGGTGCGCGTCGAGGAGATGCGCCAGGCGAACCGCATCGTGCGTCAGTGCGTGGAGTGGCTGCGCGCGCATCCCGGAGCGGTGATGATCGATGACCGCAAGGTGCGGCCGCCCTCGCGCGAGCAGATGAAGGACGACATGGAGTCCCTCATCCATCACTTTAAGTTCTTCACCGAAGGCTATGAAGTACCTGAAGGAGAGACCTACGCGGCCGTGGAAGCTCCCAAGGGCGAGTTCGGCATCTACCTGGTATCCGACGGCGCCAACAAGCCGTATCGGCTCAAGTGCCGGGCGCCGGGGTTCGCGCATCTGGCGGCGCTGGAGGAGATGTGCCGCGGCCACATGCTCGCCGACGTGGTGGCGGTGATCGGCTCGCAGGACATCGTGTTCGGGGAAATCGACCGTTGAGCAACGAGCCTGACAACGGCGCGGTGCGCGCCGACGGTCCCGACGGCAGGCCGCAGCTGTTGTCGGAGCACAGCCGCGCGGAAATCGATCGCTGGGTCGCGAAGTTTCCGCCCGGGCGAGCGCGCTCGGCGTGCATCGCGGCGCTGCGTGCGGCGCAGGAACAGAACCACGGCTTTCTCACCACCGCGCTCATGGATGCGGTGGCCGAGTACCTGCGGCTGCCGCCGATCCAGGTGTACGAGGTCGCGGCTTTCTATTCGATGTTCGAGACCCACCCCTGCGGCCGCCATCACGTCAGCATCTGCACCAACATCTCCTGCATGCTGAACGGCGCCGAGGAGCTGGTGGCGCACGCGGAAGCCAGGCTCGGCATCAAGTTGAACCAGAGTACCCCCGACGGGCGCATCTTCCTCAAGCGCGAGGAGGAATGTCTCGCGGCCTGTACCGGCGCGCCGATGATGATGGTGGATCACGTGTTCCACGAGCACCTCACGCCGGCGGCGCTCGACGGCATTCTGGATGCCCTGAAATGAGCGCCGTCGCAGGCACCTGGGCTGAGCGGATGAACCTGGCGGCGTTCGAGCCGCTGCACCTGGAGCGCTCGTGGACGCTCGCCACCTACCGCACCATCGGCGGCTATGAGGTGTGGGAGCGGCTGCTGCGGGAGAAGCCGCCGCGCGAGCAGATCATCGATGCGGTGAAGGCTTCCGGGCTGCGCGGCCGCGGCGGCGCCGGCTTTCCCACCGGCATCAAGTGGAGCTTCATGCCGCGCAACTCGCCGGTGCAGAAGTACCTGGTGTGCAATTCGGACGAGAGCGAGCCCGGCACCTGCCACGACCGCGACATCCTGCGCTACAACCCGCACGCCCTCATCGAGGGCCTGGCGATCGCCGGCTACGCCACCAACTCCACGGTGGCCTACAACTACATTCGCGGCGAGTTTCTCGGCGAGCCGGTGCCGCGCTTCGAGGCGGCGCTCGCGGAGGCCTATGCGGCGGGGCTGCTCGGCAAGAACGTGCTGGGGAGCGGCGTCGACTTCGACCTGCACACCTTCATCGGCGCCGGCGCCTACATCTGCGGCGAGGAGACGGCGCTGCTCGACTCGCTCGAGGGCAAGCCCGGCAAACCGCGCTTCAAGCCGCCGTTCCCGGCGAATTTCGGCCTGTACGGCGCGCCCACCACCGTCAACAACACGCTGAGCTTCGCCTCAGTGCCGACCATTCTGCGCAAGGGTCCGGCCTGGTTCGCTTCCCTTGGGCCGCCCAACTCCGGCGGCACGGTGATTTATTCGATCTCGGGACACGTCGAGAAACCGCGCAACATCGAGTTGCCGCTCGGGGTGCCGTTTGCGGATCTGCTCGAACTGTGCGGCGGGGTGCGGGGCGGGCGCAAGCTCAAGGCCGTGATTCCCGGCGGCGTCTCGGTGCCGGTGGTGCCCGGGGACATCATGCTCAAGACCAGGATGGACTACGACTCGGTGAAGGCCGCCGGCTCGGCGCTCGGCACCGGCGCGGCCATCGTCATGGACGAGACCACCTGCATGGTGCGGGTGCTGGAGCGCATCTCGCGCTTCTACATGTCGGAGTCCTGCGGGCAGTGCACGCCGTGCCGCGAGGGCACGGGCTGGATGAACCGCCTGCTGAAGCGAGTGCTCGCGGGCGCGGCGCGGCGCGAGGAGCTGACGCTGCTGCTGGACGTCGCGAACCGCATCGAGGGGCACACCATCTGCGCATTCGGCGACGCCTCGGCCTGGCCGGTGCAGAGCTTCCTCAGGCACTACCGGCACGAGTTCGAATACATGATCGATCACGGTGGCCGCAGCATCGTGAGCGACGCTCCGGGGGCGCGGGTGGCGGCCTGAGCGGCGCCCGGACATGAGCATGGCGGATGACCTGGTCAATATCGAGATCGACGGCGTGCCGGTGAAGGCGCGCAAGGGCGAGATGCTCATCCGCGTCACCGATGCGCACGGCGCCTATGTGCCGCGCTTCTGCTACCACGAGAAGCTCTCGGTCGCGGCCAACTGCCGCATGTGCCTGGTGGAGGTGGAGAAGGCGCCCAAGCCCCTGCCGGCCTGCGCCACCCCGGTGATGGAGGGCATGAAGGTCTTCACCAAGTCCGCGCGCGCCATCGGCGCGCAACGCGCCACCATGGAATTCCTGCTCATCAATCACCCGCTCGACTGCCCGATCTGTGACCAGGGCGGGGAGTGCGAGCTGCAGGATCTGGCGGTCGGCTTCGGGCGCGACCTGTCCCGCTACCACGAGGGTAAGCGCTCGGTGCCCGACGAGAACCTGGGTCCCCTCATCGGGACCGACATGACACGTTGCATCCACTGCACGCGCTGCATCCGCTTCACCGAGGAGATCGCCGGCATCCAGGAGCTGGGCATGATCGGCCGCGGCGAGCACATGAAGGTGCGCACCTATATAGAGAGCACGGTGAATCACGAGCTCTCCGGCAACGTCATCGACCTGTGCCCGGTGGGCGCGCTGGTCTCCAAGCCGTACCGCTTCAGCGCGCGCGCCTGGGAGATGAGCTCCACGGCGCTGATTTCCCCGCACGATCCGGTGGGCACGAATCTCTTCGGCCACGTGCTGCGCGGCAGGCTGATGCGGGTCGTGCCGCGCGAGAACGAGGCGATCAACGAGACCTGGATCGCCGACCGTGACCGCTTCAGCTACGAGGGCGTATACAGCCCCGATCGCCTGGCGCACCCGCTGCTGCGCCGCGCGGACACCTGGGTCGAGACCGACTGGGAGAGCGCGCTCATGCAGGTCGCGCAGGGGCTGCGGGCACGCGCCCCCGACCTCGGTGTCCTGGCGAGCAGCTCGGGCACACTCGAAGAGCTGTACCTCGCGGGGCGCATCGCGCGCGGACTGAACAGCCACAATGTCGATCACCGCCTGCGGCAGCGCGATTTCCGCGACCAGCAGGCGGATCCGGTGTTCCCGGGACTGGGCATGCACATCGCCGAGGTCGATTCGCTGGATGCGCTGCTGGTGATCGGGGCGAACCTGCGCCGCGAGGTGCCGATTCTCGCGCATCGGGTGCGCAAGGCGGTGCTGCGCGGCGCGCAGGTCGCGATGCTGAACCCGGCGCGCTTCCCGTATCTGTTCCCGGTGAAGGCGTACCTGACCTGCGCGCCGGCCGATCTCGCGGCGGACCTCGCGGCGGTCGTGGCCGCGGCGGCGGCCGCGGCGGGCAAGCCCGTGCCCCGGCAGCTCGGCGGCGCGGTGGGCGCGGCGCGCGTGAGCGAGGCGCATCGTGCGGCCGCGCAGGTGCTGCTAGGCGGGGGAAAGCGCGCCGTGTGGCTCGGCGCTCTGGCGGCGCGTCACGCGGCGTTCGCGGACCTGCGCGCGCTCGCGGCGGCGCTGGCGCAGATCACCGGCGCGTCCCTGGGCAGGCTCGCCGAAGGCGGCAACGCCGCGGGCGCCTATCTGGCCGGGGCGATCCCGCATCGCGAGGCGGGCGGCAAGACGGTGGCGCAGGCGGGCCTCAACGCGCGTGAGATGCTGGAGAGCCCGCTGCGGGCCTACCTGCTGCTCGGCGGTCTGGAACCCTCGCTCGATGCGCTCGTTCCCCAGAGCCTGCGCACCCTCGCCCGTGCCGAGTTCGTGGTCGCGGCGACCCCGTTCGCCAGCGAGGAGGTGAAGCGCGTCGCGCACCTGTTGCTGCCGATGGGCACGTTCGCCGAGACCTCCGGCACGTACGTGAACTGCGAGGGGTTGTGGCAGAGCCACAGCGGGGCGGCGGTGCCGGTGGGGGAGGCGCGGCCGGGCTGGAAGGTGCTGCGGGTACTCGGCAACCTGCTCGGCCTCGAGGGCTTCGACTACCAGTCCTCCGAGGATGTCCTGCGTGAGGTGCGCGAGGCGTGTGCGGCGCTGAGGCCCGCGGGCTACCAGGGCACTCACGCGGTGAGGGAGGCCGATGAGGCCGGCGCGGCGCTTGGTGCGGCGCTGGTGGATGTGCCGATGTACCAGACCGATGCGCTGCTGCGCCGCGCGCCGTCGCTGCAGAGAACGCGTGAAGGCCGCACGCCGGCCGTGACGTACTGAAACGCCAAGGCGGACCGCGCACGTGCTCGAGACCCTCGCAACCACCTGGCTGTCGCTGCCGGACTACGCGCGCTCCACGGCGTGGATACTGGTGATCACGGTGGTGCTGATCGTTTGCGTGGCGCTGCTGACCTTGTGGGAGCGCAAGGTCATCGGCTGGATGCAGCTGCGCCGCGGACCGAACCGCGTGCGCCTCTTCGGTCTGCTGCCCGGAGTGGGACAACCGTTCGCCGACGTGATCAAGCTCCTCGTGAAGGAAGTCATCATCCCGACGAATTCGAACAAGTTCCTGTTCCGGCTCGCGCCCATCGTCGCACTCGTGCCGGCGTTCGCGGCCTGGGCGGTGATCCCGCTGTCGCCAACGGTGGTGGTGTCGAAGGCCGACGCGGGCCTGCTGTACCTGCTGTCGCTCACCTCCATGGGTGTGTACGGCGTCATCGTCGCCGGCTGGGCGGCGAACTCCAAATACGCGTTCCTGGGCGCCATGCGCTCCGCGGCGCAGATGCTGGCCTATGAGATCGCCATGGGCTTCGCGCTGGTCGGCGTGCTCATGGCCACCGGCAGCATGAACCTCGGCACCATCGTGCGCACCCAGGAGGGCGGGCTGCTGTCCTGGAACTGGTTCTGGCTGTTCCCACTGTTGATGGTGTATTTCATCTCCGGCGTCGCGGAGACCAACCGCGCGCCCTTCGACGTGGCCGAGGGCGAATCCGAGATCGTCGCCGGCTTCCACGTCGAGTACTCCGGCATCGCGTTCGCGCTGTTCTTCCTCGCCGAATACGCCAACATGATCCTGATCTCGACGCTCACCGCGGTGTTCTTCTTCGGCGGCTGGGAGGGACCCTTGCAGGGCTATGCATGGCTCGGACTGGGTGACACCTTCCTCGGACAGCCGAGTTTCCTGTGGCTGTTCCTCAAGGTGTTCTGCCTGGTGTTCCTGTTCCTGTGGTTCCGGGCGACCTTCCCGCGCTACCGCTACGACCAGATCATGCGCCTGGGGTGGAAGGCGCTGATCCCGGTGACCCTGGTGTGGATCGGCGTGGAGATGCTGCTGGCCGTGTACCGCATCGGGCCGTGGTCGCGCGCCTGGTACCCCTGAGCGGATGCATCGATGGGTGTGAATCCGCTCAAGACCTTCCTGCTGCCCGAGCTCCTCAAGGGGCTCATGGTCACGGCCCGCACTCTGTTCAGCCGCAAGTACACCCTCAACTATCCGGAAGAGAAGACCCCGCAGTCACCGCGCTTTCGCGGCCTGCACGCGCTGCGCCGCTACCCGAACGGCCAGGAGCGCTGCATCGCCTGCAAGCTGTGCGAGGCGGTGTGCCCGGCGGTGTGCATCACCATCGACTCGGAGGTGGCACCGGACGGCACGCGGCGCACCACGCGCTATGACATCGATCTGTTCAAGTGCATCTACTGCGGCTTCTGCGAGGAGGCCTGCCCGGTGGATGCCATCGTGCTCACCCGCATTCTCGAGTACCACATGGAGCGGCGCGGCGAGAACATCATGAGCAAGGACAAGCTGCTCGCGGTCGGGGAACGCTACGAGGCGATGATCGCCGCCGATCGGGCCGCGGACGCGCCCTACCGATGAGCACGCGCGTCAGCCCTCGCGCCGCCGGCGGCCGCGCATGCTGATCGAGGCGCTGTTCTACGTGTTCGGCGCCCTGCTCATCGCCGCGGCGCTCGGCGTGATCACGGCGCGCAATCCGGTGTACTCGGCGCTGGCGCTGGTCATGTGCTTCATCAGCTCGGCGGCCATCTGGCTGCTGCTGGAGGCGGAGTTCCTCGCCGTGGTGCTGGTGCTGGTATACGTCGGCGCGGTCATGGTGCTGTTCCTGTTCGTCGTCATGATGCTCGACGTCAACCTGGCGGAGCTGCGCCAGGGATTCACCCGCTTCGCGTGGCTCGGCTGGCTCACCGCCCTGGCGGTGATCGTCGAGATCGTGGGGGTGGTGTGGGCGCGCGGCGGACTCGGCATCGACGCGGGCCGCGGCGCCACGCCCACGGCGCCGACCTACAGCAACACGCTGGAGCTCGGGCGCGTGCTGTACACCCGCTACGCGTACCCGTTCGAGCTCGCCGCCATGCTGCTGCTGGTGGCGATCGTGGCCGCCATCACCCTCACCCTGCGCCGCCGCGCGGGGCTGAAGCAGCAGGACATCAGCGCTCAGGTGGCGGTGCGGCGTGCCGACCGGCTGCGCATCGTGAAAATGGACGCGGAGAAGCGCCCATGATCACGCTGGCGCAGCTGCTGACGCTGTCGGGGATCCTGTTCTCGCTCGCCATCGCCGGGGTCTTCCTCAACCGCAAGAACGTCATCCTGCTGCTGATGTGCGTGGAGCTGCTGCTGCTCGCCGCGAACTTCAACTTCATCGCGTTCTCGCGCTATCTCGCGGACATCAACGGACAGGTGTTCGTGTTCTTCATCCTCACGGTGGCGGCGGCCGAGTCGGCGATCGGACTCGCCATCCTGGTGGTGCTGTTCAGGGAACGGCGCAGCATCAACGTCGAAGACCTGAACACGCTGAAAGGCTGAAGCGCCCGCCATGAACCTCGCCGTGCTGATCGCCGTGCCGCTGCTGCCGCTGCTGGCCGCCCTCATCGCGGGCCTGGCCGGGCGCCTCATCGGGCGCGCCGGCGCGCACACCGTCACCTGCGCCGCGGTGGCGGTCTCCTGCGCTCTGTCGCTCATGGTGCTGAAACAGATCTATTGGGGCGGCGTGCCGGCGTACGAGGCGCCGGTGTACACCTGGCTCGTCAGTGACGGCATGCACATGGAGGTCGGCTTCCTCATCGACCGGCTCACCGCGCTGATGATGGCGGTGGTGACCTTCGTGTCGCTGTGCGTGCACGTCTACACCATCGGCTACATGAGCGATGACCCCGGCTACACGCGCTTTTTCAGCTACATCTCGCTGTTCACCTTTTCCATGCTCATGCTGGTCATGGCGAACAACTTCATGCAGCTGTTCTTCGGCTGGGAAGCGGTGGGGCTGGTGTCGTATCTGCTGATCGGCTTCTGGTACACGCGCCCGAGCGCGATCTTCGCCAATCTCAAGGCTTTCATCGTCAATCGCATCGGCGACTTCGGCTTTGTGCTGGGAATTGCCGCCATTGCCTATTTCACCCGCTCGCTCGCGTATCGTGACGCGTTCGCGGCGGCCCCGCAGATCGCGCACGCGCTCATTCCCATGAGCTCCACTTCCGCCGTCGGGGCGCTGACGCTGATCTGCATCTGCCTGTTCATAGGCGCCATGGGCAAGTCGGCGCAGGTGCCGCTGCACGTATGGCTGCCCGACTCGATGGAGGGTCCGACGCCCATCTCGGCGCTCATCCATGCGGCCACCATGGTGACGGCCGGGATCTTCATGGTGGCGCGCATGTCGCCGCTGTTCGAATACTCCGATGCCGCGCTGTCGTTCGTGCTGGTGATCGGCGCCACCACCGCCTTCTTCATGGGTCTGCTCGGGGTGGTCAACAACGACATCAAGCGGGTGATCGCCTACTCGACGCTCTCGCAGCTGGGATACATGACCGTGGCGCTGGGCGTTTCCGCCTACGGCGCGGCCATCTTCCACCTGATGACCCACGCGTTCTTCAAGGCGCTGCTGTTCCTCGCCGCCGGCTCGGTCATCATCGCCCTGCACCACGAGCAGGACATGCGCCGCATGGGCGGGCTTGCGAAGTACATGCCCATCACGGCGGTGACCTGCTGGATCGGCGCGCTGGCGCTCGTCGGCACGCCGTTCTTCTCCGGCTTCTACTCCAAGGACGCGATCATCGAGGCGGTCGGCGAGTCGCACCGCTGGGGCGCGACCTACGCCTACTGGTGCGTGCTGTGCGGCGTGTTCGTGACCGCGCTGTATACCTTCCGCATGCTGTTCCTGACGTTTCACGGGCCGGAGCGTTTCCGCGCGGCGGCCCCCCCTCCCGCCGCGCACGACGGCGGGCCCGCTGCTGACGAGCCCGCGGATGACCGGCACGACGATCGCGCCCACGGCGGCGCCCCCCACGAGAGTCCCGCGGTGGTGACGGCCCCGCTCATCGCACTCGCCATCCCGTCGATCCTCATCGGCGCATTCACCGTGGGTCCGGTGCTGTTCGGCGGTTACTTCGGGGCGTCGATCTTCGTGCTCAGCGCGAACAACGTCGTCGGCAGGCTCGCCGCCGGGTTCGGCGGTCCGGTGCAATTCGCCCTGCACGGCCTGGCGGCGCCGCCTTTCTGGCTCGCGCTCGCCGGGGCGGTCACGGCCTGGGCCTGTTTCCTGTGGCGGCCGGTGTGGGCGGACGATGCGGTACGCATCTTCGGCTGGCTGTACCGCACGCTCACGCACAAGTACTACTTCGACTGGTTCAACGAGCGCATTCTCGCCGCGCTCACGCGCCTCATCGGCGTGGGCCTGTGGAAGGGGGGCGATGAGCTGCTGATCGACGGCGCGATGGTCAACGGCAGCGCGGCCACGGTGGGCTGGGCCGGGAGCCTGCTGCGACGCGTGCAGAGCGGTTACCTCTACTCGTACGCCTTCTGGATGATGATCGGCCTGGCGGTGCTGCTCGGCTGGTTCCTGGCGCACGCCCGCTACTGAAAGCGCAGCCCGCTGCGATGCACGCTCTCCTGTCAATCCTCATCTGGTTGCCGATCGCCGCGGGCTTAGGAGTCGTGCTGCTCGGCGATCGCCACATCGTGGCCGGGCGCTGGCTGGCGCTGCTCGCATCGCTCGCGACACTGGCGCTGTCGGTGCCGCTGTGGCGCTCGTTCGACACCACCACCGCGGCGCTGCAGTTCCCGGAGAAGCTGCCGTGGATTGCGCGCTTTGACGCCTGGTACGCGCTCGGCGTGGACGGCATCTCGCTGCCGCTGATCCTGCTCACCGCGTTCATGACGGTACCGGTAGTGATCGCCGGCTGGAGGGTGATCGAGACGCGCCCGGCGCAGTACTACGGCGCCTTCCTCATCATGGAAGGCCTGATGATCGGGGTGTTTTCCGCCACCGACGCGCTGCTGTTCTATTTCTTCTGGGAGGCGATGCTGATTCCGATGTTCCTCATCATCGGCATCTGGGGCGGGCCGCGGCGCGTGTACGCGACCATCAAGTTCTTCCTGTACACCTTCCTCGGCTCGGTGTTCATGCTGGCGGCGCTGATCTACATGTACGTGAAGGGTGGCAGCTACGCGATCGCGAGCCTGCAGGCCTTGCCGCTCACGCTCGCCGAGCAGCGCTGGATCTTCCTCGCGCTGCTGCTCGCCTTCGCGGTGAAGGTGCCGATGTTCCCGGTGCACACCTGGCTGCCGGATGCGCACGTCGAGGCGCCCACCGGCGGCTCGGTGATCCTGGCGGCCATCCTGCTGAAGATGGGTGGCTACGGCTTCCTGCGCTTCAGCCTGCCCATTGCGCCGGACGCGAGCCGCGAGCTCGACCTGCTGGTGATCGCGCTGTCGTTGATCGCGGTGATCTACATCGGCTTCGTCGCGCTGGTGCAGCAGGACATGAAGAAGCTCATCGCGTACTCCTCGATTGCGCATATGGGTTTCGTGACCCTCGGGGCCTTCGTGATCTACGAGATCGTGCGCAATACCGGGAGCCTCGAGGGCGCCGGCATGGGGCTCGATGGGGCGATGGTGCAGATGGTCTCGCATGGGCTCATTTCCGGGGCGCTGTTCCTGTGCGTCGGCGTACTGTACGACCGGGTGCACAGCCGCCAGATCGCCGACTACGGCGGCGTGGTCAACACCATGCCGGTGTTCGCATCCTTCATGGTGCTGTTTGCGCTGGCCAACACGGGGCTTCCCGGAACCTCCGGGTTCGTCGGCGAGTTCCTGGTGATCATCGCCAGCTTCAGAGCGAGCTTCTGGTACTCGCTGCTGGCGGCGGTGACGCTGGTGCTGGGAGCCGCCTACACGCTGTGGCTGGTGAAGCGCGTGATCTTCGGGCCGGTCGCGAGCCCGCGCGTCGCGGCGCTCGAGGATCTGAACGGCCGCGAATGCATCGTGCTGACGGCGCTCGCGCTGGCCGTGCTGACGGTCGGAGTGTGGCCCGCGCCGCTGCTGAAGGTCATGCAGCCCTCCATCCAGCACCTGGTCAGCCAGGCGATCGCCACCAAGCTATGAATGCGTCCAGCCTCGCCGCGGCGGTGCCGGAGATCAGCCTGGCGGCGGCGATCTGCGTCATCCTGCTGGTGGAGGTGTTCGCCGGCGAGCGGCGCCGCGGGCTCACCCCCACGCTGACGCTGCTGGCGCTTGCGGTGGCGGCCGGCCTCACCGTGCAGTACGCACATGTCACGCAGCGCACCGTGCTGTTCGAGCGTATGTACGTGGCCGATGAGCTCGGCTTCGCGCTGAAGCTCGCCGCCTTGCTGTTCGTCGCGGTGGCGCTGCTGTATTCGCGCGCCTATCTCGAGAACCGCAGCATCCTGCGCGGCGAGTACTACGTGCTGGCACTCACGGCGCTGCTGGGCATCTTCGTGCTGGTGTCCGCCAACAACCTGCTGACCGTTTACCTCGGGGTGGAGCTGCTGGCCCTGTCGGTGTATGCCATGGTGGCGTTCGACCGCGACTCGGGGATAGCGGCCGAGTCGGCCATGAAATACTTCGTGCTCGGCGCCGTCGCTTCCGGGGCGCTGCTGTACGGCATGTCGCTGATCTACGGGCTGACGGGGACCATGGACCTCGGGGACATCGCCGCGCGGCTGCAGGCGCCGTTCAGTCCGGGGGTGATCCTGGGCCTTACCTTCATCGTGGTCGCGGTGGCCTTCAAGCTCGGGGCGGTGCCGTTTCACATGTGGCTGCCGGACGTGTACGAGGGCGCACCCACCAGCGTGACGCTGTTTATCGGCACGGCGCCCAAGATCGCCTATTTCGCGCTCACGCTGCGGCTGCTGGCGCAGAGCCTCGCCGGCACCGAGTCGCAATGGTCGCAGATGCTGGCCGTGCTCGCGGTCATGACGCTCATCGTCGGCAACGTGGTCGCGATCGTGCAGACCAACCTCAAACGCATGCTCGCCTACTCGACCATAGCCAACGTCGGCTTCATCGTGCTGGGGTTCGTGGCCGGCACCCCGGACGGTTACGCCGCGGCGCTCTACTACACCCTGGTGTATGTGCTGGTGGCGCTTGGCTCCTTCGGCGTGATCCTGCTCTCGAGCGCCAAGGGCTTCGAGGCGGACCAGCTCGAGGACTACAAGGGCCTGTACCGGCGCGATCCGCTGCTGGCGCTGGCGATGATGGCGCTGATGTTCTCGACCGCCGGCGTACCGCCGCTGGTCGGCTTCTGGGCGAAGCTGCGGATCTTTCAGGTGCTGTGGGAAAGCGACCACCTGTGGCTGGTGGTCATCGCGGCCGCCATGTCGGTGGTGGGCGCGTACTACTACCTGCGGGTGATCAAGCTCATGTACTTCGACGAGCCGACGCCGCAGCTGCCGCCGGCGCGGGCAGCGGCGGGCGTGCGCCTGGCGCTGGGACTGAATGCCGCCTTCGTGCTGCTGCTGGGTCTGCTGCCCGGGCCGCTGCTCGACCTGTGCGCGCGGCTGATCCATTGACAGGGGCGGGATCCACCTGGAGTGCGCGCGCCGCCCGCACGGTGAGGAAGACAAAGGAGCAGTCAGATGACACGCAGGTTCCGACTCGCGTCGCTTGGGTGCCGGGCGTTCGCGGGCGCGCTGGCGCTGGTACCGCTCGCGACCCACGCGCAGGCCAGCCCGCACTATCGCATTGCCCACGAGCTGCCCCTGCCCGGGGACGAGGGCTGGGACTACCTCGCTTTCGAGGCGGGCGGTCACCGGCTTTTCGTCTCTCACGGCACGCGCGTGCTGGTCGTGGACACCGACAAGCTGGCGCTGGCCGGCGAGATCGCCGATACCCCGGGCGTGCATGGGATCGCCCTGGCCCCGGACCTTGGCCGCGGGTACATCAGCGCCGGGCGCGCGGGCGTCATCGTGGTGTTTGATCTGAAGACGCTCGCGCGGCTCAAGGAGATCAAGACCACCGGCGAGAACCCCGACGCCATCCTCTACGATGCCGCCAGCCAGCGCGTGTTCACGTTCAACGGGCGCGGCCGCAACGCCACCGCCGTCGATGCCAGGACCGACGCCGTGATCGGCAGCATCGCGCTGGATGGCAAACCCGAGTTTGCGGTCGCGGACGGCAAGGGCCGCATCTACGTGAACCTCGAGGACAAGAGCAGCCTCGCGGTGATCGATCCGCGAACGCTCAGCGTCATCTCGGTGTGGCCCATCAGTGGTTGCCAGGAGCCCTCCGGGCTGGCGCTCGATGCCGCCGGGGGGCATCTGTTCCCGGTGTGCGCCAACAAGGTCATGACGGTGATGGATGCCGCATCCGGCAAGGTGCTCGGCAGCGCGCCGATCGGCGGCGGGGTGGACGCGGCGGCGTTCGATCCCGGCAGCCGCCTGGCGTTCGCCTCCTGCGGCGAGGGCGTCCTCACCGTGGTCAGTACCAGCGCCGCCGCAGCTGCGCAGGTCGCGCAGTCAGTGCCCACACGGCGCGGCGCCCGCACCATGGCGCTGGATGTGCGTACCCACCGTATCTATCTGGTGACCGCGGATTTTGGCGCGGCGCCCGCGGCCACGCCCGAACACCCGCATCCACGGCCGGCGATCCTGCCGGGCTCCTTCCGGCTGCTGGTGCTCGAGCCGCGATGAGCTCACGACAGGCGCCGTGAGATGGCGATCGCCGCGATCAGCACGATCGTGATGTTGAGGATCCACCACGCCATCTGCTTGTGATCGCGCAGCACGCTCGCCGTACCGCCGGCGTGGCGCGCGGCTGCACTGCCTTCGCCGGCGACGGTGATGCGCCCGCCGAGAACCTCGCGAATGCCATCGTGTGCTACCACCACCTCGAGCCGATCGTCCGCCAGGAGGGCGTTGGACAGCGGTACGAACCACGAGCCGTCCGCACGTCGCATGGCGAGCTGGCTCTTGCCATCGACGGACACCGTCAGGTCGGTCACCGACACCGGTGTGTCATCGGCCGTATGCCGCAGGCGCAGCACCAGGCCTGCGGGCGCGGGGCCGGCTTCGAGAGTCACGAGCGCGGAGTGCGCGACCGGCGTCAGCGGCCCCGGCGCGCTGTCGGAGGCGCGCAGCGGCGCGGCGCACAGCAACGAGCCGCAGGCGAGCACGCCGGCCGCCAGAGACGAGTTCAGTCCCGACACGGCCTGCATGTTAGCAGCTCCAGCGCCGCACGGGACCGCGACCGCGAGTGCGCAATCGTTGGTGCGACATTATAGTGTGCCCAATCCGAAGCGGGAGTCACTCATGAGCACCGATGCCGCAGCGGCCGCCGGCGCCGGGCCGCGTTATCACAGCGGCTTCGGCAATCATTTCGCGACCGAGGCCTTGCCAGGCGCGCTGCCGCAGGGACGCAACTCGCCGCAGCGCTGCGCCTACGGACTGTACGCGGAGCAGTTTTCGGGAAGCGCCTTCACCGCGCCGCGCCACGCCAACCGCCGCAGCTGGCTGTACCGCATCCGGCCGGCGGCGGTTCACGACAGTTTCCGGCGCATCGACGACGGCCGCATCACCAGCCGCTTCGATGAGCCCGCGCCCTCGCCGAACCCGCTGCGCTGGAGCCCCCCGCCACTACCAAGCGAGCCGACGGACTTCATTGCAGCGCTCGCCACCCTGGGGGGTAATGGTTCCCCGGAGCAGCAGCTGGGTTGCGGCATTCACTGGTATGCCGCCAACCGCTCCATGAGCGAGCGCTTCTTCTATGACGCCGACGGGGAACTGCTGCTGGTGCCGCAGCAGGGCGCTCTGCGCCTCGCCACCGAGCTGGGCGTCCTCGAGGTGCAGCCGCTGGAGATCGCCGTGATGCCGCGCGGCCTGCGCTTTCGGGTGGAGCTGCCGCAGAGCGCGGCGCGCGGCTACGTGTGCGAGAACTTCGGCGCGCCGTTTCGACTGCCGGAACTCGGGCCCATCGGCTCCAACGGGCTCGCCAATCCGCGCGACTTTCAGACACCGGTCGCGTGGTACGAGGACCGGGAGGGGGAATTCGAGCTGGTGGCGAAGTTCGCCGGCCACCTGTGGTCGGCGCGCACTCAACACTCGCCGCTCGACGTGGTGGCATGGCATGGCAACAACGCGCCTTACAAGTACGACCTGCGGCGCTTCAACACCCTCGGCTCCATCAGCTACGATCATCCCGATCCGTCGATCTTTCTGGTGCTGCAGTCGATCAGCGATACCCCGGGTGTCGATGCGATCGACTTACTTGTCTTTCCGCCCCGCTGGCTGGCGATGCAGGACACGTTCCGGCCGCCCTGGTTCCATCGCAACGTCGCCAGCGAGTTCATGGGCCTGATCGAAGGCGTCTACGACGCCAAGGCGGAAGGCTTCGCTCCGGGCGGGGCGTCGCTTCACAATTGCATGAGCGGGCATGGACCGGATGCCGCGACCTATGAGAAGGCGCTTGCTGCCGACACGTCGAAGCCGGTGCACCTCACCGACACCATGGCCTTCATGTTCGAGACGCGCACGGTGATCCGCCCGACGCGCTACGCGCTCGAGACGCCGCTCCTGCAGCGCGATTACGCCCAGGTGTGGCGGGGCCTGAAGAAGCATTTCGCGCCGGAGGCGGCGCCGGCGGCGCCGCGCGGGCGGCGTGGCGCCTGAGCCGCGCCGACATGTCGCTGAACGCGATCAACGCCACGCACGACCCTGCGCTGCGCAGTTGGGTCAGCTCCGCGAACGCGCCCACCAGCGACTTTCCGATTCAGAACCTGCCGTTCTGCGCCTTCCGGCGCGCGGGCAGCGCGGAGGGCTTCCGCGGCGGTGTCGCCGTCGGCGATCAGGTGCTGGACCTGGGCGCACTGCACGGGCTGGGCCTGTTCGACGGACTCGCCGCGCGCTCCCTCGCCGCGTGCGCACAGCCGGTGCTCAATACTTTCATGGGCCTCGGAGCGCCGGCCCATGCGGCGCTGCGGGCCGCCCTGTCGGCGGCGCTGCGCACGGACTCGGCGTCGGCGGAGCAACTGCGCCCGCGGCTCATTCCGCAGGCTGCCGTGGAGTACCGGGTCGCGGCGCACGTGGGTGACTACACCGACTTCTACGCCTCGATCCATCACGCCACCGCCGTGGGACGGCTGTTCCGCCCCGACAATCCCCTGCTTCCGAATTACAAGTGGCTGCCCATCGCGTACCACGGCCGCGCCTCCTCGATCCGGGTGTCGGGCTACGATTTTGCGCGGCCCGCGGGCCAGGTGCTGCCGCCGGGGGCCACGGAACCTGAGCTCGCCGCCACGCGGCGGCTGGACTACGAGCTGGAAGTGGGGGTATTCGTCGGGCGCGGCAATGAGCTCGGCCGCAGCGTGCCGCTGGCGCAGGCCGAGGCGCACGTCTTCGGTCTGTGCCTGCTGAATGACTGGTCGGCACGCGATATCCAGGCGTGGGAGTACCAGCCGCTGGGTCCCTTTCTGGCGAAGAACTTCGCTACCACGGTCTCGCCGTGGGTGGTGACGCTCGAGGCGCTGGCGCCGTTTCGCGCTCCCTGGACCCGTCCGGCCGGCGAGCCGCCGCCGCTTCCGTACCTGGATGACGGCGCGCAGCGCGAAGCGGGCGCCATCGACATTCAACTCGAGGTGTGGCTCGACAGCGCGCGCATGCGCGCCGCAAATCTCGGGCCGCAGCGCCTGTCGCAGGCGCGCTTCCGCGACTCGTGGTGGACGGTGGCGCAGATGCTCGCGCACCACACCGTGAACGGCTGCAACCTCAACGCCGGGGACCTCCTCGGCAGCGGCACACAGTCCGGTCCGCTGCCGACGCAAGGCGGGTCGCTCCTGGAGCTCACCGGCGGCGGCCGGCAGCCGATCGCGCTCGCCGGGGGCGAGACCCGCACCTTCCTCGAGGACGGCGATCGGGTCACGCTGCGGGGCTGGTGCGAACGGCGCGGCTACGCGCGCATCGGGTTCGGCGAGGCCGTGGGCACGGTGCTGCCGGCTTGATGCGCTCCGCGCCGTTGAAGAGCTACCGCTACTACGACCTCATCCTGGGCGCGTACGTGTGCGTGCTGCTGTGCGCGAATCTCATCGGTCCGGCCAAGGTATCGACCGTGCACGTGCCGTTGTGGGGACCGGTGACGTTCATGGCGGGCGTGCTGTTCTTTCCGATCTCCTATGTGTTCGGGGACATCCTCACCGAGGTGTACGGCTATGCGCGCGACCGCCGCGTCGTGTGGAGCGGCTTTGCGGCGCTGCTGTTCGCGGCATTGATGTCCGCGGTGATCGTGTACCTGCCGCCCGCGGAGTTCTGGCGCCACAAGCAGCCGGCGGTCGAGGAGATCTTCGGCAACACGCCGCGCATCATCTGCGCCTCCATCGTGGCGTTCTGGTGCGGCTCGTTCGTCAACAGCTACGTGCTGGCGAAGATGAAGCTGTGGAGCTCGGGCCGCTGGCTGTGGACCCGCATCGTCGGCTCGACGCTGTGCGGGGAACTGGTCGACTCCGGGCTGTTCTATACGATCGCGTTCGCGGGCCTGTGGCCGAGCGGTGAGCTCATCGCGGTGACCACCACGCAATACGTGCTGAAATCGGCGTGGGAGGTGATCATGACCCCGGTGACGTACCGGGTCGTCGGCTTTCTGAAGCGCGCCGAGCAGGAGGACTACTACGATCGTGGCACGAACTTCACGCCGTTCTCACTCAAGGCGTGAGTGCCCGCAGCCAGACACCATGTTGCCTCGGGCGCGGCTGAAACAACACGGCGGAAGCGCGGTGCGCCGCGCTCCCGCCGCTCGGACTCAGGCGAGATTACTTGCCGATCTGCTTGCTGACCTGGTTCTCCTGCTGGTTGAGCGCCTTCTGCTCGGCCTTGGTGATGTGGCCGCTGTTGGTGCGCGCCATGGTGCGCTCTTCCTTGCGGATGGCGCGGTCCTCTCTGTGCAGCTTGGCCGCCTGCGCCTTGGTGAGCTCGCCTTCCTTGCGCTCCTGGTGGATGCGCTTGTTCTGGTTGGCGAGCCGATTGTTCACCTGCTCGCGGCGCGGGTGGGTCTTCTGCCATTGCGTGTCGTCGGCCATGGCGTTGGTGGCAAGGCCGCTGAGCGACAGCGTCACGGCAGCGACGGTCAGAGCGGTACGGATGGATTTCAACATGGATCTCTCCTCCTGAAAGCGCCTGTCAGGCGTTCGGTATTGAGCCGGAACCCCCGGCTGCTGGGCGTTAACAACGTCGCAGCTTCAGGACTGCTGACGATCGTGAAGGAAAGTTAATCGGTCCCGCGGTGTGAGGTGCGTCACAGCAGGAAACGGAATGCACGGCGGGGCCTGAGGCGGGGATCATCTGCGGATCGCAGCGCGGGGCGCGGCGCGCGTGAAAGGACATGAGCGAATGACAGATGTGCGGCATGACCCAAGGCGAGCGAGTGTGTTGAGACACTGGCTGGCCTGCGCGTTGGTGGTGAGCAGCGCGGCCGCCGCGCCTGCCGAGCAGTCGCGCGAGGATGCCTGGTGGACCGGACCGATGCTCGCGCCTTCCGCGGCCACGCTGCCGCAGGGGCACGTGCTGGTCGAGCCCTACCTCTTCGACGTGATGACCGACGGCCACTTCGACATGCATGGCACACGGCGCGCGAGTGCCCACGAGCACGATATCGGCTCCCTGAGTTACATCCTGTACGGGCTGACGGAGCGGCTCTCCGTGGGGTTGATTCCGCGCTTCGGCTTCAACGAGCCGGCCGGAGCGCCCAACAGCTCAAGTGTCGGCGCGGGTGATGTGAGCCTGCAGGCCGGCTACGGCCTGACGCGATTTGAGGACGGTCGCCTCATGCCCGCGATCTCGCTGGTGATCGATGAGACCCTGCCCACCGGACGCTACCAGCGCCTCGCGCGCGTGAGCGATGGCTTCGGGGCGGGGGCGTACACGACCGGCCTGTCGATTTATTCCCAGGACTACCTGTGGATGCCAAACGGACGGATTCTGCGGGTACGACTCGACCTCACCTACGCGCTGTCCGCGTCCTCGGGCGTGCACGATGTGAGCGTCTACGGGACCTCGAGTGGATTTCGCGGCCGCGCGTACCCCGGCGATTCCTTCACGGCGGATGCGGCCGGGGAGTACAGCCTCACCCGAAACTGGGTGCTGGCGCTCGATGTGGTCTATCAGCACAACGACAACACGCGCGTGCGCGGCAGCCTGCCGTCGGTCGGCGCTGCGGGCGTCAGCGATTTTCGCGCCGATTCAGGCTCCGGATATTCGCTCGCTCTGGCCCCGGCGATCGAGTACAACTTCAACAGCCGGGTCGGTCTGCTCGTGGGCGTGAGGATGTTCGTCGCGGGGCGTAACACGACGAGCAGCGTGACGCCTGCAATCGCCCTCAATATGGTCTATTGAGCCGCGGCTTGCGCGGGAACGCCGCCGATTCGTGCGCGCTGAACGGACCGTGAAGGGGGGCGTGCACAGATCGATGAATTGCCTCAAGAAATGTCAAGCCCCTCACACCATTGCGATGGCGGTCAACGCGCCGGTGCGTGACTGCGTTTTAATGTGTGTCGGCTTGAACAGACGCGCCCGCGAGGCGTCTAATCTATCGGACCCACGAGGATCGCGGCCGCTGCAAGAAGGTGATGAGAGTGAACAGAGCGAGCACACTTATACGGACCGTCGGAGCCCTGCTGCTCGGCGTTGCGGTAGCGGGTGCGCCGGCTTTGACATATGCGCAAAGCCACTCCGGAGGTGGCGGCCATTCCGCAGGTGGTGGGCATTCCGGGGGTGGCGGCCATTCCGGGGGTGGCGGCCATTCCGGGGGCGGCGGTCACTTCGGCGGTGGCGGTCACTTCGGGGGTGGCGGTCACTTCGGGGGTGGGAGCCACTTCGGGGGCGGGGGCCAGGTCGCGAGCGGCGGGCACGCCCTGGGCGGTGGCCACTTCGCCGGCGGATATCTGGGCGGCGGCCACTACGCCGCTGCCGGGCACTTCGCCGGGCCTCATTTCGCAGGCGCCGGTGCGCAGGCCTACCACACGGCCGTGCATGGACGGTTCGCGAGCACCAGCGCGATGCACGCGGCCACTCGCTACTCGGGTAGCGGAGGCTTCGTGCCCGGCTGGAGCGGCTCGCACGCCTGGGGCGGCGGTTACTGGCGCGGCGCGTTCTGGCCGCACTGTTATTTCAACCCCGGTTTTGCCTGGTTCCTGCCGGTACTTCCGTTCGGCTACGCCACGTTCTGGTGGGGTGGGATGCCCTACTACTACTGGAATAACCTCTATTACACCTGGAGCCCCGCCGACTACGGCTACGTCGTGACGGACCCGCCGCCGGTCGCCGGCACCGACGCCGACTCGTCCTACGGCGGCGCCGCACAGTCCGGCGGCAGTGGCAGCGGGTCGGACGTGTACCTGTATCCGCGCAACGGTCAAAGCGATGCGCAGACGCAGAACGATCGCTACGAGTGCCACAGCTGGGCGGCGAACCAGACGGGCTTCGATCCCACTCGCTCGGCGCAGCAGGGACGGGGGAGCGCGGCGGACTATCGCCGCGCCATGATCGCGTGCCTCGAAGCGCGCGGCTACAGCGCGCGCTAGCACAACCATTCAATTTCCGACCTGCACTGCCTGAGCGAACGTACCCGGCGCGGTCGCGATCTGCAGCATGACGGTGGCGCTCACGCCATCGGCCATCGCGATGTCCGGATGACCGTCGCCGTTGAGGTCGGCGATCGCCACACCCAGGGGCTGTCCGAAGCCCTGGTAGCTCGTGGCAGCAAGAAATACACCCGGACGCGCGGGATCCTGCAGCAGCACGGACACGCTGCCCGTGGGGGCGGGGCCGAGATTGGCAACGACCAGGTCCGGCTTGCCATCTCCGTTCACATCAGCCACCGCCACATCGATGGCTCGCGGCTGGGTGGCGTACGTGACCGGTGGCAGGAAGCTGCCTGGATGCGCCGCGTCCTGCAGCAGCACCGAGACTCCGGCCGATCCGGTGCCGCCGACACCGGGGCCGAAGTTCGCCACGACAATGTCGGGCAGTCCGTCGGCGTTCACATCGGCGCTCCTTACCGCCTGCGGCTGCGCACCCGCGGGGAAAGTCACCGGGGAGAGGAACGTGCCCCGGGTGGTGGCGTTCTGGTAGAAGATGTAAACCGCGCCGTTGTTGCCATTGGCGTCGAAAGTCGCGGCCACGATATCCGGCGCGCCGTCGCCGTTCAGGTCCCCGATCGCGACCGCCGCGGCGCTGTTGGCGTTGATCGGCAGCTTCGTGGGCGCGAGGAATTGCCCCGGGTTGGCCGGATCCTGGAACAGGACGATGGCGCCGCCGGTGGCGCTCGCGTCCGCGAGGACCAGGTCGGGCTTGCCGTCGCCGTTGATATCACCGATCAGCACCTGGTTCGGCTGCCCGCCGCTCGTCACGCTTACGGCCGTCTGGTAGGTGCCCGGACTCGCTCCGTGCATGAAGACCGAGACACTCCCGGCCGCGAAGTTCGCCACCACGAGATCGAGGGATCCGGAGCGGATGAGGTCCGCGACCGCCATGCTCGAGGGGTTGTTGCCCGTCGTCGGGTAATGCACACCGGTATGAAACGTACCCGGGGAGCTGTGGTTGCCGAGGATGACGTTGGCGAAGCCCGGGTTCTGGACATTGCCCTGGTCGGCGGTGGTGGCGACCAGCAGATCGGGGATGCCGTCGCCATCGACGTCCGCGATCGCTACCGAGTTCGGCACGTTGAAGGTCGGGAAGGTGTAATCGGAGCCGTAGTGACAGCTGGCGAGGCCGCCGAGCAGCAGGCCCATGCCCGTGGCCGCGAGCAGCCGGCGTCGACGAGACTGGATGTTCACTGCTGTACCCTCCGTGCGCAGAACCCCTGTGCGCCGCAACGCGCTTCGCTCTGCCGCGTTGACAGAGCCTGCGCCGGCGCTCCAGGGCGACAGCGTACACTGGCGCTCGGGGTAAGGGCACGGGGCAGGGCATGGCGGAGCGCGCGGCGAAGATCGTGTTCCTGTTCGACGTGGACAATACGCTGCTCGACAACGACGCCGTGCAGGCCGAGCTCAGCGCCCATCTGCAGCGCGAGTTCGGCCGCGCCAGCCGCGACCGCTACTGGACGATTTTCGAGGAGCTGCGCGCGCAGCTCGGGTACGCCGACTATCTGGGCGCGCTGCAACGCTATCGCCTCGAGAACCTCGACGATCCGCAGCTGCTGCGGGTGTCGTTCTTCCTGGTCGACTACCCGTTTGCGCACCGGCTCTACGCGGGCGCGCTGGCTGCCCTGGCGCGCTGCGCGCGCCTCGGGACCACGGTCATCCTCTCAGACGGTGACGTGGTCTTCCAGCCGCGCAAGGTGCAGCGCGCCGGCCTGTGGGACGCGGTGGACGGGAGAGTTCTCATTTACCTGCACAAGGAGCAGATGCTGGATGCCGTCGAGCGGCGCTTTCCCGCCGATCACTACGTCATGGTCGACGACAAGCTGCGCATACTCGCCGCCATGAAGCAGGTGTGGCGCGAGCGCCTGACCACCGTCTTTGTGCGCCAGGGGCATTACGCGCTGGATGCACGCGCGCTGCAGGCCTATCCGCCGGCGGACCTCACGCTCGCGCACATCGGCGAGCTCGTCGATTGCAGCCTGGGGCTGGTGCCTGGCGCCGGTCACGGGCAGCGGTTAGGCTAGCGCACGCCTGAGCCGGAGCGCTCGGGCGTTGCTGGACGAAAGGCCAAGGGAAGAACATGTCGTCAGACCGTCCGTGGCTGGACAGTCTTCGGGACAGCAGTGCCGCCCTGCAGGGAGTGCTGGGAGCGCTGCTGGAGGCGGAGCGTCATTTTGCGCCGCCGGCCTCGCCCCTCGAGCGGCTGCGCCAGATAACCACCAGCCCGGAATGGGCCTGGCTACAGCCTCTGTACCGGCTGATCGCGGACGTCGATCACGCGCTTGCCTACGCGGATGACTTGCCCGCGAGTGAGAGCGCCGCGATCGGCGCGCACGCGCGGGAGTTGCTCACCGGCGGGGGCGCGCCCGCGGAGCAGCCGTTCCTCGAGCACTATCGGGCGTTGCTGCAGACCGACCCGGGTGTCGCCATGGCGCATGCCGCGGCGCTGCGCGCCCTGCAGGCGCTGCCGGCGGAAGCGGCAAACCAGTCCGAGCGGCTGCATGCGCGGCACCAATGGAACGAACGACGGCGGTTCCTGCGCATGGGACAACGCGGACGCGGCACATCCTGACGCGCTAGTACGGCAGCTGCGAACCGCGCAGCCGGATCTGCAGCTCGTGCCGGTTGTAATCGATGATCAGCACATCGAAGGATCCGAGCAGATCCATGCCGAGCGTCAGTGTCGGCTCGTCGGTCAGCTTCCAGTGCTGGAACAGATACATGTCGCCGAAGGTGACGCGCACGCCGTGAATGGTGAGCCGACCGAAGTCGATATCGGGTGCGGGTATGTTATCGCCCCCCTGCACGTCGAGGGTCACGCCGATGATGTCCTCGTGCGCCGCGTTGCCCGGCGGATGTCGCATCAGGGCCTTGCGCAGCATGAGGTTGCCGACCGTCCCCTGGGCACCGGTGTCGATGATGGCCTTGGCGCGCACCGTGCCGACGCGCACGTCGGCGACCAGCAGCCCGCCGCGGATCAGATTGAGCGGCACGACGGTGAAATCACGGCGGGCGCGCTCGCCGTGGGAGCGCGAGATGATCAGCTGATCGCGTCCGAAGTCGGCGTAAATCCGCATGTTGGTCAGTCCCTCGATCCCGAGCACGCCCTGGGCGCCGCCAAAAACGTCCGCCAGCACGGGCAGGGTCGCAGGACCCAAGAGCAGCTCGCCCACCTCCATGCGTCCAACGTGAATGGTCGGCACCACGGCGGAGCCGGTGAATCCGGTCACCACGGTGCTGCCGTCCTCCGAGGGGCTGGTCCCGAGCAGCTGCGCGGTGCGCGCCGTGACCGCCGAGTGGTTGGCGCCGGTATCGAGCACGAGGCGATAGGGCCCTTTGCCATCGATGAGCACCGGCGCCCAGATCCTGCCGATGCGGTCACGCCGCGTCGGAGCCACGAACCTCGGCTCCGTGGTTTCCACGATGACTTCGGCCAGCTGGTCCTGGGTCGGGTCTGCCGGCGGCGGCTTGGGTACCGGGGCCGCGGTCTCCGTGGTGTCGGCAGCGAGAGGCACGGAGCAGAGGATCCCCAGCAGACAGCAGCACAGCAGAGCTTGGGCGTGACGGAGCACGCCCGCCAGTAGAGCACGGCCGCGCAGCTGCCTCCAGTTGCTTCGTCGCAGTCCCGCAACGGCGCGTCCCGCGGGCTGCTTTGGGCGTTCCGAACCGGCTGAATTTGATCATTTGCGTAATGCAGGTCACCTGTGGCAGCGGATTACGGGTATCCCGTGCTCAGAGTAAACTTAATCTCGTAGCCCGGGCCCGAGCCAATACGGGCCCGCCGCCGCAGCCGCCAGCACCCAGGAACTTCCATGGCGTTTCCCCTACATCGGCGGTCACTTTCGCGGAAAGTTCGACTCCGACGGATGGCTGTGGTACGCACTCCAGCGTGCTGAGGAAGGCTGTGACATGAGTCGAGCTGCGAGCGATACGCCGCCCCCGGGCCATGAGGCCGGCCGCGCCGCGGCGGCCGGCGCCGGCACGCACGCGACGACCGGCAGTGCCGCGCCGGCAGCGGCGGCTCTGACCCACCTGCAGCGGCTCGAAGCGGAGAGCATCCACATCCTGCGCGAGGTGGTTGCGGAGTGCGAGCGGCCGGTGATGCTGTATTCCGTCGGCAAGGACAGCGCGGTGATGCTGCACCTCGCCGTGAAGGCGTTCTATCCGGCCCCGCCGCCGTTTCCCCTGCTGCACGTGGATACCACCTGGAAGTTCCGCGCCATGTACGAGTTTCGGGATCGCATGGTGCGGCAGCTCGGCATGCGCCTGCTGGTGCACGTGAACCCGGAGGGGCTGCGCTTGGGGTTGAGCCCCTTCACCCACGGCTCGCAGCTGTACACCGACGTCATGAAGACCCAGGCGCTGAAACAGGCGCTCGATGAGCATCGCTTCGACGCCGCCTTCGGCGGCGCGCGGCGCGACGAGGAGAAGAGTCGCGCCAAGGAGCGCATTTTCTCGTTCCGCTCCGCCCAGCACGGCTGGGACCCGAGGCAGCAGCGCCCCGAGCTGTGGTCGCTCTACAACGCCCGCAAGCACCGCGGAGAGAGCCTGCGCGTGTTTCCGCTGTCGAACTGGACCGAGCTCGATGTCTGGGAGTACATCTGGCGCGAGCGGATTCCGATCGTACCGCTGTACTTTGCGGCCCCGCGGCCGGTGGTGCTGCGCGGCGGGACGCTCATCATGGTGGACGATGAGCGCATGCCACTCGCGCCGGGCGAGCAACCGGTCATGAAGAAGGTGCGCTTCCGCACGCTCGGCTGCTATCCGCTCACGGGCGCCATCGAGAGCGAGGCCGACACGCCGGCGGCGATCATCCGGGAAACGCTGCTCGCTCGGTCTTCCGAGCGCCAGGGGCGCCTCATCGACCACGACGCCGTGGCTTCGATGGAGAAAAAGAAGCAGGAGGGTTATTTCTGATGACGCCGCAGTCCGATCTCATCCCCAGCGACATCGGCGCGTACCTGCGCGCGCACGAGCGCAAGAGCCTGCTGCGCTTCATCACCTGCGGGTCGGTGGATGACGGCAAGTCGACGCTCATCGGCCGGCTGCTGTACGAAGCGAAACTGATTTTCGACGATCAGCTCGCAGCCCTCGAGCACGACTCGCAGACAGTCGGCACGCGCGGCGGGGAGCTGGATTTCGCGCTGCTGGTCGACGGGCTGGCGGCCGAGCGCGAGCAGGGCATCACCATCGACGTGGCCTACCGCTTCTTCGCCACCGAACGGCGCAAGTTCATCGTCGCCGACACGCCCGGGCACGAGCAGTACACCCGCAACATGGTGACCGGCGCCTCGACCGCCGATCTGGCGGTCATTCTCATCGATGCCCGCAAGGGGCTGCTCACCCAGACGCGCCGCCACAGCTTCCTGGTGCGACTGCTGGGCATCTCACGCGTGGTGCTGGCGATCAACAAGATGGATCTGGTCGGATACTCGCGCGCCACCTTCGAGGCAATCCTCGCCGACTATCGCGCCTTCGCCGCGCGCATTGGACTCACCGACGTCACCCCCATTCCGCTGTCCGCGGTGCATGGCGACAACATCATCGCGCACGGCCCCAACATGCCGTGGTACACCGGGCCGACACTCATGCAGCACCTGGAGAGCGTCGCGGTCGAGTCGGACAGTGGCGGCGCGGCCTTTCGCCTGCCGGTGCAGTGGGTCAACCGGCCGGATGCGGACTTCCGGGGCTTTGCCGGACAGATCGTCAGCGGCAGGGTCAAGCAGGGCGATCGTATCCGCGTGCTACCCTCGGGCCGCGAGAGCCGCGTCGCGCGCATCGTGACCGCGGACGGGGATCTGCCGGCCGCGGTCGCCGGGCAGTCCGTCACCCTCACGCTCGATTCCGAGATCGACGTCGGCCGCGGCGATGTCATCGCCGCAGGCGACTCACCGCCGCAGGTGGCCGACCAGTTCGAGGCGACCATCGTGTGGCTGCACGATGAGCCCATGCTGCAGGGGCGTGCCTACCTGATGAAGGCCGGCACGCGTACCGTGTCGGCGACCATCAGTCCGCTCAAGCACAGGATCAACGTCGACACCCTGGAGCACACGGCCGCCGAGCGGCTCGAGCTCAATGACATCGGCGTGTGCGAGCTGGAGCTCGACCGGGCGATCCCGTTCGAGGCCTACTGCGAGAATCGCGCGCTCGGCGGGTTCATCCTCATCGACCGTCTCACCAACAGCACGGTGGGGGCCGGGCTCATCAACTTCGCGCTGCGGCGCTCGCAGAACGTGCACTGGCAGGCGCTCGACGTCGACAAGCAGGCGCGCTCACGGCTCAAAGGGCAGAAGGCGTGTGTGCTGTGGCTCACGGGTCTGTCGGGCGCGGGCAAATCCACCATCGCCAACCGCATCGAGAAGAAGCTCGCCGCCGCCGGAAGACACACCTATCTGCTCGACGGCGACAATGTCCGGCACGGACTCAACAAGGATCTGGGGTTCACGGCCCAGGATCGCGTCGAGAACATCCGCCGTGTCGCCGAGGTATCCAGGCTCATGGTCGACGCGGGCCTCATCGTGCTCGTGTCCTTCATTTCACCGTTCCGCTCCGAGCGGCGCATGGCGCGCGAGCTGTTTGCACCCGGGGAGTTCCTCGAGGTGTTCGTCGACACGCCGCTCGCGGAAGCCGAGCGGCGCGACGTGAAGGGCTTGTACCGCAAGGCGCGGCGCGGTGAGCTGAAGAACTTCACCGGTATCGATTCACCCTACGAGGCGCCCGAGAACCCGGAGATACGCATCGACACCACCACGCTCACGGCCGAGCAGGCGGCCGAGCGGATCGTCGCGCATCTGGAAGCCCTCAAGGTGAGCGGCGGCGCATGAGCGGCGCCCCGCACGAGCTGCTGGCGCGCGTGGCCGCGATCGCCCGACGGGCGGGGCGCGAGATTCTCGAGGTCTACGCGAGCGGCGAGCCCGCCGCGAGGCTCAAGGCCGATGCCTCCCCGCTCACGGCTGCCGATCTGCGCGCGCATCGGCTCATCGAACAGTCGCTGCACGAGCTCACGCCCGAGGTACCGGTGCTGTCCGAGGAGGCGGCGCACACACGCTTCGTGCAGCGCTCGCAGTGGCGGCGCTACTGGCTCGTGGATCCGCTCGACGGCACCCGGGAGTTTCTGTCGCGCAACGGTGAGTTCACGGTGAACATCGCGCTCATCGAAGAGCATGCGCCGGCCATGGGCGTGGTGCACGTTCCGGTGACCGGCATGAGTTACCGGGGCTTGCCGGGGGTGGGCGCATGGCGCGACAGAGAGGGGGCTCGCGCCGAGGAGATTCACGTAGCGGCACGAGCCGGCGGGACGGTGCGGGTCGTGGGCAGCCGCTCGCACCGCGGCGACTCGCTCGATGCGTTTCTCGCGCGCGTCGGACCGCACGAGCTGCTACCCGTGGGCAGCTCGCTCAAATTCTGCATGGTTGCCGAGGGCGCGGCGGATGTGTACCCGCGCCTGGGGCCGACCAACGAGTGGGACACGGCGGCTGCGCACGCGGTGGTGACCGGGGCGGGCGGTACCGTGAGCCGCCTGGACGGGGAGCCGCTGCGGTACAACACCCGTGAAGAGCTGCTCAACCCGTTCTTCGTGGCCTACGGGCCCAGGGATCGCGACTGGCTCGCGCTGCTGCGCTGAGCGTCGATCAATGCACATGGTCGATCGATGGACATGAGCGATGGCTAACGAGGCCTACATCATCGGCGCGGTACGCACGCCGACCGGCAGGAAAAAGGGCAGCCTGGCGGGGGTGCACGCTGCGGATCTCGGCGCGCACGCGATCAGGTCGCTCATTGAGCGCACCGGCGTGGATCCGGGAGAGATCGACGACGTCGTTTTCGGCTGCGTCGATCAGGTGGGACCGCTGGCCGGTGACATTGCGCGCACCTGTTGGCTCGCCGCCGGCCTGCCCGAGCATGTTCCGGGCACCACCGTAGACCGCCAATGCGGCTCATCGCAGCAGGCGGTGCACTTTGCGGCTCAGGCCGTCATGAGCGGAACGCAGGACCTCATCGTTGCCGGCGGCGTGCAGACCATGAACCAGATTCCGCTCGGGGCGGCGATGGTTGCGGGGCGGGCGTTCGGTCACTCCGACCCGTTCAGTGACTCGCGCGGCTGGCGCGAGCGCTATGGCGGTGAGGAGGTGTCGCAGTTCCGCGCGGCAGAAATGATCGCCGCGAAGTGGAATATCACCCGCCGGCAGATGGAGGAATTCGCGCTCGAGAGCAACCGCCGAGCTACCCTGGCCATCGAGCGCGGCTTCTTTGCGCGCGAGATAGCCCCCATCAACGGCCTGCAGCAGGACGAGACGCCGCGCGTGGGTACCACGCTCGAGAAGATGGCGACGCTCGAGGCGCTCACCGCCGGCGGCCGCATCACCGCGGCCGTGTCCAGCCAGATCGCCGATGCCGCCGCGGCGCTGCTGATCGCCTCGGAGGGCGCGGTGAGGCGCAGGCGGCTCAAGCCCCGCGCGCGCATCCACCACCTCTCGGTTCGGGGTGCGGATCCCATCTGGATGTTGACTGCGCCCATTCCCGCGACGCAGTACGCGCTATCCAGGAGCGGCCTGACGCTCGCCGACATCGACCTGGTCGAGATCAACGAAGCCTTCGCCTCGGTGGTGCTCGCCTGGCAACGCGACCTGCAGGCAGACCCCGCGCGCGTCAACGTCAACGGTGGCGCGATTGCCCTCGGGCACCCGCTGGGGGCGACCGGCGCCAGACTCATGACGTCGCTCCTTCACGAGCTGGAACGGCGCGGCGCGCGCTACGGACTGCAGACCATGTGCGAGGGCGGTGGCCAGGCCAACGTGACCATCATCGAGCGGCTGTGAGTGAGCGGCGCAGCGCAGCCGTACCGACTGGACGATGTCGACCGCCGCATCATCGCGGCGCTCAGGACCGACGGGCGCGCCACCAATCAGCGCATCGCGCGCAGCCTGCGCATCTCGCCGGGCACGGTGGGTGCGCGCATCCGCCGCCTGCAGAACATGAACGCCATGCGGGTCGTGGCGGTGAGCGACTTTGCGGCCCTCGGCTGCAAGGTGCTGCTGGCGATCGGCGTCCAGGTGCAGGGGCGGCCCGCCCCGGAAGTGGCGCACGAGCTGGCCGCGCTCCCGCAGGTATTCGTCGCGCACCTCGTCACGGGTGCGCACGCCGTCGAGATCCTGGTGGCGCTGCACGATCTGGACGAACTGGAGGCATTCCTGCTGCGCGACCTGGCGAAGATCCGCGGCATCGGCTCGCTCGCGGCCGGGATCGCGGCGCAGGTGATCAAGTACGACTTCGACCGGGCACCGATCACGTGAAGACGGCGCCGCCCAGCCTCGACGGGCTCGATCGGCGGATCATCGAGGTTCTGACGGTGGATGCGCGGGTGAGCAACCGCCGCATCGCCGCCCGGCTCGGCGTGACCGAAGGCACGATCCGCGGCCGCATCAAGCGCCTGGAAGAGGGCGGGGCGATCCGTCTCACCGCCGTCACCAACCTCGCGTTTGCAGGCTCTCCCAGGTTGGCGCTGATCGGAGTCCACGCACAGCACGGGGAGCTCAGGGCACTGTGTCAGAAGATTGCCGCCATGCCGGAGATCGGCTGCGTCATCCTGATGCTCGGGCGGTTCGACATTCTGGCGATCGGGCTGTTCGGCGCGCTCGAGGATATCGCGGCGATCGTCAACAACCGTATCCTCGCCCTGCCGGGCGTGCGGCACGTCGAGACCTCGATTGCGGTGAAGACTCTCAAGCATGAGCACCGCGCGGCAAAGATCACCCCCGTGCACCGCGGCGGCAGCAAGCCGCGAGCAGCGTGACGGCGCGCCGCGAACTCGAGCGGCAGCGCCGACGGCGGCGGCAACGTCAGATCTCCTCCGGGATGATGCGCGCCACCACCTCCCCGATGTTGGTTCGGGTTCCGTGGCGGGCGGGGGCCTGGAGGCGGTATTCGTCGAAGATCTGGTAGTGGACCACGTGACGAAAGCGCAACTCCCGCTCCACCGGCCAGTCGGTGAAGCTCTCCTCGGCGCGCAGCACGATATCCGCTGCGTTGCTGGCGTTGGGCCCGAGACGCCGCGCGATCACGGCTGTGTACAGCGCCCGGCCGCCGAGCTCGGGGTGCTCGCGGTGCACGAGCTGGTACAGCTCCAGCAGTTCCCGGCTCGCCTGCCTCGCGTAGTGCCGTTCGTCATGCGCTACGGACACGCCGAGATTGCGCGGGAATTGCCGCAGCCGGCCAAGTAATTCGCGTAACGGCGCCATCTACCCTCCCCAGTCAGAACTTGAACGTGGACAGCAGCAGACTGGTCTCGGTCTGCGAGATTCCCTCGATCAGCCGGATGCGTGCCAGCACCCGGTCGAAACCCTCGAGGCTGTCGGCGCGCAGCTCGGCAACGATGTCCCAGCGCCCGTTGGTGCTGTGCAGCGCGGCCACGGCCGGCTCTCCGCGCAGCGCCTTGAGCACCGCGTCGACCTTGTTGCCCTCCACCGCGACGGTCATGAAGGCGCGCATGCGCTGCTCTTCCACGTCGGGCTTCAGGCGCACCGTGTAACCGACGATGGTGCCGCCGGCGGCCAGCCGCGCCATGCGGTTCTGCACCGTGCCGCGAGCGACCCCCAGCGCCTTCGCCAGCGAAGCGACCGTGGCACGGGCGTCGTTGCGCAGCAGGCCGATCAACTGGCGGTCGGTATCATCCACGTGAGCCCTCCTGCAGTGCAATATATCATCATAACGTCAATCACGCCTGTCATTATGATCAATGTAGCGTCCGTTATGAACAGGTTTCTGGCTTTCTTTTGGTTGTGAGCGGACGGACCATGAGATGCGGCCACCATCACAGCCTTCGCGGCCGCCGACGGAGTCAGTCATGGTCGATTTCATTGGCATCGAGCGTATCCAGGAACTCGTCGCCCGGCGCGGGGTGGCGCGCTTCATAGAGGAGCTCGCCGGCGAGATCGAGACGGATTTCCTGCGCTGGGGTGCGTTCGAGAAGTCCCCGCGGCACGCGACGCATTCGCCGCTGGGCGTGATCGAGCTCATGCCGGCGTCCGACGGGCGGCTGTACGCCTTCAAGTACGTGAACGGACACCCGAAGAACACCGCGGTGGGGCTGCTCACGGTGACGGCGTTCGGAGTCCTGGCGGATGTTCAGACCGGCTACCCGCTGCTGCTCGCGGAGCTGACCCTCACCACGGCGCTGCGCACCGCCGCAACCTCGGCACTCGCAGCCCGCCGCATGGCACGCGCGGACAGCCGCGTGATGGCCCTGATCGGCAACGGCGCGCAGAGCGAATTCCAGACCATCGCCTTCCATCACATGCTCGGCATCCGCGAAGTGCGGCTGTACGACACCGACGCCGGTGCGAGCGCCAAGCTCGAGCACAACCTCGCCCGTCTGCAGCTGCCGGACCTTCGGGTGCTGCGCTGCGGGTCGAGCGCGGAGGCGGTGCAGGGCGCCGATATCGTGACGACCGTCACGGCCGACAAGCGCAATGCCACGATTCTGACACCGCCGATGATCAGCGCGGGTATGCACCTGAACGCCGTGGGCGGCGATTGTCCGGGCAAGACCGAGCTGCATCCGGACATTCTGCGGCGTGCGGATGTGCGAGTCGTCGTGGAGTACGAGCCGCAGTCGCGCATCGAGGGCGAGATCCAGCAGATGGGTGCGGCCTTCCCGGTGATCGAGCTCGCAGCGCTGCTTGCCGGGCAAGCGCCCGGGCGCGGCGGCGATCGCGAGGTCACGATCTTCGACTCGGTCGGGTTTGCACTGGAGGATTTCTCTTCCCTGCGCTATCTGCTGCGCATCCATCATGAGGAGCGCGGCGCGCAGCAGCAGATCGATCTGCTGCCGGATCTGGACGACCCGAAGGACCTGTTCGCGCTGCTGTTGCCCGAGCCGCGCAAGCTTGCCTCTCTCCCCGGGGTGGCAGCGTGAGCAGCCCGCGCAAGGCGACTCTCATTGGCGCGCCCACGGACGTGGGCGCCGCGGACCGGGGCTCGTCCATGGGACCGGAGGCGTTGCGCGTGGCGGGACTGGCCGCCGCGTTGGATGCGCGCGAGCTGGAGGTGCTCGATCTAGGTAACCTGAACGGACCGGGAAATCCCTGGCAGCCGCCGCGGGACGGGTACCGGCACCTGCCGCAGGTGGTGCGCTGGAACCAGCTGGTGCACGAGGCCGTGTATGCGCAGCTGCAGCAGGAACGGCTGCCGGTCCTCCTCGGCGGCGATCACTGCCTCGGCGTAGGTTCGATCAGCGCAGTGGCACGCCACTGCCGCGAGCAGCGCCGCAAACTGCGGGTGCTGTGGCTCGATGCGCACGCCGACTTCAACACCAGCGCGCTGTCCCCGAGCGGCAATGTGCACGGCATGCCGCTCGCCTGTCTGTGCGGGTTCGGACCGCCTGAGCTGACCGGGCTCGGCGCCGCGTCCCCGGCCATTCACCCCTCCTGGGTGCGTCAGGTCGGGATCCGCAGTGTCGATGCCGGAGAGAAGCGTTTCGTCCACGAGCAGGGCCTCGAAGTGTTCGACATGCGCTACGTCGATGAGATGGGGATGCGGCAGACCATGGAACAGGCGCTCGCGGGACTCGACAACGACACTCACCTGCACGTGAGCTTCGACGTCGACTTCCTCGATCCTGATATCGCGCCCGGCGTGGGTACGCAGGTCCCCGGTGGCCCGACCTACCGCGAGGCGCAGCTGTGCATGGAGATGATCGCCGACACGCGCCGCCTGGCTTCGCTGGACGTGGTCGAGCTCAACCCGGCGTTCGATGTCCACAACAGGACCGCGATCCTCGCCGTCGATCTGATCGAATCGCTGTTCGGCAAGAGCACGCTCGTGCGCCGCCCCGTGTGGCGTTCCCCCGCGCAAGTCCGCACGCCCGCGCCCGCACGCAGGCGCGGGGCTGCGATTACCTCTTCGCGGACCTGACCTTCTCCAGGTAGCTCGCGGGCAGGAACACGCCCTCGGCGTAAGACGCCGGTAGTGACTGCCCCGGACGGCCGCGGCGCGTTGCAATTACTGCAGGTCGGCAGCATCATGCGTGCCCGCGAACAACGGTGAGAAATCCATGGCCGATAGCGTCTACAAGATCATCGAACTGGTCGGGACCAGCACCGAGTCCTGGGAGAAGGCCGCGGGTGCAGCGGTTGCGCAGGCCGCCAAGAGCTTGCGGGATCTGCGCATCGTGGAGGTGGTGCAGCTGGACTTGCAGGTGCAGAACGGCAAGGTGAAGACTTACCGCGCCAAAGTGAAGGTCTCCTTCAAGTTTGAAGGCAAGCAATAGCGCCCGATCCCCGGGCGCCGCAATCGACCCGTCAGCTTACGGCTGCGGTGGGTGCCGCGCGCCGCAGCGCGGCGCGCGCCAGCAGGCGCGTGGAGTCGAGAGTTGGCAGCGGGGAATTCGCGTCGTTCATGATGAGCGGGATCTCCGTGCAGCCCAGGACCACGGCGTCAACGCCTTCGTCTTTCATGCGGCCCATGACTCGCTGGAAGTAGGCGACTGCTTCGGGCCTGAAGACCCCGGCAACCAGCTCCTCGAAAATGATGCGATTGATTTCGGCGCGTTCCGCGGTGTTCGGCCGCAGGTAGCTGAGGCCGCGCGCGGTCAGCTTCTCGGGATAGACCTCGCCGTCCACGAGATAGCGTGTCCCGAGGATGCCGAGCCTGCGGAAGCCGAGCTCGGCGGCCCGCGCGGCGACCACCTCCGCGATATGCAGCCAGGGCAGGGGCGAGCGTCTGTCCACCCACGGCAGCCCCTGGTGGATCGTATTGTCAGGGCAGATGAGGAAATCAGCGCCCGCTTTGGCGAGCTTGTGGGCGGAGGACAGCATCAGTTCCCCGACCCCGGGCCAGTCGTCCCGTTCGAAGCACTTCATGTACCTGGCGAGCGGGTGGGTGTGCATCGAGACTTCGGGATGATCGAACGCTCCCAGCAGCTGCGCGCCTTCCAGACACACAGTCAGGTAGCAAAGCCCCGCGCCCTCGGCGGAGCAGGCGACGATTCCGATGTGTCCCGGCATAGCGCAATTCTACCTGGACTCATACTCGCGGGCCTCTGGGCGGCAGGCTCCGTCGCGGGGCAACCGCACGAGGGGCTCAGGTATCCGACCGCTGCCCGCGGCTCGGTGGTGGAGCACTACCACGGCACGGCGGTTGCGGACCCGTATCGCTGGCTCGAGGACCTCGATTCCCCCGCAACCCGTGCCTGGGTGAGCGCGGAAGCGAGCCTGACGCACGCCTATCTCGAGGCACTGCCGCAGCGCGCGCGCCTCCGCGCGCGCCTCGCCGCACTCTACGATTTCGAGAAGCGCGGCATTCCGTTCCGGGAAGGCGGCCGCTACTTCTATACCGACAACAGCGGACAGCAGGATCAGAGCGTGCTGCTGACGGCGACCCGGCTCGGCGATGCAGCGGCGGTCGCCGTCGATCCGAACACGCTGCCGAGGGCGGGCAACCCGGTGGTGACCGGTTACGTGCCCAATCGCGCCGGCACCCTGCTGGCCTACGCGGTTTCAATGTCGGGCTCGGACTGGACCGAGTGGCGCGTCCGCGATCTGGCCACCGGCCGCGACCTGCCCGATGTCCTGCGGTTCACCAAGTACTACAAGCCGGCGTTCACCCCCGACGGGCAGGGCCTGTACTACAGCGCTTTTCCGCCGCCGCAGCCCGGCGCGGAGCTCAGCACCCAGGATCTGGGCAACGCGCTGTACTATCACGCGCTGGGCGCGGCGGCGGACCGACGCGTGCTGGAGGACAGCGCGCATCCGGACTGGCAGTTCGAGCCACATCTGTCCACCGATGGCCGCTGGCTCATCGTGCGCGCGGGTGAAGGGGAGGTCGGGGACAAGGGACGCGAGAACCTGTACCTGATCGATCTCACGGCGAGCGTGCCGGCCGCCACCCCGGTGGCGCAGGGCTTCGAGGCTGCCTACGTCTATGTCGGCGCCGACGCCGGCTGGCTTTACTTCCTCACCTCGCTCGACGCTCCGAATGGACGGGTGCTGGCGATCGACCCAGAGCAGCCGGCGCGGGCAAACTGGAAGAGCGTGATCCCGCAGGGGCGTGACGCCATCGATCTCGGGGGCACGAGCGTCACCCTGGTCGATCACCAGTTGATCGTCAGGACAGTGCACGACGCGCACAGTCGCGTCATGACCTACGGCCTGGACGGTACGCCGCGCCGCGAGATCACCCTTCCCGGTGCCGGCACCGTTGCCGGCTTCGACGGCCATCCCGGTGATCGCGAGGCGTTCTATTCGTTCACCGACCTGATCACCCCGCCGACCATCTACCGCTATGACCTGGAGTCCGGGGCCAGCACCCGCGTACACGCGCCGCGGCTCGCGTTCGATCCCGCCTCGTTCGAGCAGCGGCAGGTGTTCTACCCCGCCCACGACGGCACGCGCATCCCGCTGCTGCTCGCCTTCCGCAAGGGGCTCAAGTTGCAGGGCAACAACCCGCTGCTGCTGTATGGCTATGGCGGCTTCGGGCTGTCGAGCCTGCCGGTCTTTGACGCCTCGCGCATCGCCTGGATGGAAATGGGTGGCGTGTTTGCGATCGCCAATATTCGCGGTGGCGGGGAGTACGGGGAAGTCTGGCACCGTCAGGGCATTCGCACGCACAAGCAGACCGTGTTCGACGACTTCATCGCCGCCGCCGAGTGGCTCATTGCCCGGCACTACACTTCGGTGCACCGGCTGGCGATTCACGGCCGCTCCAACGGCGGACTGCTCATCGGCGCGTGTCTGACGCAACGGCCGGAGCTGTTCGGGGCGGCGATCGCCCAGGTGGGCGTGCTGGACATGCTGCGTTTCAATCGTTTTGGACAGGGCGCGGGGTGGGAGGGGGACTACGGCTCGCCCGAGGATCCACGCGAGTTCAAGGCACTGTACGCCTACTCGCCGGTGCACAACGTGCATGCGGGGACGCACTATCCGGCGACCCTGGTGATCACCGGCGATCACGACACCCGGGTCATGCCGATGCATTCGTTCAAATTCGCCGCCGCGCTGCAGACTGCCCAGGCCGGGCCGGCGCCGGTGTTGCTGGCCGTGGACCTGTCGTCGGGTCACAGCGGGGGCGAGACCGTCACGCAGGCGATCGCGCAGAGCGCGGACGTGTACGCGTTTCTGGCCGAGAATCTGGGCATGCGGGGCCGGTGAGCGAGCGCCGGCGCGGCAGCGCCAGGCCTAGAGCCGCGCGACCACCACCACGTCCGGCGGAGTCGGAGTGGTGACGTAGCTGCAGGCGCCGGGGGTGCGCTTGACGTAAGCGAGCGCTTCGGCGTCGCTACCGGTGAGCAAGGGCGGATTTATGCCGTCGCGGAACGACTTCTTGGTCCAGGTAGTCGAGTATTTTGCGGCGTTCATTTTCAGAACTTTGTCGAGAAACACGCTCTGCGCCGAGCTGTTGTCGACGGGCACGAGCCTCACCGCTCCGGCGAACTGTTTTTCACCCAGGAACAGGTCACGGACGTCGCCCGCCGTGAGCGGCACCCGCGCGTTGCAGATCACGTACAGGTCAGTGGCGTTCGCCGCGGCGGCGCATCCCGCGCACAGCAGCGCGGCCAGGAGCAGTTTCGCTGAGCTTGTGAACATCTCGCGGCTCCGGTAGCGACCGATCAGAACCGGATCGCATATTGCAGGAGTGCTTCGTTATAGCTCCCGATGAGCCGATCGGTGAGATGGGTGTCGGCGAGCTCCAACTTGAGCGAAGACACCAGATCGACGTCGAAACGCAGGCCCAGGGCGGTGCGGTAGTAGGAGCTGCCAGTTGCCTGCGCGGCGAAGTAGTCGTCGGACTGCTGGAATGCGCCGCGCTCGTAGCGCGCATACGGAGTGTAACGGCCGGCGCGATAGCCCATCTGCACGAAACCGGCGTCACTGCGATGCGTGCCGGTGTGACCGGTGAGGTCGTCGTTGTCGAAGACATGGAACTCGGCGATGTCTTCCCAGGTGTCGGTGTCGTAGGCCGCGTAGACGCCGTAACTCCTCACCCGCGTGGCAGGCGCCGGGGGCGGCGCGTCCTCGTCCTCGATACGGGTCTGAAACACGTCCACACCGACCTTCAGGCCGTCCAGAGCGCCGCTCAGGAGCAGACCGAGGTTCCCGCCCACGATTGTGCTGCCATGCGTATTGCCGGCGTTATTCATATCGAGTTTGCCGTCGGTGATGCTCTGGCTGTTGCCGATGTAGGCGTCATAGGTCAGCTTCTCGTCACCGATACGCTGCGAGCCGGTGAGCCAGGCCCCGACGGTGTGCGCGGGCATGATGCCGCCATGGTCCTCGAATTCAATGAAGCGCGGGCGCCTGAGGGAGGTCGCGATCTGCTGGCCGTGGTGAAAGGCGGTGTTGTAGTACCCATAGGGCGTATGAAACCGTCCAAGCCACACCGTCGCGGAATCAGAGAACTGGTAGCCGATCTGCGCGCGCTCCAGATCAACGCCGACGCTGCCGTCCGAGCCGACCTCGAAGTTCAGCTCGAAGAGAGCGCGGGTACGGCTGCCGAGCCGTGGCGTCAGGAAGAAATCCAGCTCGGCAATATCAGCGCCCTGGTACTGGGGAAACTCGGCGTTGTGGTTGCCGACGCCCACGTCTGCAAAACCGTGCATCGGCATGCCGAGATCCTCGGCGTGCTGCCCGGCACTCGCGGCCATCTCTGATACCGTCTGCTCGACTCTCGCCAGGCGTTGCGCAGTGTCGGGCGGGGTTGCCGCGGGCACGCCCGGCTGGGTTGCGGCGGGCGTACCGGGCTGGGCTGCTGCGGCTGCCACCGGGGCCGCGGCCCCGGCGCCGGCGCGCCTGGCGGTCGCGACCGGGGTGCCGTGCGCTGCCTGTGCTTCCAGATCATGAACCCGCGCCGACAGCTGCCCGATCAGCTGCAGACTCTGATCGAGCTTCTGTTCGAGGGCTGCGATGCGATCGCTGTCAGCGGCGGCGGCGTGAGTGACCAGCGTATGACCGAGACCCGCCACGAGTAACGCGCCGACCCATGCTCGGCTCGCACTGACGCGCCGGGGTGTTGTGGTGCTCATGGACGTCTACCTCAGTGTGGTCTCATACCCTGCGGCCTCGCGGGTTTCGACCAGCGTGCCGCGTTCGTCGAAATACAAGATGCGTGTGTCGTGCATGACGTGCTCGTCGTATTTCCAGAACTCGAACCCCAGCCGCCGCGCCGCCTGCTCGACGGCGGTGCGCGTGCCGATGAGGAAATGCCAGTTGCTGCGCGTGAGATGTCGGGTCTCGCGATACTGGCGCCAGGCTGCGGCATCGTCGCGCTCGGGGTCGTAGCCGATCACCAGAAATTCCGCGCTGCTGCCGCGACGGTCGAAATCGCGTTGCATCTGCTGCAGCCGGCGCATGGTCATCGGGCAGACCCGGTGACAGGTGGCGTAAGCCATGGTCAACACGACCGCGTGGCCCTGCAGAGTCCGCAAGTCAAACGCTTGACCCTGATCGTCGCGCCAGGCGACAGGCAGCCCGGCTAATTGAGGCGCGGACGCGCACACGTGTGTGGGCCACACACCCGGCAGAGCCGCGATGAGAAGTTGCAGAGCGACAAGCAGCGGGCCGGCCGAGCGCAGGTGTTTGCCCGGCCGTTGCTCGGGCCGGCGATGTGTGTCAGAGGACGCCCCTCTGTTGCTTTTGTGCATGCGTATACGTCGGCCTGCGCGCGACACGGCAAAGTATCGGCCGAAACGAGCTATGTCAAATGCGATGGACGTCACGCCGAGCGCGGCTGCGGAACAAGACAAAATCTCAATTCGCCGCGGCCAGCCCAGCGAAGTAGGCCTCGAGGCTCTCGCGTTCGGCATCCGAAAGGTTCAATCCCAGCGGCATGTGCTGTGCGCCGGCCGCGGACGACAGACGAAAGCGGATCTCGTCGATCAAAGTCCCGTGCGCGGACGGTCGCACGCGCAGCTGCTGCATGAGCTGCGTCGGGCTGGAGAACGGCAGGGGCGGCGCCATCCCGGTCTCGTGACAGCTGACACACAGCTGCAGGGCGGCCGGCCGCGCAATGGTCGCGGCGGCTGGCGCGTTGGCGGCCGTAACAGTCGGGGCGGCCGCCGCGCCTGCGGGTGTCGCTGCCGCATCCGGCGCCAGCACCCCGTCTGCTCCGTCGGTTGACGAGAGCGCCGTGCGGCTGCGGCGCTTCAAGTAACTGCAATAGCGATCACCGTCGGAGGAGGTCCAGTAGAGGCTCAGATCCCGGATGGTGGCGTCGCGCGTCGCGACCTCTGCCAGCAGCGTTTCGCGCAGCGGTTGCGCAGGCAGGGGAGGCATCGTGAAATCGTAGGTGCCCCTTTCAAGCGCCAGGGTCCAGCTGCGCGTGGAAATGCCCAGAGCTGACTCGGCCACGAAGCGCAACTGCACCAGGGCATTGTCACCCGTGGTCCTGTCCACCGCGCCGGCTGCGCCGCTGAACGCGGCGCGCGCCGCTTTGAGTCGCGCCTGCCGGGCGTTGCTCGCGGCGCTGTCGCGGGCGAAGCGCTCGAAGCCGGACCGCTGGGTGCGCCACAGGCTGTCGGGATAGAAATCCGCGAGCCGACCGCAGGCGTTGTCTGCGAGACCGAGCAGTGCATACCGATAGAGGTCGAAAGCCGGTTGCCGTACCAGTTGGCGCGCGATGGACTGCGACTGCAGCCTGCCGAGGTAAACGGACAGCTCGGCGTTAGGTGGCTCTGCGGGTATGCCCGCGTACTGAGTCAGCGCGCTGGAACGGAAGGTCTGCGGGTCGGCGAAGCGCTTCACGTCGAGCAGCTCACCATAGCGCGGATGCGTCGGCTGCAGCGCGAGGAACGCCGCCAGGCCGGCGCGCTCGCGCGCCGACAGCGTGGCACGGTAGCGCTCACCGTAAGCGCCCGGCCACAATGGAAACGTGTCCCACACGGGCCGCGGCGGCGCTCCGTGGCAGCGCGTACAGCGTTGCGGGTTGACCTCGGATACCACGACCTTCTCGGGGCCCGCCGCCCGCTCGGGGAACAGCAACTCACGCAGCCGGAACTCCTTGCTGGCGTCGTCGAACTCCATGGTCTCCACGGCCCGGAACCCCCTCTGTGCCGGACTGCCATTGAACGTCACGATGAAGCGCGCGTCCGGTCCGTAGAGGATCACCCGCGGATTCTCCGGGCTGGCGCCCTGCAGGCTGCGGCTCTCGAATACCAGGGCGTAGCGGTTGCGCTGCGCCGCCGGCAGCGCCGCGATCAACTCCTCGACGCTGCCGATATCCTGATGTGACAGCAGCGACTGCAGGGACGCGAAGTCGAAGCCTGCGGCCTGCCCGGGCCGGGCGGCACCGAGGAGTCCGAGGAGCAGGCACAGGGTGCTGCGGCGCATGGCTGCAATGGCTAACGCGCAGCTGACTCGGCCGGCCTCACGCATTGTGTTCAGAAGTTCACGCTGCGCGGATGTTACGCCTCGTTACTTGGCAAAGCGTGACCCGCATCTCGCCCCCCGCCCAGTGAACATGTTATCGCTTAAGCAAGTGAAATCACAGGCGATCTTGCCGTCCTTACGCGGTGCGAGACGTGACGTAGCGCACATGGGGATTGCTATGTTTTTTGTCGGATATTCCTGCCGGCCGGGCGCGCGCCCGGCAGCGCAACCGCGGCGCGCCCCCGGGGGCGCTTGATGAGGCGATCGACGGATCGTTTGATCGCGCTGCAGTTCCTGGCCGTGGCCGTGCCCATTGCATTTGTGTTGCTGGCGCAGATGGTCGCAGACGCGCGCCGCGCGACTGCCCTGGAGCACTCGCGTCCGTTGCGCACGCTTGCGAACGAGGCGCGCGCCAACTATCGCACTTTCACCAACGGGGCTGCGGATGCGGTCGACACCGGTGCGCTCGGCCGGCAGTCCGCCGAAGCCCTGAACAGCACCGCCGGGTTGCTGAGCAAGCTGGCCGCCAGCGGCGAGGCGGTGGCACTGGGTGATACGCCCACGCTGGTGGCGGACCTCGCGGCGCAGGTGCGCAGCGGCGCGACCCTGGAGAAGCTCATGGCGCTGCGCGGGCAGATCGCGCTGGCGGACCGTGATACCCGGGCGATCGATGAGAACTTCGAGCTGCGCGACGCGGCGGTGATTCGCGATGCCGTCGAGTCGGCGCGACGCCAGAAGCAGGAAGTGACCGTGGCACTGCTCATCAGTGCGATCCTGACGGTCATATTCGTGCTGGCCACGCGGCGACGCCTGAAAGAACAGCTTGACGCCGACGCGGCGATCGAGCGGCGGCGGCGAGCGGAGCTCGAGACCATCTCGATTCGCTTCGGCATGGCGACGCGCGCGGCCCGCGCCGGCGTGTATGAGGTGCACGAGAGTGGTCGCACGGTGTGGTGGAGCGACACCATGAAGGAGCTCTACGGACAGTCGGCACAGACATTCCGTCCGACGCTGGACGGCTGGCTCGAGCTGATTCACCCCGCCGACCGCGCTGCCGCCCAGGCCGCCATGACCGCGGCGATGCGTGAACGCAAGCAGTTGCACAACCAGTACCGGATCGTGCGCCCGGACGGCAGCATCGGGCACGTCGAATCCGTGGCGGCCGTGGTCAGCGACTCATCCGAGGGCGGGGCGCGCCTGGTGGGCATCGATCTCGACGTCACGGAGCGAATCGCCGCCGAGCAGCGCGAAGACATCCTGCAGCAACAGCTGCGTGACGCCTCGAGGCAAGCCGGCATGGCGGACGTGGCGACCAGCGTTCTGCACAACGTAGGCAACGTGCTCAACAGCGTCAATGTCTCGGCGAACCTCGTGACCGAGAGCCTGAAGCGCTCGCGGGCGGCGGGGCTGGGTCGGGTGGTGTCGCTGCTGCAGGAGCACCAGAGCGATCTGGGCCGCTTCGTGGCGCACGACGAGCGCGGCAAGGTCCTGCCGGTCTACCTGGCCGAGTTGTCCCGACACCTCAGCGCGGACAACCGGAACGCGTTGCAGGAGCTGGATTCCCTCAAGAGCAACATCGACCACATCAAGGACATCGTGGCGATGCAACAGCGCTATGCAAAACTCGGCGGCGTGGCTGAGATCATCGACATCAGACACCTGGTCGAGGAGAGCATGCGCATCAATGCCAGCGCCTTCGAGCGTCATGCCGTCAGAGTGATGCGCGAGTTCGCCGATGTACCGCAGATCACCGTCGACAAGCACAAGGTGCTGCAGATACTGGTCAACCTGTTGCGCAATGCCAAGGACGCCTGCGAGAGCATGGGCGGGCAGGAACGGCGCGTCACGATGGGCATCGAGCGGTGCGCTGCGGGGGTGCGGATCGCGATCGCCGACAACGGCAGCGGGATCGCCGCCGAGCACATGAATCGCATCTTCACTCACGGCTTTACAACCAAGACGACCGGTCACGGCTTCGGGCTGCACAGCGGAGCACTCGCGGCCAAGGAGATTGGCGGTGTGTTGCGCGCCGAGAGCCCCGGTCCGGGCCGCGGGGCAACTTTCGTTCTCGAACTTCCCCTGAAACCTCCCGAGAATTCACATGGCTAGCAACCCCTTGCCCACCAGACGCGTGTTGGTGGTGGATGACAACCGCGCGATCCACGACGACTTTCGGAAGATCCTGGGCGGCAACACCGGCGGCGGCAGCGCCGAGCTGCTGGCGGCCGAGCGCCTGCTGTTGGGCGAGGCGCTTGCAGCCACGCCGCGCCCGACTTTCCAGATCGACACGGCCCTGCAGGGTGAGGAGGGTGTGGCACGCGTGCAGCAGGCGCTCGAGGAGGATCAGCCCTACGCGATGGCGTTCATCGATATGCGCATGCCGCCGGGCTGGGACGGCCTCGAGACCATTCAGCGCCTGTGGCAGATCGACCCGCACGTGCAGGTGGTCATCTGCTCGGCGCACTCGGACTACGACTGGACGGAGGTGGTAGCGCGTCTGGATCATTCCGACAAGCTGCTGGTGATCAAGAAGCCGTTCGAGCCGATCGAGGTGCTGCAGTGCGCCAACGCGCTGACACGCAAGTGGGACAATGAGCGGACCTTGCGCCGCCAGGTCGAGCACCTGGAGCATGTCGTGGAGACCCGCACGCAGGGGCTGGAAGCCGCCAACAAGCAGTTGCGGCACCTGGCAAGCCACGACGCCCTGACGGGTCTGCCGAATCGGGTACTGCTGGATGATCGCCTGGCACAGGCGGTGGCGCACGCGGAGCGCGACGGCCACATCTTCGCAATCGCCATGTTCGATCTCGACCGTTTCAAGATCGTCAACGATTCGTTCGGGCACCGGGCCGGTGATGAGCTCATCAAGGAGGTGGCGCACCGCATCGCCGGTATCGCGCGCAGCACCGACACCGTGGGCCGGTTGGGAGGCGACGAGTTCCTGTTCATCATGGATCGGCTTCCGAAGCGCGAGGATGCGGAACACATCGCGCGCCGGGCGGTCGCGGCGCTGCAGGTGCCGATCCGGATCGGTGGAGTTGATATCCATACTTCCTCGAGCATCGGCATCGCGATGTTTCCGGCCGACGGCACGAGCGTCGAGACCCTGCTCGCCAACGCCGACGCCGCCATGTACTGCGCCAAGCAGCGGGGCCGCAACAACCTTCAATGCTATGCGGCGGGGATGAATTCCGTTACGCAGGAAAAGGTCAAGCTGGAGAGCGACCTGCATGAGGCGCTGGCGCTGCAGCAATTCGAGCTGCACTACCAGCCGAAGGTCGACACCGCCACGGGCGGAATTCACGGCGTCGAGGCGCTGCTGCGCTGGCAGCATCCGCAGCGGGGACTCATCCCTCCGGGAGAGTTCATTCCGCTGGCGGAAGCGTGCGGGTTGATCGACTCGATCGGTGAATGGGTGGTGCGCGAGGGCTGCCGCCAGGCGCGTGCCTGGCAACTCGAGGGTCTGCCGCCGCTGCGCATTGCGGTGAATCTGTCGCCGTTTCAGTTCCGGCAAGGCAACCTGCTGCAGATGATCCGTGAGGCGCTCAAGGCCGCCGACCTCGAGCCACGCTTTCTCGAGGTGGAGATCACCGAGAGCGCGCTGATGAGCGATCCGGAAGAGTCCGTGACCATCCTGGAGCAGCTCAGCCGCATGGGGGTGGTCGTGTCGGTCGACGACTTCGGCACCGGCTACTCGAGCATGAGTTACCTGCGCCGCTTTCCGATCGACAAGCTGAAGATCGATCGCGGCTTCATCGCCGAGTTGATATCGCGGGCCGACGATGCCTCGATCGTGGAAGCGATCGTGTCGCTGGCGCACAGCCTGCATCTGAAGGTGGTCGCCGAGGGCGTGGAAACTGAAGAGCAGCTCGCCCTGCTCAAGCGTCTCGGCTGCGATCAGTATCAGGGGTTCTGTTTCAGTCCGGCGGTGCCGGCGGCGAGTTTCGCCAACCTGCTGCGCGAATCACAGCGCAAGTCCAACTCGAGCGTCGATCCCGCATCCGACCGCACTCACAGCAAGCTCGCGGTTTATCGACCCCGTTAGGGCGGGAATGCCTCCCACACACCCCGTCGCATGGGGCTAACGCTCCGGCGCGGGGGGCCGCTTAAACCCCGCGGCCGAACCCGCCGTCCTGCGCAGCCGCTACGCAGGCTTGAGCTGGTCACCAAGACCGGCGTCGACGCGTTTCGCCTGTTCGGCGTGATGGTCCGCCGCCAGCAGCATGTAGAAGGCGGGCACGACGAACAGCGTGAAGAGCGTGCCGATCGCAAGACCCGTCGCGATCACCAGGCCCATCGCGAAGCGTCCCGCGGCCCCTGCGCCGGAGGCGATGACGAGCGGAATCACCCCGAGCACCATCGCCGCGGTGGTCATCAGGATCGGACGCAGGCGTACGCCGGCGGCGTGCTCGACGGCGTCGCGCTTGGCTAAGCCGGCACGCTGCGACTCATTCGCGAACTGCACGATGAGGATGCCATGCTTGGAGATCAGGCCCATGAGCGTGACCAGGCCGACCTGGGTGTAGATGTTCAGGCTCGAGATCAGGTTGACGAAAATCAGTGCGCCGAACAATGCCATCGGTACCGACACCAGGACCACGATCGGATCGCGCAGGCTGTTGAACTGGGCCGCGAGCGCCAGGAACACGATGATGATCGCGAACATCAGCGTGGTGGCGAAGCCGCCGGATTCCTGCATGAACTGACGTGACTGGCCCGAGTAGTCCGTCTGATAGCCGCTCGGGGCGACTTCGGCCAGCGTATCGCGCAGGAATTTCAGGGCCTCACCCTGCGCCATGCCGCTCGCGCCGGTGATCGACGCGGAATTGAGCTGCTGAAAGCGGTTGATCGACTGCGGTACGGTTTCGCTCTTCAGGCTCGCAAGCGTCGATGCCGGGAGCACCGCGCCGTTCGGCGCGCGCACGTAGTAGTCGAGCACCTGATTCGGGTTCAGCCGATCGGCCTGCAGCACCTGCGGGATCACCTTGTACGAGCGTCCGGCGATGGAGAAATAGTTGACATAGCCGCCGCCGAGGGCGTCCCCGAGCGCGCTGCCGACATCCTGCTGGGTCAGACCCAAGGTGGAAATCAGGTCGCGATCGACCACCACGGTCGACTGCGGCTTGTCGATCTTCAGATCCGCGTCGATGAACCAGAACTTGCCGCTGTCGCGGGCCTTCGCCAGCACCGCCTGCACGACCTCGTTGAGGTTCTGGAATGGCTCGGTTGTGTTGATCACGACCTGGATAGGCGCGCCCTGGGCGCCCGGCAGCGCCGGCAGCGAGAATACGAATATCTGCCCACCGGCGATCACACTCCATCTTCCCTGCAGCTCCTGTTGCAACTGGGCGGCGGATTTGCTGCGCTGGTCCCAGGGCTTGAACAGCATGCCGCCGAAGCCGGTGCCCGGGGTGATGAGCTGAAACATCATCTCGTATTCCGGCAGCGTTTTGCCGATCGCGAACATCTGCTGCGAGTAGCCGAGCATTTGCTGTGCGGTCGCGTTTGGCGAAGCCTTGAGCTGATAGAAGAGGAACCCCTGATCCTCCTCCGGCGTGAGTTCCGATTTGGAAGTCATGCCGAGCAGGATAGTCGCGCCGAACAGCAGCGCGCCCATGACGACGATCACGCTCCAGGTTTTCAGCACGCCGTGCAGTGCACGCTGATAGCCGTGGCGCACACGCTCGAACTGGCGGTCGATGAACTGTACGAAACGCCCGCTCTCCTGCTCGCTGCTGAAGAAGCGCGAGCACATCATCGGAGACAGGGTCAGTGCGATGACCGCCGAGACCGTCACCGCGCCGGCCAGCGTGAACGCGAACTCGGTGAACAGCGCGCCGGTCAGGCCTTTCTGGAACCCGATCGGCACGTAGACGGCGATCAGCACGACGGTCATGGCGAGGATCGGGCCGCCGAGCTCGCGGGCCGCGAGCAGTGCCGCCTGCAGCGGCGTCTTGCCTTCCTCCTTCATGTGCCGGTCGACGTTCTCGACGACGATGATCGCGTCGTCAACGACGAGGCCGATCGCGAGCACCAGCGCCAGCAGTGTCAGCAGGTTCATCGAGTAGCCGAACGCCAGCATGACGAAGAACGTGCCGATCAGTGACAGGGGCATCGCGACGACCGGAATGATGACCGCGCGCAGGCTTCCCAGAAACAGGAAAATCACCCCCGTGACGATCAGCAGCGCCTCGATCAGCGTCTTGATCACCTCGCGAATCGACGCGGTGACGAATTTCGTGGCGTCGTAGACGATCTCGCCGGACAAGCCGCTCGGCAGTTGCGCCTGGATGTCGGGCATCGCATTGCGCACGCGTTGCGCGACTTCGAGGATGTTCGCATCCGGCGCCACCTTGATGCCGATGAACACCGCCAGCTTGCCGCTGAACGAGACGTTGAAGTTGTAGTCTTCCGCGCCGAGCACCACGGTTGCCACATCTTCGAGGCGCACGATCGCGCCGTTGCTCTGCTTGATGCTCAGCTGCTTGAATTCGTCCACCGAATGCAGGTCGGTGCTGGCGGTGAGATCGACGCTGACCGCCTGTCCCTTGGTGGTGCCGACCGCGGCCAGATAGTTGTTGGCACTCAGCGCCCGGTAGACGTCGGCGGCCGTGACGCCGTGCGCGGCGAGCCGTGCCGGGTCGAGCCAGGCGCGCAGTGCGAACTGGCGCCCGCCGAGAATTTCCGCGGTCTGCACGCCTTGCACCGCGTCGAGTTTCGGCTTGACCACGCGCGCCAGGTAATCGGTGATGCTGTTGGACGGCAGCACATCGCTGCGAAAGCCCATGTACATCGCATCGATGGTCTCGCCGACCTGCACGTTCAGCACCGGCTGCTGCGCCTGCGGCGGCAATTGATTGCGCACCGAGCTGACCTGCGTCTGAATCTGCGTCAGCGCGCGGTTCGCGTCGTAGTTGAGCCGCAAGGTCGCCGTGATGGTCGACTGGCCGCTGACGCTGCTCGAGGACAGGTAGTCGATACCCTGTGCCTGCGCGATCGCCTGTTCGAGCGGCTGCGTGATGAAGCCGGCGACGGTCTGGGCATCGGCGCCGTAATAGGCGGTCGTGACCGTGACCACCGCGTTTTCGGTCTTCGGATACTGGCGGACCGAAATATCGCTGAGGGCGCGCAGCCCCAGCACCAGAATCAACGCGCTGACGACGATCGCCAGGACCGGTTTATTGATGAAGGTATCGGTGAAGTTCATCGCCGGCCCTCATTGCTCCTGGGGCGTCGGATTCGGACTGTTTGCCGGCAGCACGCTGTTGTCGATGCGGATCGGCGAGCCGCTCTTCAGCTTGATCTGGCCGCTGGTGACGACTTCGACACCCTCGTCGAGTCCCTTGAGGATCGCGACCTGATCGCCACGGGTCGGGCCTGTCGTCACGAAGGCCTGCTGCACCACGAGCGCGTCGGGTGGCGGTTGCGGCCCCTGGCTCGCCTTGGCCTTCTTGTCGGCACCATGCGCCGCCGGCTCCCCGGCCGGATCGGCATCTTGCGCCGCCGCCGCGGCCTGCGCCTTGTCGGCTTCGGCCTTGGTCTTGACCACGAACACCGTCGCGCCGTATGGGTTATAGACGACCGCGGTCTGTGGCAGGGTCAGATAGCGCCGCGTGGGGCCTACATCGACGCTGACGTTCGCGAACATGCCAGGCGTCAGAACGCGACCCGGATTGGGCACCCGCGCCTCGAGCTGCACGTTGCGCGTGTCGCTGTCGACCTTCGGGCTGATCGCACTGAGGGCGCCCTCGGGCGTCTTGCCGGGAAACGCGTCGAGCGTCAACGTGACCTTCTCGCCGGTTTTGAGGTCGGCCAGGGTCTTCTGCGGCAGATGGAAGTCCACGTAGATCGGATCGAGCTGCTGCAGGGTCACGATCGTCGTGCCCGAGCTCAGATAAGCACCGGGATTGATGGTGACGATACCGGCCCGGCCGGCGAACGGTGCGCGCAATTGCTTCTTCGCCACATTGACCTGCTGCTGCGCCACCGCCGCCTGCTTGGCCTTGAGATCCGCGGCGGCCTGGTCGTAATCGGCCTTGCTGATCACCTGCACCGCGAGCTGCTCCTTCGCGCGAGCGAAGGTGAGCTCGGCGAGCGCGGCGGCCGCCTCGAGCTGATGCAGCAGGGCGACGTCTTCGCTGTCACGCAGTTGCAGCAGCACCTGACCTTGCTTCACCTCCTGGCCCGAGCGCACGTTGACGCGGGTCACGAGCCCGGCGACATCCAGTGCGAGATCGGCGCCGCGCACGGCGCGCAGGGTCCCCACCGCGCGCAACTCGGGCTGCCAGTCCTGATAGGCGGCCTTCGCGGTGCTGACCACAGCGGGCGGCGGCGGCTTGCCCGCGGCGATCATCTTCATGATCGACAGCACCTTGATTCCCGCGATCGCGGCGATCAGCGCGAGCACGGCGACAATCATGACAATCATGCGCTTGGTGGTGCTCGGTTTTTCTTCTACGCGCGTCTGCATGCGCGGCTCTCCTGCCTGCGAGTCGATGTTAATGGTCGCGCTCCCAATGAAGTGGGCGTTATCTTCGAGGCCGCCGCCGAGCTGTTTGGCGGCGGTCAGATGTGGCGCGCCCGGCGGCGTCGGCGCCGTGAGTAGAATGTACGGGCCAGTGCGATCCTTTGAAAGATCGACTCGCCGCGGGTTTCTGCTATTCTGCCGCGCCGTCGCGGTGGCCTGCCCCTCTCAAAAGACGTAGGTGAGTCGGGCAATTGATCTCTGGGGCGCGCGCGGCGAGGCGGCGCGCGGCGGCCGCGAGCGCTCCATTGCCCGACCTCAAGGGGCTCGTGTCGGTGCGCTCGCTCGCTTGGCTGCGGGCGCGCTCGAGCCCACACGCACCGCAGGCCGCGGCAGCGACCTCAGGGGCTATTGCGTTGGAAGTCAATGAAAACAAAGAACTTTCCGGTCCACCGGAGGCGGTCACAGCGGCCGCGCAGGCGCGATGCCCGCGGGCGAGGTGGCGCGTCGGCGCGAGGCTCCACGGCGTGGCGAAGAGCCTTCCGGCAGCGCGCCGCTCGCCGGCCCGATGCGCACCGCGAGCGCTGGCGGCGGACTTGACCGATCGCCGGGAACGCCTCAGGGTTGGATGTCGGGGTGCGCGTTCCGTGTGGAGAAGCCTATGCAGCGAACGGTGCACGACTATCTGAAGGCGCTCGAAGCGGGCGATGCCGACAAGGCCGCGTCCTTGTTCATCCCCGATGGCTGGGTGGAGTCCCCGTTTCTGGGTCGATTGCCGGTGCGGCAGTTCATCAAGAAGGTTGCAGAGTCATCCAAGGGAACCAAGCTGACCGTGCACGACGTACTGGTGAGCGCGGAAGGTCATCTGCGAGCCGTGGCCTACTACCTGTACGACTGGCGGCTGAACGACGGCTCCCGTGTGGCGTTCGACTGCGCAGATGTGTTCAATTTTGACCCGAGCAGCGGGCGAATCCAGTCGATCGTGCTCGTGTACGACACCCATCCGGTGCGCGGCGTCGTCGAGAGTAAATACCCGTGAGAAATAAAGAGTCCAGGCGATGGACGGGTCACTGCTGGCGGGCTGGGAGAATTTCTACGTCATCGTCGGCTCGTGTGCCGGAGGGCTGACGGGGTTGACCTTCGTCGTCATCGCGCTGATCCGCGATGTGCAGCGGCCGAGCGGTACCGGTCTACGTGCCTTTCTAACTCCGACGATCGTCCATTTCGGCGGGGTGCTGGCGTTGGCGGCGTATCTGAGCATGCCGCATCAAGGGGTGATGAGCCTGAGTGTCGGGTTCGCGGTCGCCGGGCTCGTGGGGCTGATCTACGGCGGCGTGATCGCCGCCAACATGCGCCGTCAAGGCAGTGGCTACGTCCCCGTGCACGAAGATTGGATCTGGAACGTGGCCCTGCCAGCACTGGTGTATGGCGGTCTGCTCGTCATGGCGTTGCTGGTCTGGCGCAAGCCGCTACCGGCACTGTACGGCGTCGCCGCGGCCTCCCTTCTCTTGCTGTTCATCGGGATTCGCAATGCCTGGGACCTTGCCGTCTGGATGACGGTGGACCGGCCGCACGGGCCGCACTGACGGAGCGGCTCGTGCGGCGCAGGCCTGCGGAGCTCAGCGATCGAAACTGCGGGCTCACTTCGGCAGCAGGGCAATCTTTCCCGCCAGCTCGAGGCTGCGCAGCGCCGCCAGTCCGCCGAAGCGCCGGTCGACTTCCTTGAGGGATTCCAGCGCCGCATCGCGCCGGCCGGTTGTTACGAGCGATTCCACCTGCTGCAATTTCGCCAGCAGCTCGCCCTCGAGACCTGACCTGCACGAGGCCAGCCTGTCTGGATCGGGCGTGACGGGCCTGAGCACAGCTTCCAGCGCCCGGGACAGCGCCGCAGAGTCAGCCACCTCGTGACCGGCCACCGAGCGGCCCACCCGGGAGATGACCTCGGCGTCGGTGTCGAACATGCACCACTTGCGCATCGATCGCATACTGACTGCAGCCATTTCCAGATGAGTGAGGTCCGCTTCCCCGGTGAGGTAAACCAGACGCGAGGAACTCTGAAACTGCAGGAACAGATCCCTGGGAGGCAGCGCAATGTCGGCATCACCGATCGGATCGCTGCCCGCGTTCAGAATCGCGCCGCGGAACACATCAGGGTAGGCGAGCGCCAGGCGCAGCGCTACGCGCGCTCCGCCGGAGAACCCCGCCAGATAGACGCGTTGCGGGTCCACCGGATAACGCACGACGACGTTGTGCTCGGCGAGCAGGGCCAGCGGTTCGCGCCGACCGAGAACGGTTTCCTCATTGCCGGAGCGCGCCGCGCTGACGAAGATGACATGATATCGGTCCAGAGCCGAAGTCCAACCGCCAGGCAGTCTCGCATCCTGCCACGGCGGCACGAACACCAGCAGCGTATAGCCCTGCGGCGGCGCCGGCGAGGGTACGTAGAGAACGAACGTCTCCTGCGAAAGATCGATGGGCTGTTCACTCAGCCGCGTGCCGGACTGTGTCAATCTTCGCGGCAGTTGCGCCGCGGTCAAGGGGCTCAAGGAGCGGCGCGCGAGTTCGACGTTGGTGGACAGCGCGGAGTAGTCGCTGAACACCGGATGACTCAAGGTCCCCGCCAGCGCGAAGCACCCACACCACGATGCACCGAATGCCAACAGGCGATACACGATCACGGGTGCCTCATTTCGTTCGCCCCGCGCCCGCAGGCGTGGCCCGTCATCGCAACCGCGCAGTACAGGCTCGAGTCGCCGTCGAGAGGATTGTGCAGAACGTGCGAGTACCGGTCTACCGGTTCGGGCTCTCGGGATGTTTAATGATTACCGGCGTCGGCCGCGAGTGCCGGCATGGGTTTCCGGGAGGATGAGCATGGGTCAATTCGGGTGTGCAACCTGCCTGGTAACGGCCCTCGCGCTGACCTGGTCCGCGACTTCGTTCGCGACCTCGAACGCGCCGAACCCGCAGTCCGAGAAGGCGGATAGCGAGCGGGAGAAGCCGGACGAGCGCAAGTTCGAGCCCTTCAAGCCCGAAGCAGTGACCAGCGCCGGCACTGTCACGGTCGGCGGTCGGGCGATCTCCTACCAGGCGATCGCGGGTACCTTCATCGTGCATCCGAAGGACTGGGACGACGTGCCGCGCGATCCCAAGGCCGACAAGGCAGGCCCGGCGCCTGCGGAGGAGGGCGCGGAAGCCAAGAACCCGACTGCCGAGGCCTCGATGTTCTATGTGGCCTACTTCAAAAGCGGCGGCAGTCCGCGACCGGTGACGTTTTTCTACAATGGCGGTCCCGGCTCGGCGAGCCTGTGGCTGCATATGGGCGCGTTCGGGCCGCGCCGGATTGTCACGGCGACCGACGTACACACCCCGGCTGCGCCGTACACCCTGGTCAACAACGGTTCGAGCCTGCTCGATGCAACCGACCTCGTCTTCATCGATGCACCTGGCACCGGCTTCAGCCGCATCGCCGGCAAAGACAAGGAGAAGGCGTTCTTCGGCGTCGATCCGGATGCCTACGCCTTCGCTGAATTCATTTCCCAGTTCCTGTCGAAATACGGCCGCTGGAATTCACCCAAGTATCTGTTTGGCGAAAGCTACGGTACGCCGCGCTCGGCGGTGCTCGTCAATCAGCTGCAAGCGGACCGCTCGATCGATTTCAACGGGGTGATCCTGCTCTCCCAGGTCCTCAATTTCGATCTGAGTCCCGATCGTCCGACGGGCAATCCCGGCATCGATCTGCCGTACCAGACCGCGCTGCCGACCTATGCCGCAACCGCCTGGTACCACCACAAGCTTCCCGCGGAGCACCAGAGTCTCGATGCTCTGCTGGCCGAAGTGGAGCAGTTCGCCATGGGGGACTATGCCCATGCGCTCGCGAGGGGCTCCGAGCTCGGCGCGGCGGAACGCGCCGCCATCGCCGAGAAGCTTCACCAGTACACCGGCCTTCCCGTCGATTACATACTCAGGGCGGACCTGCGCATCGACGGCGGGGAATTTCGCCAGAACCTGCAGGGCGATGATGGCAGGACGACCGGCCGGCTCGACTCGCGTTTTTCCGGACCCGACATCGATCCTCTGAGTCAGCGCGCCGACTACGATCCGCAGGCCGCCGCACTCAGTTCGGCCTATGTCTCTGCATTCAACGATTATGTGCGCAGGGATCTGCACTACGGCGACGGCAAAGTCTTCAAACCGAGCATCCGCATCTTCACCACCTGGAACTTCCAGCACCGGCTGCCGGGACAAACTCAGCAGCCGCTGTCCTCGCGCCAGGGCTCCAACGTCATGCCCGACCTCGCGAACGCGATGAAGATCAATCCCAACCTGAAGGTGCAATTGAACGCCGGATATTTCGACCTCGCGACACCCTTCTATCAAGGTGTCTATGAGATGCACCACCTGCCGATTCCCGCGAACCTGCAGGCCAATATCGAGTACAAATTCTACGACTCGGGGCACATGGTCTATGCCAAGGACTCATCGCTCAAGATGTTGCACGATAACGTCGCGGCGTTCATTCGCCGAACCAGCAATCTCGGCAACTAGGGGAAGGAGCGCATGAGCCCTCGTCGATGCGGGGCGGTGGTAGCGGCGCTAGCCGTCCTGCTGCCTGTTACGCGGACGCAACCACGGACGACCCCGCCCGCGAGCCATCCGCAACCACCGCAGGTGCTGTTCAAGGAGCTGTTCGTGGCGGTGCAGAGCGCCCGGGTTTACGGCGATGACAAGGCGTTTCCCGATGCCGCGGCCAAGGCCGCGCCGGCGGCCATCCTCGCGGAGTATCATGCGCAGCGACCCGAGGCGCCCGAGGCGCTGAGGCGCTTCGTGGCCTCGCATTTCACGCTGCCGTCGGAAGCGAGCACGGTGCCCTCCAGGCCCGAGCACGTCTCAATCGTCACCCACATCGACCAGCTGTGGGATCCGCTGACGCGGCGCACACCGACCGCGCCCGCTTATTCCTCGCTGCTACCCACGCCGTGGCCGTATGTCGTCCCGGGCGGGCGGTTCCGCGAGATGTACTACTGGGACTCGTACTTCACGATGCTCGGTCTGGAGGAGAGTGGGCGGCATGATCTGATCGAGGACATGGTTCGCGACTTCGCCTATCTGATCGACACCTACGGCCACGTTCCCAACGGCGTGCGGACGTACTATCTGAGCCGTTCTCAGCCGCCGTTCTTCTTCGCGATGGTGGGCCTGCTCTCCAGGGACGACCCGACCGCTTCCCTGGCACGCTTCCTCACGCAGCTCAGGCGCGAGCACGCCTTCTGGATGGAAGGCGCGCGGGGCCTGCGACCCGGTACGGCTCACCGGCGCGTGGTGGCCCTTGCCGACGGCGCGCTGCTCAACCGCTACTGGGACGACCGCGACAGCCCACGGGACGAAGCGTATCGGCATGACACCGAGCTGGCGCGCACCAGCGGGCGCAACCCGAAGCAGGTTTACCGCGACATCCGCGCGGCGGCGGAAAGCGGCTGGGATTTCGGCTCTCGCTGGTTCGCCGATGCACACACGCGCGCCACGATCATCACCACCGAGATCGTTCCCGTGGATCTCAACAGCCTGCTGTTCGGCCTCGAGGAGGCCATTCGCGCCGCCTGCCAGCGCACCGTCGATGAGCCCTGCGTGAGGGAGTTCGAGCGTCGTGCGCACCAGCGGCGCGCGGCCATGGACCGTTACCTGTGGGATACGGCGGCCGGAGCGTATCTCGACTATCACTGGACAGAGCGTATTCGGGTGCCACGAATTTCTGCGGCAACCTTGTATCCGCTGTTCGTGAAGGCGGCCTCCCGGGAGCAGGCGGACTCGGTCGCCGCGACCATTGGCAAGCAACTCCTCGAGGAGGGGGGCATCGTTACGACGACGCAGAATACGGGCGAGCAATGGGATGCGCCCAACGGCTGGGCGCCGCTGCAGTGGATTGCTGTTTCCGGTCTGCGTCAGTATGCGCAGGGGCGCCTCGCCGAGACCATTGCCTGCCGCTGGATGGTCAGCGTCAACCGCGTGTACGGCGAGACCGGCAAGCTGGTCGAAAAGTATGACGTGACGAGCAGCGGCCGCAGCGGCGGCGGAGGCGAATACCCGCTACAGGACGGGTTTGGCTGGACCAACGGCGTAATGCGCAAGCTGATGGCGTTGTATCCCGCCGAGGCCGCCGATTCCCACGGCGAGCAATGCCCGAAGATTGCAAAAGGCGTACAGCGCTTCTCGGCAGCCGTTTTGGCCCGTGCGCGCTAAGGTTCCGTGCCCGGTCCGGCGCGACGCTGTATCCGGTGCGCTCTGAATCCGTCCGGGGATTGCCGCCCGGAGCGCGGCGCCTGGGTCGCCCCGAGCAAGCCACGGCTTCCCAGGCCGATCAGCCGCCAGCAGGCGTGAAACAGCAACCACACCGCGACGGCAAACAGCAGTGCAAACAGCACCCCTTCCACGGACAACGCGAAGGTGGGTACCCAGTCCGTGAAGGTCGCGCGCACCAGGCCGGCATCGGCATGCAGTGCCAGATAGCCGAGCTGATGAAACAGATTGCCGTGCAACGCGTCGACGGCGCCTTGCAGTCGTTGCACGGTGGCGATGAGAGACTGGATGACGCTGCCTTCCAGGTGGAACGTCGCGTCCTTGCTGTCCAGGTGATATTGAATCAACTTGCCGATATCGCCCTGATAGAACTGATCGGCGATTCTCTGCCAGGGCTCGAGATCGAGTCGGGCCTGATCGAGGCGACCCCCCAAGCGCTGGCGGTACTGCGCGATGAAACCCGGCACCAGACCGCCGGCCACCGTCGCGGTCACCAGAAACAATCGATCGAACAATCCGCGCAGGAACAACATCATGGTGCTGACCCGGCGTGCCGGGCGGTCGCCGCGGCAAACCGTCCACAAGCCGCGCTTTGCTCATAAGCTTGCGCGCCCCGCACCTCAAAGGCCAGGTTTCACCACCAGGAAAGAGGCGCTATTGTGATGGCTGACGCGCCGGGTGCGCCGTGCATGAAAAAACTGAAACACGAAGCGGAATTGTTCAAGGCGGCGTTGCTCGCAGGCGTCAAGTATGCGGAGGGCAGGGGCGCGGTGGAGTTCGAGCCCACGGATTCCGCGAGTCAGAAGCTCTGGTACATATACAGGCTGCTGGTCCACGATAAAGTCATTCAGCCCCTGCCCGAAGACCAGGTTTCCGAAGTCACCATGAGACACAAACTCGCCATCTGGTACTCCAAACAGCTGCCTCAGGACCATCCACTCTTAAGATAGCACGCGACTTCAGTACCGAACGGCGGCGCCCCGCCACGGGCGCAATCGAGCCCCGGACAGGCACCCCGGGGCACAAAAACGTTGCACCGGGGCGACACGTGCCGGTGGGCCTCCCGCAGGACTCCGGAATTTCCCTATGGCCAAACAGGTCATTGAATCGACACACCATGCGGGTTTTGCCGGCTGGGTGCTGGCCCCGGTCTCGGTATCCTGTCCGCGGGCAATAACGATGCCCACGGGAGCAATCCGTCTATGGACGCAAGCGCAGACGTTTCTGCGGCGCTACAACCATCAGCAAACGCCAGCAGCAGCGAGATTGCGAGCCAGCTGAGCGCGGCCGCCATCGATGCCGACGAGGGCATGGTCAAGCACATGCTGACGACCCTGTTGAGCTGTCAGCTGCGACGATCGGGCGAGCCGCTCCCCTCACAGCTGGGGGTGCTGCTGCATTTATTCCTGACGCTGCGGTCGATGGCCCTCAGCGACGACCTGACAGACCTTTACAACCGGCGGGGGTTCCTGCGAGCCGGCACCCGACTCTTGAGCGCCGCGAGCCGAGACAAGCACGGGGCGCTGTTGTTCTATATCGACGTCGATGATCTCAAGTCCATCAACGACACCGCCGGTCATGCCGCTGGGGATTCGCTGCTGATCCGGACTGCGCAGGTACTGCGGTCAGTGTTTCGCGACACTGACGTGATCGGCCGGCTGAGTGGCGATGAATTCGCGGCACTCGCTGCGGTAACCGATGCGGGTGCCTGCGATCTCATCGTGCGTCGTTTACAAGCTGCGATAGCCGCCGACAATCTCTCGCGTGCGGAGCCGTCTCTGTCTCTGAGCGTAGGGTTCGCACAGTTCAATCCGCGCCAGCCGAGCTCGATTTCGGACCTGCTGCGCAAAGCGGATCTGGTGATGTACGAGGACAAGCTGGCAAAACTGGTTCGACCCGACCGCAACGTGAGAACTGTATTGCATGGCTAGGGCTGTGGCCCATCCACTGACGGCTGGCCATGCGGATCGAAGGGCTGTAAGTCAAGGATGCAACCGTGCTATCGGGAAGAAATGAACATCGGGCCGCCATGCATCTCACTGCATGTCTGCAGAGTCGTGGCGAACCACCAATCGTCGAGACGGTCATGATTGTGAACATCAGCAGTCATGGCGCCCGCGTCCTGTCCCACCGGAACTGGCAGCCACACGAGCAGCTGGTACTCACTGAGTTGGTCGGCGGGGATTATCACGTCGACGCCGAAGTCGTGTACTGCCAGCGCCTGGACCGCGATCAATGTGCTGTCGGCCTGAAGTTCGCCAAGGCCATTGACACCCAGTTGGCGGCGGCCGGCGGCAGTATCGGCATGCGATCAAGAGGGACTCCGTGAAATACCCGCCAAGACGCCGCAGACCCGATGTGCGCATCATTGAGTGGCGAGACACTGCGAACCGCCGTCGTATCGTGACCGCCTGCCCGACGGCCGGGTGCCGGCCATCGAATGTGTGTGCCGTGACGAGATGCGCTCCGGGGCGGATGTCGCAAGCGCAGCCGTCCAGGCGTACGCCGCGCCGACGTGCATCACCGCCCTGTTCGCGGTTCGCGAACGCCCGCTGCGACACCTGATAGCCGTGCCATCGGGCGGCGCTCGAACACCGTCGGGGCACGCCGCTCCAGGTCCAGGAGCGCGGGAGTCTGAGCCAGGTGCAGTGTGCAGCGCAGCATCCGGAAATTCCTGATGTGGTGTTGCGCCTTTGGCCGACGCGCTGTTGCGGCTTTCCCCGGTTTGACCCACAACGCCGGGCTACTACGCTTGTAGCGTTTCTTTGATTGGAGAAGACGCTCCTCTAAGAGTTTCTAAAGCAAATGCGGGAGAAAACGCTGCAGGCGCGTGCCGGTGGTGTTTCACAGGGACGTCCCCAAGCATCGTGCCACTCGAGGACCGCGTGATCCAACGCAAGGCCGGACAGGGAGGCCGATTCAATTGATGCGCTCGCCGCGGATCCTGCTGATTGGACCTTACGACCCGCTTTGCGGGGAATACACCTTTCTCGCTCCTCCATTGGGGGTGTGGCGCCTCGCGGGCGTGCTCGAATCCGCCGGGGCCGAAGCGAAAGTCTTCGATCCAAACTGTTGTGCAGGGCCACCCGGTCGCGCCCTCGAGCGCGAGCTCCTGGCATGTCCGTGGGACGTCATCGGCGTCTCGACCACCGGCATGACGCTGCGATTTGATCTCGAGCTGGCGCACCTCGCGCGACGTCTGGCGCCCCGGGCGCTGCTGGTCGCCGGTGGTATGGAGGCGACCTTCGGACCCGAGCTCATGTTCCGTCTCGGACCCTTCGACTGCGTCGTGCTGGGGGAGGGCGAGCGCCCGATGCTCGAGTTGGTCGCGCGACTGCGCTCCGGGGCGTCCCTGCGTGGGATCACCGGAACCGCGGAGCGCGCCGCTGACGGGGGGTACGTGAGAATGCCGCAGCGGGCTCTCGACCGCACGGAGCTGCGGGACGCGATCTTCCGCACGCCCTATGAAAAGATGCCTTACAGCAGCTACTGGGACCGGCTCGAAGACGCGTACCGCGTCGGCGCCCTGCCGACGAAGGCGGCTCGCGAGGCGCGACTTGCCGAGGTCCGCTCGGTGCGCCTGATCACGCTCAACTACTGCCCCATGGGTTGCACTTTCTGCTCGTCCACGAACTTCCTGCACGAGGCCCAGGGAAGTGTCGCGAGCATTGCGCGGCTCGATGCAGAAGAATGTGTACAGATGCTGCAGCGTATCGTGAGTGCGCACCCTCGCGTGCGCACCGTCATCTTCCAGGATGATATCTTCGTATTCACGAAGGACCGGCGCATTCTGCCGCTGTGTGAGGCGATCATTGCCGCCAAAGACACTGGCGCACTGCCGCGCGAGCTGCAGTTCATCAGTACCAACCGTATCGACGCCATGTCGCCCGAGCGGTTGGCGGCCATGCGGCAGGCCGGCTTCCGCGTGCTCGGTTTCGGGATCGAGAACTTCTCGCACAACGTGCTCAGCGAATTCAACAAAGCCCATATTTACAGCCATATCCGACCGACGCTGACAACGGCCCTGGAACTGGGCATCACGCCGTTCCTGGATCTGATCCTGAGCTCACCGCGCGCGACGCTCGCAGACATTGCCGCGACCTTGCGCGAGGCCTATCACTGGCTGCGGCAGGGGTGCGAAGTCGGAATGTATCCCTACGTGATTCCGTTTTCGGGAGCCGCCATGTCGGCAGATCCCGCACTGCGACCGTTCACCGTCTACGAGCGCCGGCAGGTCGCCGGGACGCAGGTTGCGTGGGATCAACCCAGCAAGATTCTGCCGATGGACCCGGCGGTACGGGAGACCATTCTGCGCATCGAGCGCGAGTTCGAGGAGTCATTGCTGCAACTTCAGCCGCGCGCCGCGCATTTGCCGTCCCGGCTGCGCTCTTTGCTCTGGATTCAGTGCTCTGTGCAGGCCATGGCCGAGCGGGGACTGCCGATTGCGGACGCGGAAGAAGTGCGCAGCGAGCTCACCGCCAGGCTTCCGCAACTTGCCGACGCGGAGGCAGTGCGCAGCGAGCTCCCCGCCGCCGGGCTTGCGCCACTCGCCGACGCGGAGGCAGTGCGTAGCGAGCTCCCCGCCGGGCTTGCGCAACTACGCCAGCCGGCTGCCGTGCCGAGAGTGGCAACAGCATGATCCGGCCCGCACTGTACTGGGAAGAGCGCGCACGTCGCTTTGCAACGGAGGGTGACGGGCTCGCGGCCGTGTGCTCGTACGGCATGCCCGCGTTCTATAACCGGATGATTCATACCTGTCAGCGTTTGGCCCTCGCACCGTGGCTGCGGGTGCGCCGCGGCACGAGTGTGCTGGACGTCGGTTGCGGGGTGGGACGCTGGAGTCGCGAGCTCGCTTGCCGGGGCGCGCGGGTGACGGGTATCGACCTCAGTCCCACCATGATCGCGCAGGCCAAGCGGCGCGCTGCGGCGCAGGGTGTTGCGGGACGCTGTCGATTCCTGGTGCAGGATCTGGCGCTGCTCGATGCCGGCCAGAAATTCGATCTCGTCCTGGGCGTCACGGTTCTGCAGCACATTCTCGAACCGCAGGCCTTACGCGCTGCCATGCACCGCATGGTTGCTCACCTGGCGCAGCGCGGTACGCTGATCCTGCTCGAGGCTGCGCCGAATCGCGCCATCGAGAATTGCGACAGCCCGATCTTCCGGGCGCGCCAGCGCAGCGCCTACCTGCGACTCTTCGCCGACTGCGGTCTGCGCGTGCGAGCGATCACCGGGGTCGACCCCGCGCCGTTCAAGACCTGGCTGTGGCCCTACCTGCCGCGGCTGCCGCAGCGGCTGCGCACGGCAGCGCTGGCAGTCGTCACTGCCTTGTCGATCCCGATCGACGTGCTATTCGGGCGCGGAGCGGTCGAGCGTTCGTGGCACGCGGTCTTCATTCTGGAGCGCATATGAACCCTAAACAACGAATTGCGCTTGCCGCAGGCACGTTCCTACTGCTCGGAGTTCTTGCCTGGCTGGGCTGGTGGTACCACTCCGGACAGGGGGCACCCGGGCGGGCCGCCGGGACGCTGACGGTGAACGTCACCAGCCCGAATGACCTTGGGCCCGGCACGTTGCGGGAAGCACTGTTCGTCGTCGCCGCAGCCACCGGTAAGGCGAACGTCCTGATCAGGACCAAGAGCATCACGCTCAAGACCGCGTTGCCGCCACTCATGAATTTGCACGGCGTGCGGATCATCGGCGAATCGCCCGGCGTCGAGATCGACGCGCGGGAAGTTGCCGATGCACCGGTGTTCGACGTCACCGGCGCCAACACCTCGCTCGAAGGCCTGGTGCTGCGCAATTGCCAGGCGGCGGCCATCCTGCTGCGCGCCGCGCATTTCCATCTGCAGTCGAGCACCATTGAATCCTGTAACGTCGGCGTGGAAGTCGCCGAAAACGCCAGCAACGTCCTCATCGAGCACAATCGTTTCACGAACGACCGGGTCGGAGTGCGCTTCACGGCCCCGAATCGCGACACGGTAGTGGCCGGCAACAGCTTCATACAGGACAAGGTGGCGGGGCTATGGGCTGTGCGCGGCGAGGGGGGCGCCAGGGGCGGCGGCGCCATCACCGTTCGCGACAACCACTTCAACGGCGATGGCAGCGGCGTCGTGGCCGGCAACGTTGCGATACTCGTCGAGCGCAACGACTTCGCCAATGCTCCCGACGGCGCGGTGCACCTGATCGGTGCCGGCGCGGTCATTCGCGGCAACCACATCGGTGGCGAGGCGCCGATGGGCATAATCGCGGAAAATGCCCGCGACGCGATCATCGACGGCAATGAGCTCGAGCATCTTACGGCCTACGCCATCATGGTGCGTGGCTCGGCCAACGCGCTGCTGCGCGCCAACCGTGTGCACAACTGCGGCTACGGTATTGCCTTCGTGCTCGGCGATCGTGCTCACCCCAGCACTGCCGTTGACAACATCATCATCGAACCGAAGTTCAACGGCATCGACGTGATCGGAGATTCACCGATCCTGCGACACAACCAGGTGCTGCAACCGCACCTGTTCGCGCTGCACGTGGTCGATTTTCGGCAACCCGGTGCTCAGAACGTGCGGTCGCAGCCATTTCTGGAAGGCAACAATTTCCGCGCGGATACGCTGCAAGTCGACAACGGCCCGGTACCAGCAACGGCGCGACCGCAATGAATGACCGGACACAGCTGCTGCCGGCGTTGCTATGGCACGATCCACGTATTCATCCGCTCGACGACACGTGGTTGCTGACGATATTCACCATCGTGCCGGCGATCGCGCTGCCCTGGTTCAACAGTGGGCTGCAGATCGACTTTGTCGCCACCACCATGGGGCTGCTGACTCTCGGGGCAATCCACCTCGGCTTCACGCTCTTGTCCAGTCGGGAGACCCGCAACCCGATTCGGCTCACGCGCACGCTCACGGCCCTGCACACGCTCGGCGTCATCACGGTGGCGTTCATCTGGCAGCACGCCGGCGGTGTGCAGAACCCGCTCTTTCTGCTGGTGTTCGCGCTGCCGGTCATCGGCGCCATCTTTCTTTCGCGCTGGCAGCCGTATCTCATGGCCATGCTGGCTGCAGTCATGGTCGCGCTCATGGCTTCGAGCCAGGAACCCGAGTTGCGCTGGTATGCACCGGCGGGGCTGAGCGCGGCAGCAGACTGGCTGGGCGGCGTCCTCGTCAAGGCAACGGGTGCCGGGAGTCTGCCGTTCGCGGGCTTCTACGCGCCCGCGGCGTACTTTGTCGTACTGCTCGAAGCGTTCGTGATCATGTTGTTCGGCTGCGCGGTCGCGGCGGAGTATCTCGCCGGCATCTTCGAGCGACTGCGTGGGCAGGCCGCCTCTGCCCGCGCTGAAACGGCGCGCAGTCAGGCGCTGTGGTCCGCGCTCCTGGAACAGCTGCCGCTGCCGGCGGTTCTGCTGGATGCCGATACGCACGAAGTCGTGGGTGCAAGCGCGCCCGCAGTGGCGAAGTTTTTCGGCGGTGAAGAGTCGGTGGTTGGCCGCGACTTCTTCCAGGCCATCCATTTCTCCTACCCGGAGGCCGTGCAGCAATTGATCGACGGCGCGGGTGGCGTGGAGCCACAGAGCATGGTTCGGTTGGGCGAACAACTGCTGGCAACCGAGGTGCGCGTGCAGCACCTCGCGCAGAATGGGCGCCGCCTGGCCCTGGTCGTGGTCAATGACACGACGGAGGCCCTGTGCGTGAGGGCCGCGCTCGACGTAGCCGAGCACGCCGCCCTGGTCGCAGACCCTCAGGGGCGCATCCTGGCGTTCAACAGGCCCGCTCGCGCGCTCTTCTCCGGGACGCAAGTCGGCGCCGAGGTGTCGGGCCTGCTGCCGCAATTCCAGCCGGGGACGCGCTGGTGGGATCCAGGGCTGAGCGGCCGTCGCAAGATGCATGTGACGGTCATGCGGCGCGTGTATCAGCTCACCACCTCGTCGGTGCCGCTGCCCGGCGAAGATACGCGGCTGTACGTTGTCGCGTTCCTCCCGGTGGCGCGGGTCGCCGCGGCGGATCAAACTCCCGTCGGCTCTACTACAGTGGTGGAGCGGCCTTGAGCCCCCGTGCAATCACGGTGTGCGTGGCTGTGGCGCTACCCTGCGCCCAGGCCGCCGCGGTCGAGCCGCCCTCGCCATCACCCACCCCGGCGGAGGTGGCCGACCAGCGCCTGGTGTTCAGCACCAACGGATCGAGGCTGACGGGCGGGATCGGCGGGGGCGGCGGCTCAGCCTCCTGGGTGGGGGGCCTCGGGAACGGGACCGTGATCGGCGCGGGTGCCGAGTACCAGACGATCTCGAATTCCCATTGGACACTCGGCACTTTCAGCGGCGCGCTCGCGCCCGGGCTCAGGACCCACCTGTACCTCGAGGGTCGCGAGGGCACGGGCGATCTCGGCGACCGCGCCTTCCACTATTCACTCCTTGTCGCCGGCCTGCTCGAGCAGCTCACATCTGAGCTTTCCGTGCAGCTCGAGGAGCGCCGCATCGATATCGATAAGAGCCACGGCAACCTGCCCAAGCTCGGGCTTTCGTTCCAGGTCACACCCCAGCTCCTGGCTTCGGTCTCGTACGCCGTTTCTCTCGGGGGCAATCTCGGCACCCACCTCGGAACGGGGCGCATTGACTACACCGGGCACAGCTTCAGCGCGATTGCCGGCATATCGGGCGGGCCGGTCGCGCCGGCGGTTCTCGACCTGAACGGGCTCGTGGTGGCGCCCGGCCCGCAGCTGCGCGAGGGTTTTGTCGGGGTCGGCAAGCCCCTGGGGCCCACCGACTGGCTGCTCATCGGTGACTACCAGAACGTGGGTGGAACCAGGCGCACCAGCCTCTCGCTGACGTGCACCGTTCACCTGCACCCACCTGCTCAAGTGCCATGACCACGATCGACCTCAAACACCTTTCGCGATGGCTGCCCGCCACGCTGGTCGCGGTGGTGGTGCTGCTGGCGGGCGCGCGCCTGATCACCTTGAGCATGCGCGACCACGCCGCGCAGATGCACAGCGCGGCGCAGAGCACGGTGACGCGCGAGACGCGGCTGATCGAGGCCCAGCTCCAGGCGCTCACCGATCGCACCCGCGACGAGGCGCGCCGCGCGGCCCGCGCGCTCGGGCAGGGGACGACGCCGGCCGCGGGCGCGGGTCCCGGCCGGGGCGCCTTCTGGATGACCGCCGACGGCACGGTCGCGCGTGCCGGGGACGCCGACACGGCCGTGAGCCGGGCCCTGGCGAACGAATGGGCGGTGACGGCGGCGCGCGCGCGCGCGCCGACCGGGATCCTCGGTCCGGTGCGCTACGGCAGCCAGTGGATCATCGCGGCGTACGCCCCCATCGAGGCCCCGCAGGCGAAGGCAGCGGCGGCCTCTCCCGCCTGGGCCGTGGGTTACCAGAGCCTCGACGCGCTGTTGGTGCGCGCGGGCTTCGGACGAGTGGTGAAGGACGGATTCGCCTTCCAGATCAACCAGACCGATCCGCTGACCCATGGGGTGCGAGAGCTCTTCGGGTCCCGCCCGGACATGCCGTCCGACGCGGTGGCGAGCGCGATTCGTGCGCCCGCGGCTTTCTCCCCGCCGAACGCGTCAGCCTACCTGCAGCTCGCGCTGCGGCCGCGGACGGGCTGGTACCCGACGGGCGACCTGGTGAGCAGGACGGGTCTCCTCCTTCTGCTCGCCTGGGCGCTGGTGTTCGGCGCGCACGAGCTGACGGCGAGCCTCGACCGCACGCAAAGCGCGCTCGCGCAGGCGCGCAAACGGCTGCACGCGGTCAACGATCGCCTCGGCGCCGAGATCGAGCAGCACCAGGCGCTGCAGAGGAGCCTCGAGCATGCCCGCTACCACGACCCCTTCACCGGGCTGCCGAACCGCCGCTACTTCATGGATCAACTTGATCGAGCCCTGCGCGAGTTGCGCAATCGACGCCGGCAGCGCATTGCGATTGTTCTGATCGACATTGACCGCTTCACGCTCATCAACGACACGCTGGGTCACACCGCCGGCGATGAACTGATGCTGCAGGTGGCGCAGCGCTTCGCCAAGGCGCTCGAGGGCGTGGAATGCGTGCTGGCCCGTTGGGGGAGCGAGCAGTTGGCCGTGCTCGTGCACGAGGTGCAGTCGCCCGCGGCCGTACACGCCATCACCACCGAGCTTCAAAACGCGCGCCAGGAGCCGTTCGCGCTGCGCCAGCACCGCGTCAAGATCGCCACGCGAGTGGGATTTACCTGCATCGACTCGGGGCTGCAACGCGCCGAGGACGCGCTGCGTGAGGCGGACGTGGCCTTGTCGGTCGCCAAGCGGCAGCAGAATCAGCTCACCGTTGCATACACGCCGGGCATGGGCGGCGCCGCCGTGAGCCTGGTCAGTCTCGAGGCCGACCTGCATATCGCTCTCGAGCGCAACGAGTTTCGCCTGCTTTTCCAGCCCATCGTCGATCTGCGCGGCCAGCGCGTCGTGGGCGCGGAGGCACTGCTCAGGTGGCGGCATCCGGTGGAAGGCCTGTTGACGCCCAACGACTTCCTGCCCATCGCGGAGGAGGCCGGAGTGATCGTTCCGGTGACGCGTTGGATCATTCAGCGAGTGTGCCGACTCGCGGCCGAGTGGCGCAGGCGCTTGCCGCAAGGCGTGAGCTTCTACATCAGCGTCAATCTTTCCGCGACGGTACTGCGCGATCCGGGGCTGCGCGACTACGTCGCGCGTGTGCTCGAGGAGACCCGCACGCCACCCGGGCATTTGAAGTTCGAGCTTACCGAAGGCGGTCTCATGAGCAACCTGAGCGCGGCGCGGGAAGCTCTCGACGCGTTGCACGGGATGGGTATCGAATTGATGCTGGACGATTTCGGGACCGGCTATTCATCGCTCAGTAACCTGCAGTTGTTCCCGTTCGACTATGTGAAGATCGATCGTCCATTCGTCAATCGTACCGGATCGGAGCGCGCCAACAATGCGATCACGTCGGCGATTCTGCAGATGACGTCGAGCCTGGGGTTGCGTGCCGTCGCGGAGGTCGTGGAAACGCAGGCGGCTGCGCAGGCTCTGCTGCAGATGGGGTGCAATTTCGGCCAGGGATACTTCTTCTCCGCACCCGTGGAAGCCGAGCAGGCCCTGGAGCAGTTGCGCCATTACGTGGCCCCGTCGACGGCGGCCGCGCCCACAGTCCGGGCGGCAGCCGGCGATGCGGGCCAGGGCCACGCCGCGGGCGACACCTTGGTGCTGGCGGATTCACCCACCGTGAAGCTGCCGGAATCACCGACCCTGGTACTGTCAGAGGACGAAATGAATGCGCAGCACACGGTTCAACGGCGATGAAGTCCCCGAGCGGGATCCGGCAGGCTGAGAATTGCGCCCCATGCAGCACAATCCGGTAGGTGCGCGCACCGCGCAGGCACGCACTGCGGGCGGCGGGGCAGCGCGCGGTCGCGAGCGCTTCGATGATGCCCAGCGCCCCTGGAGTCTGTTCGCGCTGTTCAGCGTGTGCGCACTGCTGGTGGGATGGATTGCGCTGTCGGCGGCGACCGATGAGGCCGCCTCGTTACTGGTCTATGGATTGGCGAATCTGATCGTGTTCATGGACGCGATCGATTTTGGGGTGCGGCTCTACGTGCATCGGCGACATACCGCGGTCGCGTCCGAGCTCGGCGGCGGCGAAACGCATCTGCTGTCGATCGATCTCGCGGGCGCTCGAGGCGGCCGCACCGGCTCGGTACGCGTCCGGCCGTACGCGATCATCGCCTCGATATACAATCTCGAGGACGAGCTCGATGAGTTCATGGAGCGGCTGCAGCCGTACCGCGATCACGTCTGGCTCATCAGCGACGGCTCGACCGACAAGACCGCGAAACGCCTGCAGCAGGCCGGCTGGCGATGCCTCGACGAGGAGGTGAACCGCCACAAGCCGGGGGCGCTGCGTCACCTGCTCGCGACGCTGCCGCCGCGGGTCGAGACCGTCATGGTCATCGATCCCGATGTCAGGATCTGCGGCCGGCACGAGGGCAGTGTCGTCGATCTCGAGCGCGCCATCGCGGACCTTCAGCAATCGGGGGCCGCGGCGGCCTGCCCGCGCATCGCGATCGAGCGGGACGGCTTTCTGGCGCGGTTTCAGGCGCTGGAGTACACCCTGTGCTTCATGGTCGGGCGGCGCAGTCTCGCCGACTACGGCGTCACCTCCGGCGTCTCCATTTACCGGCGCGACGCGCTCGAGTGGGCGCTCGCGCAGCATTCAATGTCGATCTACGCCGAGGATCTCGAGAATACCGTGATCCTGCTGCACGCCGGTGAGCGCATCTACTACGACGGCCGGCTGGTGGTGAGCACCCACGGGCCGCACACTGTGCGCCGCTGGTACTCGCAGCGGGTGGGCTGGTACTACGGCTTCCTCAGGCTATACACGCAGCGTACGCGCGAGCTGTGGCGTATCGGGCGGCGTGCTCCCTTTGCAATGTACAACTTCATCGGCTACATGGGCGTGCTCGGACTCGGGCTGCACGTGCTCAGGATCGCGAGCGCAGCGCTGCTGCTCGTGAGCGCCGCGGCGATACTCGACGGTCTATTCGCGTTGGGTCTACTGCCTACGGGCCGAGCGATCAACCCGGCGTCCTTCGCGGGCGCGATCGGCAGCTACCTGGTCCTCGCTGTGATCGCGCTGTTCACCGTCGTGCCCAGACGCGAGCGCGCGTACGTAGGACCCATCCTGCCGATCTACTTCCTCTATGTCCTCGCGCACATCGTTCCGATCACCGTCGGATTCGGCAACTGGGTAGCGCTGCGGCTATGGGGCCGGCGGATCTACCGGGACCACTACCAGCTGCGCGAAGACGACCCGACTGTCCCCATGCCGCCCCTCACGCTGCGCCCCAACGGCTCCGGCACAGCCACACTTTGAGCGCCTCCCGCGGCGGGTGTCGCATGCGTTACATGCGATCGCCCGACTGGAGGTCCCAGGCGAGCGCTTCCCAGCCGCGAACGGTGGGCTCATGTCGGGCTTCGGCCGCGAGCGCCATCAGGTATCCCGGTCGCGCCACGAGCCCGAGCCGGCGCACGGGCTCCACGTCGTCACGGCGCGTCGAGTACATGAAGAAGTGCCGCCCGCGCCGCTGCGCCTGTGCAGCGATGGCGTGGATCGCCGCCAAGCGCTCGCGCGGGTCGCCGTCGAGCCACTGCAGGCGATCGGTGTCGCCGACGCACTCGATGAGCGCGCGGCACGTGCTGCCGATGCGCAGCGGCTCGACTGGATGGGGGCGATCCACCATCTGCGACGTCCACTCGCCCGGGTCAGGATAGTGAAAGACCGCCTGGGGCGGCGGGCCGTGCTGGTGCGCCGCGGCACGTGCTGGCCACCGGGCCGTCACCGTCGCGCGGCATATCCGCAAGGTGCTTCGCCCCGCATCGCGCAACAGGCCGCGCGAGGCGATGTAGGCGCTCGCGATCCCGGTGGCGCCCAGCCGTTGAAAACAGCGAGCGGAGGATTTGTCGGCTACGGCAAATCCGAACACTGCCGTGCGACCGCGTAGCGCACTCCTGGCGGCGGTGGCCCGCAGCAGCCGCTCGAAAAATCCGCGTCCGCGCTCGCCTGGCAACGTCCCCCCGGCAACGATCACGCTGATCCGGTGCGCTTTACCGTCGGGCGTGCGCAGCAGCCGGTAGACGATACCGCAGCACGCCACGACACGCTCTCCGTCCATGAGAACCAGCCGATCGGGAGCCTCGCCGCCGAAGGGGCGCTGCATAT